>CAJHYR010000128.1_pt1 | contig 11555 bp, 11 predicted proteins | sample 9198791 | NCBI WGS metagenome assembly CAJHYR01 (sample SAMEA7708372, study PRJEB35096) | sediment metagenome | biome: marine neritic benthic zone biome [ENVO:01000025]; feature: sediment [ENVO:00002007]; material: shallow marine sediment [ENVO:03000034] sea grass bed [ENVO_01000059] ... | reverse complement strand
GTCAAACCCGATTCCGGAATTGTCTATGGCTTCCGCGCCAGCAACCAATGCCATTTGCGTGACACGATCGAATAAGGTGACTTCGTCTGGCGAAAAGTGTTCTGAGCTGATGAAGCATTTTGCTTCGGCGGCAATCTCGATGCGCAGGTTTTCCGTGTCGATCAGTTCGATCTTGCCTACGCCGCTGCGCCCTTCGCGCAAGCCGGCCAGGTGATCGCCCAGATGATCGCCTAGAGCCGAAACGGCTCCTTGTCCTGTAATCGCAACGCGTCTCATCTACGAATCACAATCAACCGGCGACCAGCTTCTCAACCGATTCCACAACGTCCCGAATGCTGGACATCTGGAATTCCGACCCTGACGGGTCATTGAAATTGAAGGGTATCGAAATATCGAACTCTTCTTCCAACTCGAAAATGATATCGACAATCTTCAGTGAATCGAGGCCGAGTTCGTCAGGGGAAGACTCCAATTGCACATCATTGACGTCTTTCATTGTCTGCTCAGCAATGATCCTGCGGACTTTCTGCGAAATGTCTTCGGCCACGCACATTCTCCCTGCGCCGATTTAAAGCGCGTATCGGTTCACGACTTGGACAGCTTCAAGCTCTTCCTGATTTTCGCAACAGTTGCGGTCGTAGACGGCAGTCGCCGCAAGGCAACAAGCAACCTGAGGGCTTCATCGCGCTTCTGCGCCGGAATGCCCATCATGATCGACTGCGAGGCAACGTTGCTGCCCACTGCCGAGGCGGCCGCAATCAGGACATCCGATCCAACTTTGACGTTGTCGGAAATACCGGATTTACCGCCCAGTACGACCCGGTCACCAATCTGCGCGCTGCCTGCAATGCCGACCTGCGCGCATAAAATGCAGCCACGGCCAATCGTCACATTATGGCCGATCTGTACCTGATTATCGATTTTGGTTCCCGCGCCAATACGCGTATCCGCAAGTGTGCCCTTGTCTATTGTTGTACCGGCGCCAATCTCAACATCATCACCAAGTGTAACCGCACCAAGTGAGTAGATACGGGCAAGATGGCCATTCTGCGTGTGTACCTCACCGCTGGTATTTTCTGCAGCCACCTCAACGGCACTGGGTTCCGGCGTTACAAACGAAAATCCATCGGCCCCGATGACGGCATTTTGATGAACGATAACCCGGTGACCCAGCTTGGCCTGTTGCCCGATCCTGACGCCGGATCTGACAAGACAATCAGTGCCGACGACCGCACCCGCGTTGATCGTTACATGGTCGAGGATTTGCGTGCGGTCGCCGATGACTGCGCCTGTTTCGATCGTGCAGAACGGCCCGATCGAGACCGCGTCTCCGATACTGGCACCTTCATCGATAATCGCGGTTGGGTGAATGTCGGCGGCAGGTTGCCTTGATTCGGAAAAATGGCGTGTGATCGTCGCAAGTGCGTATCGCGGTCGACTGACAAAAATCGCCGCTTCCAACCCGTATTGCTGCCAGTTATCGCCATCAGCCAGGACTGCTGCCTTGAAATGGCGATCACGCAACTTTTCAGCGAACTCCGGGGCGGTGGCGATCGCGAGCGCCCCCGCATCATCATCGGAATCCGGATTGACCGGGCGCTCCACCAACACATTACCATTACCCTCAAATTTCGCATCGAGTAGGCAGGCTAGGTCGGCAATTCTGATTGCTTGCATTATGACATATTTCAATGAGGTGGACTTTATGGGGCGAAATTCGATCGACCCTCAGGGGTCCACGCCGTAAATCGCAGTATTGACGCAAGGGGTCAACTGCAAAGTCATTCGGAAATGGTTACTCACAAAGCATTCCTGGTTTCCGCGTCAACGTCCGGAACAGCGCTCTCGGCTTTCCCGTGTCGTCGGTTTGATTTTCGCTCCGGTCAATCCGGCGTGCTCACAAACTTTCAGATTGGGCACTTGAGTAGATGTAGTCCCGGGTCAAAGGTACGCCGTCCGCGTTACGGCCGAGCTGTATCTGAACCACGTTGCTGGAACCGTGGAAGAAAACGCCCTGACAGGCTGCAAGATAGAACTCCCACATTCGCGCGAACTTTTCATCATACATCGCAACAGCTTCATCGCGTCGTTCTTCGAACCGTTTCCGCCATTCCCTCAGAGTATAGCCATAATGCCGGCGCCAGACCTCTACGTCCAAAATCCAGAGACCGGTTCGCTCGATCGCAGAAACAATTTCGGACAAGGCGGGACTGTAACCGCCGGGAAAGATGTATTTCCGGATAAATGGTCCGGTAACGCCGGGGGGAGATTTCGTGGAAATCGAATGAACAAGAGCAACCCCGTCGGAAGCCAATGCATTGCGCACATGCATGAAGTAGTCGTTCAGGTGTCGAGCGCCGACATGCTCCAGCATTCCAACAGAAACAATTCTGTCGAATTTCCCGGTATTCGTCCGATAGTCCTGGATTTCGAACCGGACCCGGTCGGCTAGTCCTGCTTTTTCTGCGCGTGCATTGGAGAGGCGTGCCTGGTTCTCAGACAGCGTGATACCTCTGACTTCGACATCCGCCGCCTGGGCAATGTCTAACGCCAGCCCACCCCATCCACTGCCGATATCAAGGACCGATTGGCCATCCTTCAGGTTCAACTTCCGAATGATGTGCTGTTTCTTGTACGCTTGCGCTTCCTCAAGGGTTTCTGTCGTTGTGGGGAAATACCCACAGGAATATTGCTTGTCTTCATCGAGAAACAGTTCGAATAACTCATCCCGGAGATCGTAGTGATGCTTGACGTGCGCGCGCGCAGACGTGATTGAATTGTGCTGCTGAAGCCTCTTCAGCCGCCTTGCCAGGCCGTGCCAGAATACCTGCCCGGCAGTCATGTCGATTTGCTTGCGGTTGCGATAGAACAACACCAGCAGGTCGTAAACGCTGCCCTCAACGATATCGAGCGTGCCGTCCATGTAGGCTTCGGCGAAATGAAGTTCGGGGTTGAGCGGCAGTGTCCAATCCAGGGACGCCTTGTTTATCCTGATCGTAACCGGCGTCGTGCAATCGTCGGTGCCGAAACTCTCCTTGAAACCGCCGGGTCCGAGCAATGTCAGCCTGCCCGTCTTCACGGCTTTGCCAAGGAACCTGGGAAGAATTCTCATTCTAGAGCCTGTTATCCCGATATTGAATCACTCTAGCTGCACCGTCGGATTATCAGTATTGGAAGAATTCCGGCTATATCAACATGCAGGAATTGGCGTCATATGTGGCGCGGCAGCCATGTTCACCCCCTGGTGCTGAGGATCTCCTCGCGCAATGTGATGTCGATCATCAGCGCGGCGCTGAGCTGCTCCAGGTTCTCCCGCAGATCGTCGTCATCGAGATCGTCGGGGCCGCGCACTTTCAGCCTTGCATGAAAAACGGTTCCGCCGCCCATCGGGGCAGCACGGACGTCCGATTCCATTTCCTCGATGCTGACGCCGCGTTCGGCGAGGCACTGGGTGATGTCCTTGACGATGCCGGGATGATCGGGGCCCATCAGTTCCAGCGTCAGGATCACGCCGGGCTGCGGTTCGGCTGCCGCCGCTTCCTCAACGATGAGGTGGATGCCGTCCGCCTCCAGCGCGTTTAACGCCGCCTTCACTTGCTGGACCTTGTTGACAGGGACTTCGATCCTGGCGATCCCGGCAAACTTTTCGGCCAGGTGGGCCATCCGGCTTTCCAGCCAGTTGCCGCCGGCTTCGGTCACCACTTCCGAAATACGTCCGACCAGGCCCTCGCGGTCATCGGCGACAAAACTCAGGATAAGGATCTGCGGCATGACGGCGTCCGGTGATTGCCAGGACTTTCCAGCTTAGAGCCTGCGGATTTTAATTGAAAGGACCCGGTGCGGTTCTGCCGTTCAGCAGCGCCCGCCGGCCTTTTTGCTTGAGCTGACAACGCTGACCCGAACCGGAGCGGTTCCGGAGCGGATCATGCCAAGCGTCTGGGCGGCTCTTTTGGAGACATCAATGACCCGGCCGCCGACGAACGGGCCGCGATCGTTGATGCGCACCGTAACGCCGCGCCCGTTGCGCAGGTTTTCAACGCAGAGCTTCGTGCCGAACGGCAATGTCCGGTGCGCAGCTGAATAGGTGTTCATGTTGAACCGTTCACCGCTTGCGGTTGTGCGGCCATGAAGGCCTGGGCCGTACCAGGACGCCTTGCCCTGCTGGATTGTCGCGGAAGCCTGGTCAGGCGTGGCGGAAAAAAACGCAAGCGAACAGGCCAGCACTGAAATGCTGGCGAACCAGAATTGTTTTGTCACGGTGGGAAGTTACTTCTGTTGTTTAATGCGCGCGGCCTATCGCGCCGAATTGTGGCGGAATAGGGGCGTATCCGTTGCAGTCGGGAATTATGCAACGACTGTGGCGGAAATGTAACACTGGCTAGCAACCGAGTCGGCCCGACCCCATGCCGCTCAGGAGCGGATGGCGCAGGGAAGCGGGGTTTTTAGCTGCCGGTCAAAGGCAAGGGCGCTGTTGCAATGCCTTTTGGCATCGGGCCATATCCTGCCCAGTCGGGCAGAGCGGAGCAATTTTATGGCGGGCGAATTTGAGAACAAGATCGCGCTGGTGACCGGGACCAGCGGCATCGGCCTTGGCGCAGCGTTGCGGCTGGCGCGCGCGGGCGCGTCCGTCCATGTCGGCGGTATCGACGAGAAGCACAATGCTGCGGCGATGGAAGCCGGCGCCGGCCTCAGTTTTCATGTCGCGACGGTGGATGTGGCGGACGAGGCATCCGTTTCCGGCTGGATCGACGGTGTGGCTGCACAGGAGGCCGGCATCGATGTCCTGGTCAATGCCGCCGCCGTCCAGACCTACGGGACGATCGAGACGACTGACGTTGCCCATTGGGACCGGGTGATGAGCATCAACCTCAGGTCCTGCTACCTGACTGCCCATTTCACCTATCCGCACATGAAGAGGCGCGGCGGCGGCGCGATCATCCACGTTGCGTCCGTGCAGGGACATGCCAACCAGAACGCGGTGCTCGCCTATGCCACGACGAAGGGCGCCATTCATGCCCTGACGCGGGCCATGGCGGTTGATTGCGCGAAGGACAATATCCGCGTCAATTCCATCAGCCCGGGTTCGATCCGCACGCCGCTCCTGGAATTCGCCGCCGAGACCGTGGCGGGCGAGGACGGCGACATTGAAGAAACGATCAGGGAATTCGGCAAGGCCCATCCGATCGGCCGGGTGGGCACGGTGGAAGAAACCAGCGAGCTGATCGCGTTCCTGGCTAGCGACAGGGCCGGCTTCTGCACCGGCGGGGACTACCTCATCGACGGCGCGCTCACAGCCCATATCGGAGTGTGATCAACGCATCACCGCGATGGCAGGCGCCCCCAATTGACTGGCAATCGTTGCCATGCCGGAATTCACAAAAACGCGTGCGCCGGTAGCGATAATCGTCAATCGCACGTATACGACCGCTTCCACCGATCCTGCTCCGGAGCCCCGCACGGATGTCCTCAATGTTCACCGACACCAGCCCTGTGCGCTTCGCGGATGCGCTACCGGATGAAACAGACGTTGTCGTCATTGGTGCCGGCGTAGCCGGAACTGCGACGGCCTGGTTTCTTGCCGGGCAGGGCGTCCGCGTCGTTTTGTGCGAGAAGGGGCGCGTTGCGGGCGAACAATCCAGCCGCAACTGGGGCTGGGTCCGCCAGCAGGGGCGCGACCATGCCGAGCTGCCGGTCATGATGGAGGCCAACCGCATCTGGCGCGGCCTGGCCGAGGAGACCGGCGACACGGACCTGGCCTTCACGCAATCAGGCTGCCTTTACCTTGCCGACACGGCGGCGCGGATGGCCAGGTACGAGAAATGGTATGCCCTGGCACGCGAGCATCAGCTGGCAACGCGCATGCTCTCCAAATCCGATATTGCAGCCGAGTTTCCCGGCCTCGGCGGCAGCTGGGCCGGCGGAATGGTCACGGATACCGACGGGCGCGCAGAGCCGCTCCGCGCAGTGCCGGCTTTCGCACGCGCCGTGCAGCGGGCCGGCGGCGCTGTTGTCGAGAACTGCGCAGTGCGCACGCTTGATCTGGAAGCGGGCAGGGTGGCCGGTGTCATCACCGAACGTGGCCGGATCCGCTGTAGACAGGTGGTTCTGGCTGGCGGGGTGTGGTCGACATTCTTCGCCGCCAACGAAGGTCAGGTTCTGCCGCAGCTGGCTGTCAGGTCCACTGCCGCAAGGACAGGCCCAGCGGCGGATGCCTATGCAGCGAACACATCGACTCCAGGTCTGTCGATACGGCGGCGGGAGGATGGCGGCTATACTGTTGCAACCGGCGATCTGGCCGAACATTACCTGTCGCGCGAATCGTTCCGGTTTCTGCCAAGATACCGTTCACTCCTGAAAGCATCGGCGCGCGATGTCCGTCTCCGGGCTGCGGCACCGAAGAACTATCCGGGGGCCTGGGGCATGCAGCGGCGCTGGAAACCGGATGAGAGAAGCCCCTTTGAGAGGATGCGCGTTGTCAATCCGGAGCCATCACTTCAGGTCGTCCGCAAGATCGAGAAGCGGCTTCCGCAGCGGTTTCCCGCGTTGGCGGGTATCAAGGTCGCGGAGGCCTGGGCGGGCATGATCGATGTCACGCCCGACGCTGTTCCGGTTCTCGATGAGGTTCCGTCGATATCGGGGTTTTTTATCGCAACGGGCCTCAGCGGCCACGGTTTCGGCATCGGCCCGGCCGTCGGCCGGATCGTGGCCGACCTGGTGACCGGCCGGTCGTCCGGTCACGACCTGACGCGATTTCGCTTCTCCCGCTTTTCCGACCGTAGCCCTGTCGTACCCGGGCCTTATTGATCGAAACAGGGTTTCAGCGCTCCAATCATGTGCTGGACAGGCCCATCCCCGCGTTATTTAATGCCGGCGAATAAATAGACAGGCAGCGCCATGGGCCTTTTCGACAGACTGTTCAAGAGCCGGCAGGACACGCCGATCGTGCCGCCGAAGGGATTCGTCATGACCGGCCCCGCCGTGGACGCGCTGGACGATGATCAGGACTGGGGTGATGCACGAGCCGCTGAGGATATCGACGGCCTTGTGATGGCCATCGAATACATCGACACCGATGGTGAATTGAGCTCAAGGATGATCACCTGCCGGGCGATCAAACCGGAGCCGCCCGGATATCTGAGGGCCTATTGCCATCTGCGCGACAGCTACTGCACATTCCGAATCGACAGGATCAGACAGATCCGCGAGATCGAGAGCAGTGAGATCCTGGAAGGCGGTGAAATCCTCGCATTTCTTGCGCCTTATATTGATTTCGCGATCGAGAAGGAGAAGGCGGAAGCGCAGCGCAACCTGCAGCGCCACGTCGGCCCGGCAGTTCGCGTGCTTGTCTATCTGGCTGCAGCCGATGGGCATGTTCACGCCGCCGAACGCCGCGTCATCATTGATTATGTTTCCATGGAATCGCAACGGCTCTTGCCCGACCAGCCCTTTGACGAAACGGCAACGGGCCGGTGGATCGATCATCTGAAACCTTCGTCATCGGCTGCATGGAACTCCGTGATCAGGCTCGCCGACGACGAGGAACAGTTTGCAGAATTTGCAAAAACGATGATTGAACTCGTTCAGGCAGACGGTAAGATCGATGCCGACGAGGCAGTGGCGACGCGCGAGATCATCGCCGCAGTGCGCGCCGTTCGGGGGCGCTGAGCCGGATCATCCCGCGCAGGCGTTGGCAACCGATTCCTCTTAACGAGCTGTGCCGCTCGTCTCCAACGTGCGACGCCCGCTGGACACACCCCGCGCCGCGCTGTTTAATACGAGGTGGTAGAGGCCGGATGTTTCGAGACAATGCAATGACTATTCTTGAGAGGCTCTTCAAGAGCCGGCAGGACACGCCGATCATTCCGCCAGTCGAATTGACGATGGGCGGGCCGGCGATCGACACACCGGACGAATTGATCCCGGAAGAGCCGCGCAGCTCTGATGCGTTGGCCAATATTGCCGGGCTGTCATTCGTCATCAATTACGAGAATTCCACCGGCGAGATAAGTCTTCGCGCCGTTACCTGCCACGCGATCGAGCCTGGTCCGCCGGAAGTCCTCAGGGCCCATTGCCATCTGCGCGACGCCGAGCGCAGGTTCACTATCGACCGTATTCACCAAATCGTCGAGCTGGATACCGGAGATGTCCTGGAGGACGCTGAACTGCGCGATTTCCTGGCGCCCTATACGGCCGGATTCGGTCCGGGAGATCCCGCAGACATCCAACGGCATTTTCAACACACCGCCGGTCCTGCCGTACAGGTCCTCGTCTTCCTTGCCGCTTCCGATGGATATGTCCACCCTGCGGAACAAAATGTGATCCTGGAATATGCCTCTTCAGAAGCAGAACGCTTGTTTCCCGGCCAATCCTTCGACCGGGAAGCGACGGCACGATGGATCCGGAACCTGAAACCGACGCAGGCCGTTGCCCGCGAAGCGATCGCCAAACTCGCCGAAGACGAAGACCGTGTCGAATCGTTTTCTGAAGCCATGATCCGGCTGGTCCGCGCCGATGGTGTCATTGACGAAGACGAGGCCAATGCGACCCGTGAAATCGTTGAAGCCATTCGCGCGGCGCGGGAGCATTAAAGCCTGTCGCGTCTAATTGTATTCAGGCGCTGCGCGTCTTTGCTTGATCCTGGCACAAAATCGCTCCGTCAGAATGGATCCAATTAGACGCGACAGGCTTTATCAAAGTATCCCATCACTCCTGCTCATTATCCGTTCGCAACTGAAACGTTGATTACGCTTATCCATTGAAGCGCGTGGGCGAACGCGATATATGCGCGGTCACCGGAATGCTTGGGGCGTGGCCAAGTGGTAAGGCAGCGGCTTTTGGTGCCGCCATTCGCAGGTTCGAATCCTGCCGCCCCAGCCAGCCAGTCTGTGTCCGACCCGCAGACATGGCTTTGATCCGACTAGTGTCCTCCACGTGGATCCCACGTTACAGCCGTCATCGTGGCTATACTTCAAGCAGTTCCGCTATGTGCCGTGATAGCTCCGGAGTGCGCAGATAGCCGTAAGATTTGTGATGATTTCGATCGTCGTCGGTACCCGGTTTGATGTAATCATTGGACACCAGGTCATCACTCACCACAACATGTCGCGAATTCTCCGTGAAATCGTCGCTCAAATGGGCGTCAAAAGCGACCGGATCAGCGCGATCGGCAAAATTCTTCCAGGATTCCGAAACAACGGTTGGTGTGCGTAATGCTCCGCCCGGCCTATGTTTCCGCTCGTCATGAATATTAAGCTTTACGTGTGGCAAGCCGAGAGGTGAGCCGATAGTGACGAAATGCTCTATGTCGAACGAATTGTCCTTCTGCCCCAGATTGCGCAGGACGTCGTAGGCGATAATCGATCCCATGGAATGACCAATCAGCAATGTCTTACGATCGCGAGCGGGCTCTAGCCCGCGGTCAACGATATCCATCATGACAGAACGGGCGTGGCGTATGCTATCGGTATTGGGGTCACGAATTTCCCGTTCTTTGTCGTAGTAAAAATCTAGATCCTTCAGAACTTTTTCCAGTACCCAGTTGGCAACGAAGTTGACACTCAGGTTTGATTTGACGGTGTCCAGAATGGACCCGCCCACATTTGAAGCGATTCTTCGGGCCTCGTCGCGCCAGCCATCCTGATATTCTTGAAGCCTTCCATCGGCAGCCGCCACATAGGGCTCATCGTTATAAAGGCTGTCGAACGAAAATGATGTCTCCGTATGGAGTGGATTCAAGTAGAGGGCGTCAGCCCAATAAACCATTTGGAATTCAAATTCCGGATCGGTGAGTCCACAGTTTTTCGTCAATCCCTCGACAATGGATTTTCGCCACCACTCTTCCAGCAGCTCTTTCGGCGGTTTGTTCGCCAGCCCATGTATTCCAATGATGAGGAGATTCGTATCTGTCATTTGATCCCGTCAATGGTTTGGTGAACAGGACAACGCGACAATATCTTTCTGGAGCCGCGAAATCACGTTGTCCGAATTTGACTCGACGATTTCCAGTACCCCCGAGCCATAATCTCATTGCAACCGTAACATCTTTTTTTCCTATGATGCAATTCTATGGCAAGTTAGAATTCACTTACAGATTTGCTCGTCGGAGGAGGGAATATCGATAGAGGCTTTGGCTCATCTGGTTACCGGCAAATGGCGCTCATTCATACAGGCGGTGACCTGTTCCCTTTCCCTGTTGTTGCTTTGAAATATCCTGATATGCGAAAAGAGTTCCCAGTTCTTGGTGGGAAATTCCCTGTTCCGTTTCTTGGGGAATTCACCAGCTAAGCCACTGAATTAACGCATGTATTCCAGCTGAATATTGGCGATAAATACGCAATTTTGTGAAATTTCCCTGTATTTTCCCTGTTAACAGGAAATTCGGGTGTAGAGACGGGTTCGCTCAAGACTGCGTCCACAGCCAGTTTCCGGCAATCCAACCCGCCTGAACTGTCAGAGGATCTGACTGAGAAATTCCTTGGTCCGGGGGTCAGACGCGCTGTCGAAGAATGTCGCCGGCGGGCCGTGTTCAACGATGACACCGCGGTCAGTGAAGTAGATATGGTCCGCGATCTCGCGCGCGAAACCCATTTCATGGGTCACGAGGATACAGGTCATGCCCTCCGCCGCCAGATCCTTGATCGTCACCAGAACCTCCTTGACCGTCTCCGGATCGAGCGCAGCCGTCACCTCGTCGAACAGCATGACGTCCGGGTCCATGGCGAGCGAACGGGCGATCGCCACACGCTGCTGCTGTCCGCCTGAAAGTTCGCCCGGATAGCTGTTTTCTTTTCCTTCAAGGCGGACTTTCTTGATGAGTTGCCTTGCTTTCTTCTCGGCCTCGTCTTTCGGCTGCTTCAGGACCTTGACCGGCGCCATCATGATGTTTTCAAGCGCCGTCTTGTGCGGAAAGAGATTGTATTGCTGGAACACCATGCCGACCTTCTTTCGCAGTTCCAGCTTGTCCAGATTTGCGGTGTGGACTTCCTGGCCCTCCACCGTGATCGATCCGCCCTGGATGTCGTTGAGCGCGTTAATGCAGCGGATCAGGGTCGATTTGCCCGAACCGGACGGGCCGATAATGCAGATCACCTCGCCCTTCATGACATCCAGTGAAACGCCCTTCAGCACTTCCAGATCGCCGAAGCTCTTACGCACATCCTTGATGGAGACGATCGGCTGATCTTCAGTCCAGCTTTGTTCGCTCATCGGGTCTCTCCAGCATGAAATTCTCTAAAGCTTCACGGCAAAACGCCGCTCAAGCGCGATGGTCATTCGCGCAATCGGATAGCAGTAGGCAAAGAAGATCAGGAGCGCGAAACCGAAGAAGGGGATCAGCAGTTCCGGATGATTGTCCTGCGCTTCCATCGCCTGGCGCGACAGGGTGATGATCTCTTCGACACCGAGTAACGAGACGAGCGGCGTTGCCATGGTCAGAATAGCGTACCAGTTCATCCAGGGCGGGATCATGCGTTTGAAACACTGCGGCAGGATGATCTGCCACAAGGTCTGGGTGCGGGAATAGGCAAGGGATTCCGCCGCTTCCCACTGGCCGCTCG
>CAJHYR010000200.1_pt1 | contig 11607 bp, 12 predicted proteins | sample 9198791 | NCBI WGS metagenome assembly CAJHYR01 (sample SAMEA7708372, study PRJEB35096) | sediment metagenome | biome: marine neritic benthic zone biome [ENVO:01000025]; feature: sediment [ENVO:00002007]; material: shallow marine sediment [ENVO:03000034] sea grass bed [ENVO_01000059] ... | reverse complement strand
TGACATCTTCGTCTTCGAAACAGCGCAGCACATGGGCGATGGCGTCGACCTCGCGGATATTGGCGAGAAACTGGTTGCCCAGCCCTTCGCCCTTGGAGGCGCCACGCACCAGCCCGGCAATGTCGACAAACGTCAAACGCGTCGGCACGGCCTCGGCGGATTTTGCCACCTTGGCCAGCTTTTCAATGCGCGGGTCCGGTACCGCCACCTCGCCGGTGTTCGGCTCTATGGTGCAGAACGGATAGTTGGCGGCCTGCGCCGCGGCGGTCTTGGTGAGCGCGTTGAAGAGGGTGGATTTACCGACATTCGGCAATCCGACAATCCCGCATTTAAAGCCCATTAGTCAGTCCTGTTTATGCCCGAAGAGCCGGCGCAGGCCCTCCGCCAGCGGCCCGCGTTTGGACGTGGGCTCTGAAGTGTCCTGTGCGGCCTTCTGCGCGGCCTCGGGGGCGGAATTCGACGCAGCGGTGCTGTAGTTTTTATCCTGCCGCGTGTTCGGCTTTTTCTCCGCCGGTTTCTCTTCCTGCTTTCTGGATTCTTGGGGCTGCGTCGCCAGGTGGATCTTGTTCATGAACGAATTGTCATCGCCCTTGGCCAACAGATCCACATTATCGGAGATGGCGATGAGCAGCGGGTCCAGCCAGTCCTGGTCGCTCTTGGCAAAATCGTGCAGCACATAGCGGTGCACCATGTCCTTGCGGCCGGGATGGCCGATGCCGATCCGCATCTTGCGGTAATCCCTGCCGACGGCGTTTGAAAGGTGCGCGTCGATCGACCGCAGGCCGTTGTGGCCGCCATGGCCACCGCCGGTCTTCATGCGGATCTTGCCGGGCGGCAGGTCCAGCTCGTCGTAGATGACGAGAATGTCGGTGGCCTTGATCTTGTAGAACCGCGCGGCCTCGCCGACGGCGCGGCCGGATTCGTTCATGAAGGTCGCGGGCTTCAGGATAATCGCCTTCTCCCCGGCGAGCGTGCCTTCGGAGATCTCGCCCTGGAAGCGGGCGCGCCAGGCGGAAAAGCGGTGGCGGCGGTGGATTTCATCCGCCGCCATGAAGCCGACATTGTGTCGGTGGCCGGCATAGCGGCGCCCCGGATTTCCGAGGCCGACGATCAGCAGCATCGTTCTTCAACCTCATGTCAAACGGGACGGCGACCGGAGATGCAAAGTCACGATCCCCGGGGCCGGTTGAACGGAAACGGGGCGTTACTCTTCGGCGGTGTCCTCGCCGTCCTCGGCAGCTTCGCCTTCGGCGCCTTCTTCGCCCTCGACGCCTTCCAGGCCTTCCAGATCCTCTTCGTCTTCCTCGTCCTCGCCTTCCGGCGCAAGCACGGCTGGCGCGGCAATGGTGGCGATGGTGAAGTCGCGGTCGGTGATCGTCGGCGTTACGCCTTCAGGCAGCTCAATGTCGGAGATGTGGATGCCGTCGCCGATATCAAGGCCGGTGAGGTCGGCCGTCAGCGTATCCGGGATGGAGTCGGCCGGAACGTTGAGTTCTACAGCATAGCGCACCACGTTGATGACGCCGCCGCGGGTGAGGCCGGGGCTTTCTTCCTCGTTGATGAAGTTGACCGGGATTTCCAGGGTCAGCGTCGCGCCCTTGGCGATGCGCAGGAAATCCACGTGCATCGGGAAATCACGGACCGGGTCGAGCTGGAAATCCTTGGGAATGACCCGCACCTTCTCCCCGCCGACATCGATCATCAAAAGCGTGGTCAGAAATCCGCCGGAGCGGATCCCCTTGTCGACTTCCTTGTAGGCGAGGGTGATCGGGGTCGGCTCCTTCTTGTCGCCATAGATAACGGCTGGTACCCGCCCGGCGCGGCGGATTGCGCGTGCGGCCCCCTTGCCGACACCTTCGCGCACTTCAGCCTTGAGCTCGATGATATCGCTCATGGTCTTCTCCTGAAGTTGTCTAAAATCATCAAAGGCCGCATCCGCGGCCAGTTTCCGCGCGCCGCCTCCAAGGGTGTCTGGCACGCGTGGCGGCTTATAGGGGAGAACGGCGGCGATGGCAATGGGGGAGGGGGTCGCTTGGCGATTGGCCGGTAAATACCATTAGCGGACCCGCGGCTGTTGCCTTTCAATTTCCGCTTTTGACCTGAACGGACATCGCCAGACGTGGCGGGCAATCTTAGAACCACTTAAGTCGCCGAAATAGCCAAATCTCAACGAGAGTGACCATCGCTATTGCCCCGCAACCTATCGCAAAAGCCCATGGTGCATTCTCACCTGGAATACCACCAAGATTCATGCCAAATAGCCCCGTAAGAAAACTAATAGGCAGGAAAATCGTCGCCACCACGGCGAGAATGTACATTGTGCGGTTCGATTGAATTGCGAGATGATTAAGTATTTCGTCTTGCATAATCGCAGTTCGTTCTCGGATATTCTCAACGTCTTCGACCTGCCGAGCTAGCCGTTCGGCTGAACGCATGACTCGAGCACGGTCACTGTCCGAAATCCACTCCAGACTAATTGTGCTGAGATTCTGCAGAGCTTCCCGTTGAGGGACCAGATGCCTTCGTTTGGCAATCGCCCGTCGTCGAAGGTCAGCCAACTGCCCACGACGCCGGGAACCGATCCGTGTGATCATTTTGTCTTCGATCTTGTCGGTTGCATCATTCAGATCCACTAGAGCTTCGGCAATCCTGTCCACCAACCGCCGAATCAGCATATCCAGAAAAGCTGCCGGTCCATTCGGGCCGGTGCCTTTTTGAATGTTGTCCCGAATGTCGTGAACCGCCCAAATCTTGCGCTCCCGGACAGTGATTATTCTTTTCGGATCGATCCAAGCGCGGATTGAAACCATGTCATTTGGATCAGCGTCTGGGTTTAGATTGATCCCTCTTAGATGGACCGCCAACCCGTTTTTGTAGGAGATAATATGGGGATGGCTATCTTGAAGCCAACGCGCGAGGGAAATGCCGGGTTCGCCATAAAGTGTGTCGGCAACGACTTGATCCACTCCGCCTTCGTTCTCTACCCACTTCCTGCCAACAGAGCCAAGCCGCTCCAGGTGAACCCAGACGCATCCGTCCTGACCACGCGTGATATCGGACCACGAGAGCTCACGACCGCCTCCGACTCCATCAAGCAAATAGGCAAAAATCAGACCATCAGAATCCTTCATGGCATCCTCTTCTGCTTCTTGTTCTAGGGATCAACTGTTCATTAAACCATCATGTCCAAATCAGAAAAGCGTCGTCTTCGCCATCTGGCCGGCAGCAATCGCTGACCGCGACATCAGTACTGACGCTTCACCTTGAAGCTCGAACGTCGGCTAACCGGATAATATGAACGTAATCGGCCAGGTCGTTGCAGATATCGTCATTAGCCGTCTTTGAACTTGGAATGCTGCGAGCCTGCTCCCGGCACGAAACAGAAATTGCGCTTTGGGTCGCAAGCCCGCGCTTTCGCCCAATTCGAAAGGCAATGAAAACCAGTCGGTTCCCGACGCGTCACAACGGGCGCAGATGATCGAACGTGACACGGTACTCTTCGGTCAGCCGCCGGGCGATCAACGAGCGGTGGCAGGCCTCAGGGTCGCGCTCGACACAGAGCAAAGCTGCAGCCCCAGCGGTTGATACCACGGAGACGATCGGCTCAAGGTCGGCGCGGTCGAGGATCTCTGTTGTGTAGCGGCGGGTGTACTCGGCGGCGAGCTCGCGGCGTGAGCGCTTGCCGACCCCCTGGCGGTCATCCTCGGCGTACTGGAGCTGGCGTAGCTCGGTGGTTGGGGCGAGTTCAGGGTGGTGCTCGTAGGCGATCCCGGCATCGGTAAGGGCTGCTTGCAACCGGCGTGAATTCGCCCAGGCGTACTCGGGGCCGCGGACACCGCGGCGCTGACGCACGTCGAGCAGCAGGCCGACGTCCGCGCGCCGCAGCTGTTTCAGGAAGGTCTCGCCGTCAAAGCCATAGACGCCAATCGTCACCATCCTGAGCACAGTTTGACACCTCCTCGCGTTCATCGCGCTTCAGCTTGATTGTCCGCCAATCATGGGCAAACCACAATACGGAAGCCGCGCTGAGTATTCTCAAGGCCCGCTCTTACGCCCCCACTTCAGACGCTCGTGACAGAAGCACTACTCAGATGCAACGCAGTATCCCGCAGTGCAGGTTGGTGTCAGACGCGGACACGCCATCTCGCAGCGCTCGGCAACAGAAATGGCAGCGCATACCTTTTTGAACCGCTCCTCATAATGTCCGACCGCGCCCCTTGCCACCGGAGTACCGCAACTACACGCGCCGCAATGGGTTTGCACAATCGTACAGTCCGCGGCGCGCTGACAGGCGCGATCCACCATCCTGACTTTCACGTGGTGGCCGACACCAATCACCTTCTCAAGCAAGGCGAGGTCACCAAACCTGGCGGCATGATTCACGTCGATCGTGTGACCGCAAAGCGGTGACCAGAACAGTTTCCCGATCTGCTGCGGGTTGACCACCAGATAGGTTTCACCAGCGGCAAAACCGTCTCCCCAATAGCTGTTGAACAGAATATCGATGTTCTGCCCTGTCGACGTTCCCTTCCAACCATGGATTACAGAGAACCTGTAGACCCTGAGATCTTTGATCGTTCCACCTTTACCTTTGATGGCATGTAACCTGACGGCTGTCCGTTCGCGGCGATCGAGTGAGCGCTTCGGGCCTGCAATTCCCTCAAATATCAGGACGGCCGACTTGATTGTGGTTTCGTCAAGGTTCGGGCGCGCGCAGCTCAGCCCGAACGCCGCATTCGGCAGGATGAGGCAGAGCGCCGTGGCAAAAATGACCATCGACCGGTTCAAGCAAGCTTCTCCATTGCAATGCTATCCTTGCATTGTCACTGCCTACCAGAATCGAGCCGAATTGTCCGAGACGTATCGGCGCTCGATCTGGGACGCCAGCAATTGCACCATTAGCCAATGACGTGCATTCTTTCGTAACATTTTCGCGCCGGAACCGAAATTGAACGCCCATGCCGCAATTTCACTCCCTTCCCCGCATCCTCGCCCTCACCACGAACCGCCTTGCAGTCGCCCTTATGGCTGCCACGCCCGCCCACGCCCAGTCCCTCGATGATAACCTGAAAGCCGCGTTCGAAGCCGGCGAATTGCGGGGGCTGCATGCGGTGATCATCGATTTGCAAGGCGAGCGCCTGGCCGAGAGCTATTTCCGTGGACGAGACCGACGCCGGGGCCAACCGCTCGGCATGGTCGACCACGGCCCGCGGACGCTGCATGATTTGCGCTCCGTCACCAAGTCGATCGTCGGCCTGCTCTATGGCATCGCGCTCGAAGAGGGAAAAGTGCCGGCGCCGGACGCAAAGTTGCTGGACCAGTTTCCCGAATATTCCGACCTGAAGGACGGATCGGCGCGGGAGGCGATCCGCGTGGGACACGCACTGTCGATGATGATGGGGATCGAATGGGACGAGAGCCTGCCCTATTCCGATCCGCGGAACAGCGAGATCGCCATGGACCGGGCCGCCGACCCGATCCGCTATGTACTGGACCGGCCGATGGTCGATACGCCGGGGGAAAAGCGGGTCTACAACGGCGGCGCCACCGCGGTGCTTGCCCGGCTGATCGCCGATGGCACAGGGATGCCGATCGACGTCTATGCCCGGATCAAACTGTTCGATCCCTTGAAGATCGAGACATTCGAATGGGTGCGGGCGCCGGACGGCGCGCCGTCGGCGGCCTCGGGCCTGCGCCTGACGGCGCGGGACCTTGCCCGCATTGGCGCGATGGTTGCCAAGAGCGGGTTTGCCAACGGACGGCAGATCGTGCCGAGGGATTGGCTTGATGAGTCCTTCAAGGTCCGCTCGGTGATCGAGCCGGGCTTAGGCTACGGTTATCAATGGTACATTGCCGGGCGGAAGGGTGATCAGATCGCCATGGCGCTCGGCAATGGCGGCCAGCGCCTGACGGTGCAGGCGAAGATCGGTCTCGTCGTCGTCTCCTTTGCCGGCAACTACAACCTGCCCTATGCATGGCAGACACCGTGGAAGGTGGTCGACGATTTCGCCGTGCCGGAGGTGCACCGGCGGCTTGATCGTTAGGGCCGCGGCAAAGCCGCCGGAATGATCCTAAGCGTCAGACGGCCGGCGTCATGGTGGCGATCTCCCAGAAAATGCCCAGTGTTGCAATCAGCCCGACTGTGAATGCCACTGTGCGGATATAGGGGATTCCCATCCAGTAGACGACCGCGTGCGCAAGCCTTGCCAAAAAGAAGACCATCGCCCAGAAGGCCGTCATGTCATTCGAGGCGCCGGCCAGATGTCCGATAATGATCAATACCGCAAACGGAGCAAGGCTCTCCACGGCATTCAAATGGGCGCGGTAGCACCGTTTGACCCATGCCGGCAGTTCCGGAGGTGTCGGATCGCGGTATCCTTCCGCAGTGATAGGGCCTGCTGTCATTGTCAGGCCAGCGATATAGGGGATCCACAACAAAGCTGTCAGAACAGCGGTGTAGGCAAGCCAGGTAAGATCAGGTGTCATTTGCTTCCAGTCCCGTCATTGAACGATCGGAGAACATTGGCTTACAATCCGCCGGCAGCGCAAACGGAAATCTCCGATCATGACACATTCTCGCCGGTCACTGCGCCGGGCGTTCCAGTTTGCCGACTGCGCAACAACCGGAACAGGTTGTAGATCAGCAACAGGAGAAAGAAGCCGGCTGCAATCAAGGCGATCGTAAAGACCGCCTCAGCGTCCATGTCGAAGATGATTTTACCGCTTGGACTGAAGAAAGCGGGCATTGAGCCTGCGAGCGCGGAGAAAACGACAACCATCCAGAAATACCGGGCAATGCGCCCCTTGAACTTTCGTCTCTGTTGGAATGTTTCTGTATATTGAAATGCGCCCGCCGCGCGGGCCGGCCGGTCCGTCCGGCAGGATCGGTCCGGGGACTAAGCACACATTTGGCATGCTCATCACTATTCGTGGTAATGTTCCTGCCGTCTTCGCCGCCGCGCCGGCGACGGAGATCGAAGCGCAGGAATTCTTGGGGGGCCTGTGTCTGACCGGCTGGACATTGACGATATCGTCAGATGGCGGATGGGCGCTGCCTATACAAGCGCGATCATCGACTGGCGGTCCCGTTTCATGACCTATGCAGCTGTGCAGCAGCTTGCCGGCAGGCAGGCGGCCGGCATTGTCATCACCAACGGTGAGATTACGATCAAGCCGCCGCACAACATGCCGCCCTATTACCGGCCGGGTGAACAGCCGAGACTGCGAACGCTGATCGTTACGCTGCGATCGGTCTTGCCGGAACTGGAAAAGGACATCGCGTTTTTTGCGCAGATGGTTGACGCGCTCTGGGAATTTCCAATTGCCTACCGCGGCCGATCACCGAACGTCGTATCCGCGCTTGTTGGCAAACAGCGTCTCGCCGACGGGTCCGGAGCGAGCGGGCAGGTCATCCTCTGGCCGATACGCAATGAATTCCTGACGGACAATGAGCCCGTTGGCGGTTCTGTTCCCTGGGATCAACGGGACTACAGGATCTTCTGGCGTGGTCAGACGACCGGACTGAGCTATGATTTTGGCGGGACGGAACTGCCCAACATGGCGTCGATCCGATTGCCCAGAAAATGGCTTCCCCGCTGGCTGGAGGCCGGTCAGCAGCAGGGACTTGACGACTTCGACAAATGGGCGACCAGCTATCAGCGGCTTGCCGCTGCGCTGAAGTACAGAGACCATCCGGACATCGACATCAGGCTCACCGAACGCACGTACGGATCCGGCGCGGGCGTTTTGGCGATCCTTGCCGAAAAGGCGGGGCCCGATATCTGCGCTGAACGATTGTCACCCGTGGACTATGTTAAGGCCATGCAGGGCAGCAAGGTCCGCCTTGCCATTCCCGGTAACGACTATCCAAGCAGCCTCAAGTCCGATCTCCTGTCGGACAGCGTCGTCCTGATGCCGAAACCCTTTCACGAGGGCTGCTGGTTCTACGGCCTGGAACCCGGCCGCCACTATGTGGAGACCCGGCGCGACATGAGCGACCTGGAGGAGAAACTGCAATGGTGCCGCGACAATGACGCCGAGTGCCGGGAGATGGCGCTGGAGGGCCAGCGTTTCGCCGCAGCCGTTTTCGATTTGTTAGTCGAAGCGGAGGTTCAGCGGCGCACTCTTGAAAGGGTGTCGGAGAACACGGTTCTCGACATGCCCTGGACATGACGGGAACAGAGTAAGCTTGTTCCGACCCAGTGGATCTGCCGGCCAGGCGGACCGGTTTGATCGGCCAGAACCGGTTCGATAAAGATGGTCAAGTGCTCCTGAAACGGGGAATGACCCATGCCGTTGCCAAGCTTCCATATGATCGAAAACGCGCCCCAGCCCGTCGCGCCGTTCTCCCACGCGGTCGAGACCGACGGCTGGGTGTTCCTGACCGGGCAGATGCCGACATGGCCGGACGACCCGGACCGGCCGCTGCCGGACAGTATTGGAGCGCAGACCCGCCGGGTGATGGACAATCTCATCATCGTCCTTGAAGGCATGGGTCTTACGCTTGAACATGTCGTGCAGGCGCGGGTCTATCTCACCCACTTCAACCGCGATTATGCGGCAATGAACGAGACATACCGGTCATACTTTGAGCCTGGCAGGCTGCCGGCCCGCACATGCATCGGAGTCTCCGGTCTTGCCGTCGGCGCGCTTGTGGAAATCGACATGGTGGCCAGAAGGGCCTGACACTCTGCTCCGGCGCGGCTGCAGGGGCCAGCACCGGCTGTTGCCGATATGTCTCAATGCCTGAGAGTCCTCTGTTTGCCCTTTCCGGCTTGCGTCTCCGGCAGCAGAAAACCAGATATCGTCTGGATTCATCTATGCGCTGGCAGCGGTGCTCGTAGCCTGGGTCTGCTATGCCGGTGCGGGCCTGGAAACCACTTTCGATCTGGCCGTAAGCGACGGACTGGACTCCGCCGACCGCGAAACAGAATTGACACTATTTGCGCCCGGTTTGCGTTAGGTTCGTTTGAAGACGCTTAGAAAGAACCGGGTAACAGGAAGAAGGGCATGGGCGAACGCTTGAATGTTTTCGAAGGGCCGGATGCCGTCAGGAATTTCCTCAATCCCGGCAATCTTCCCCACCTGCCGCTTGTGGAATTGCCGACCGGCCTCAATCCGTTCGCAGCCGACAAGGTGCGCATCTTTGCAAAGCTGATGACCATGTTGCCGCTTGGCAACGTCAAGGCCGTCCCGGCGTTCAACATGATCCGTGAGATGTCCCGGCGGGGCGAACTGGAGGGCGTGCAGCGGATCGTGGAGAATTCATCCGGCAATACGGTTTCCTCCATGGCGCTGGTGGCCAGGCAGTTCGGCGTGGAGGAGACCCAGTCCTACGTGCCGGCGGAGATCAGCTGGAACAAGTTGCTCATGCTGCTGTTCTTCGGCATCGAACCCATCGTCAATGTCGAGCCGGCAGACCCCGACGAGACCGATCCGCAGAGCGGTGTCTTCAAGGCCAAGAAAGACGGTGAGCGCCCGGATGCGATCAATCCCGGCCAGTACGACAACGAGGACAATCCGAACTCCCACGAAAAATGGACGGCCGAGCAGATCTGGGAGCAGACGGGAGGCAAGCTTTCCATCTTCTGCGCCGGGCTGGGCACAACCGGCACGATGATCGGCAACGCCACGACGCTCAAGGAGAAGAACGCGGCGATCCGAATGGTCGGCGCCATGCGCGCGCCCGACCATTATGTGCCGGGGGTGAGGACAGAAAAGCTCCTGCGGCTGGTCGGATTTGACTGGCGCAGCCATGTGGAGTTCATCGAACGCGTGGAGACGGGCGAATCCTACCGGCTCAGCATGGAGATGAGCCGTGCGGGTATCCTAGCCGGGCCGAGTTCCGGATTGGCGCTTTGCGGCCTGTTGCAGCATTTGCGGAAATCGAGCCAGGACGGCACCCTGGACGAGGTCCGCAACCAGGAGGACGGCGAGATCATCTGTGTGTTCCCTTGCCCTGACGGACCATTCCCGTATCTGGACGAGTATTTCAAATATCTCGACCGCTCGCAATTTCCGCAGATCCGCAACGAAGACGTGTTGTTGAACAAGCCGTGACCGGAACGGGGCGCTGTTGAGAAAATGACCTTGAGACCTTCAATTGAATGCCTTTCGATCCTGCGCCGCCTGATCGCGTTCGACACGACGAGCCGCAATTCGAACTTGGACCTGACCGATTACGTGAAGGCGCTGCTCGACGACCTGGCCGTACCGTATCGCCTGACCTACGACGATGAGTGCCGCAAGGCGAATTTGCTGGCCACACTCGGGCCGGCGGACGCGACTGGCGGATACGTTCTGTCGGGTCACACAGACGTCGTACCGGTCGACGGACAGGACTGGAAGTCAGATCCATTTGACCTGACAGAGTCCAATGGCAGGCTCTATGGCCGCGGTACAGCGGACATGAAATCGTTTGTTGCCGTGGTGCTTGCCGCGTTGCCGGAGTTTCTCCAGCGTGGCCTCAACGAGCCTGTTCACGTGGCGCTTTCCTATGATGAAGAAGTCGGCTTGGTCGGCGTCAACCGGTTGATCGCCGATATGGGCCGCGCGGGCATCCGGCCGGCGGGCTGCATCGTCGGTGAGCCGACACGGATGGGTATTGTCGCCTCCCACAAGGGCAAGCGCAGTTACCGTTGCCGGGTCCGTGGATTGGAGGCCCATTCGTCAATGGCGCCTGGCGGCGTCAATGCGGTCGAATATGCTGGCGCAGCCATCGCGTTTCTGCAGACCTTGTCGCGCCGCTATCGCACGCAGGGCCCGTTTGACGATGACTATGACTGTGCCCATACGACAGTCCACGTGGGCACTGTCGCTGGCGGCACGGCGCTGAATATCGTACCGGCGGAATGTACGTTCGAGTTCGAGTTCCGCCACCTGCCGGAAGACAATCCGGACGCCATATTCGGTGAGGTTCAGGCCTTCGTTGAGCGCGACCTCCTGCCGGAGATGCGCGCGGTCCACCCGGATGCGGGTATCACATATGAGCCGCTGGCCGTAATCCCGTCGCTCGATACGGCGGAGGATGCGCAGATCACGCAGATCGCCAAGGCGATTGCCGGTGTGGATAGCGTCGGAAAGGTTTCCTACAATTGCGAGGCCTGTCTTTTCGATGAAGCCGGTGTGCCGACAATTATCTGCGGGCCGGGTGATATCGACCAGGCTCACAAGCCCGATGAGTTCATCGAGGTCGCCCAGGTCGCAAAATGCGAGGCCTTCATGAAGGGGTTGATGGACAGGGTCTGCCATTCACGTTGAAAGCCCGCAATACCCTTCCCAAAAGTCAGTATACACCGATCCCCAGGAGGGCAGTCACCTTCCGAACGCGTCGCCCTCACTGGTCCCGGCGCGCCAGCCGTTGACGAAGGTGGTTCATTTTACCGACGAAAAACCAATATCTTGATGTGCCGCGGTGCTTGCGCGCGGTTAGCCGCAACAGGACCCGGCCGACCGGCTGGACGGGCAGCAGGATGTTGCATCTGCGCTTGCAAATGCCTCCAGCGCCGGTTTGCAGTGAGCCCGGTATTCCGACAATCGGATAGACACTCGTCCGTCCCGAAATTGCGGTGTTGACATCTGCCAGATCCGCATACCGACGTTTCCGGG
>CAJHYR010000561.1_pt1 | contig 11656 bp, 11 predicted proteins | sample 9198791 | NCBI WGS metagenome assembly CAJHYR01 (sample SAMEA7708372, study PRJEB35096) | sediment metagenome | biome: marine neritic benthic zone biome [ENVO:01000025]; feature: sediment [ENVO:00002007]; material: shallow marine sediment [ENVO:03000034] sea grass bed [ENVO_01000059] ... | reverse complement strand
TTGACGCCAACGGCGACATGACCGCCAGATCATATCCGACCAGAACGACGCAATTATCCTAACGTCTTGATGTCCCAAAACAGTAATAGTGCCAACGCATCTGCCGGCCGGCCTCCGGCCCGCTGGAATTCCCGAAATGTCACAGCGGTCCTCGGCCCGACCAATACCGGCAAGACCCATATGGCCATCGAACGCATGCTCGGCCATGAATCCGGATTGATCGGGCTTCCGCTTCGTCTTCTTGCGCGCGAAGTGTTCGCCAAGGTCGCACAGCGGGCAGGCTCGGAAAAAGTTGCATTGATCACCGGTGAGGAAAAAATCATCCCGCCGGACCCATGTTACTGGGTAGCAACCGTTGAAGCGATGCCACGGGAAACCGAAGTGGCGTTTGTCGCAATTGACGAAGTGCAATTGGCGGCCGACCTGGAGCGCGGGCACGTCTTTACTGACCGCATGCTCAATGTTCGCGGTAGCCAGGAAACTCTTCTCCTCGGCGCGGCCACCATGCGCGGCATCATCGGTCACCTGCTGCCGGGGGTGCATATCGTCACTCGCCCCCGCATGTCCGTGTTGTCCTATGCCGGCCAGAGAAAGTTCACCCGGCTTCCGGAACGCTCGGCAATCGTCAGTTTTTCGGCCGACGAAGTCTATGCGACTGCCGAGCTGATCAGGCGCCAGAGAGGTGGCGCGGCTGTCGTGCTCGGCGCACTATCGCCGCGAACCCGAAACAAGCAGGTTGAAATCTACCAGTCCGGCGACGTCGATTTCCTTATTGCCACCGATGCGATCGGCATGGGCTTGAACCTCGACCTGGATCATGTCGCCTTTGCCGCGAACAGAAAATTCGACGGATTTCAGTTCCGTGACCTGAACGCCGCAGAGCTTGGCCAGATTGCCGGCCGGGCCGGCCGCTACCAGAGCGACGGGACATTCGGTGTGACGGCTCAGGTCGACCCCTTTCCGGATATTCTGGTGCAGGCGCTCGAGACCCACCAGTTCGAACCGGTTCGAACGCTCCAATGGCGCAGCGATCAACGGGACTTTTCCTCGGTCGAAGCGCTGATCGCGAGCCTGGACCAGCCCGCTCAGGTCAAGGGACTGACCCGCGCCCAGCCAGCAGCCGACCAGGTCGCTCTGACGGCACTGGTTAAATCTGACGACGTTGTCGACCGGCTCGACGGACCGGCCGCGATAAGAACGCTCTGGGACGTCTGCCGGCTTCCGGATTATCGAAAAATCTCGCCTGCCCAGCACGCTGAGATCGTTCAAGAGATTTTCATGAGGATCGCCGATAATGGAGCCGTACCGGATGACTGGATTGCCGCGCAGATCAAGCATGCCAATCGCGTTGATGGCGATATCGACGCCCTTTCGGCGCGCATCGCTCAGATCCGCACCTGGACATTTATAGCCAATCAGCCCGACTGGCTATCCGACCCAGGGCTGTGGCGGGACGAAACGAAAAAGATCGAGGACGCGTTGTCGGATGCGCTCCACGATCGGCTGACCAAGAGGTTTATCGACCGGCGCACCGCCGTATTGATGCGCCGGCTGAAGGAGAAGGATATGCTGGAGGCAGAAATCAACGCCGCTGGCGACGTCATTGTCGAAGGGCAGCATATTGGCTTGCTCAACGGTTTCCGGTTTACACCGGACACCAAATCAGTCAGCAGCGATGCCGACAGCAAGACCGTTCGCGCCACAGCGCAGAAGGCACTTGCCAAGGCGATATCGGACCGCGCAGGGCTGATCGATAGGGCGGACGACAAGGAGATCGTTCTTTCAGGCGATGGATTTTTGCGTTGGAACGGCGCACCGGTCGCCCGCCTCCATGCCGACAAGGAGATCCTCAAACCGGACGTGATCATTCTGGCTGACGAGCATTTAAGCGGCCCGCCCCGGGAGACAGTGGAGCAGCGGCTCCGTGGCTGGGTGACCCGCCATCTTGAAACCGTATTGAAACCGCTGTTCGACCTCCAGGCGGACGATAGCCTTTCCGGTGCAGCGCGGGGCATCGCCTACCGGCTTGTCGAACAGCTGGGCATTCTTGATCGCCGGGACGTTCTTGAGGAAGTCAGGGGCCTCAGCCAGGACGAGCGCGCCGGATTACGCCGAAATGGCGTTCGGTTCGGAGCCTACCATATCTATATTCCGGTATTGCTGAAGCCCGGCCCAAGCACTCTGCTTGCCCGGCTCAAAGCCCTTAAGGATGGCGATATTGACCGGCAGGGAATCTCTGATATCTCTGCTGTTTCAGCCTCCGGACGGACGTCGACCGATGTCGACGCGGCACTGGGCGCCGATATTTACCTCCAGTTCGGTTTCCGGATCTTCGGACGCAGGGCCGTGCGCATCGATATCCTTGAGCGCCTTGCCGACCTCATTCGGCCGGCCCTTTCATGGCGGCCGGGGTCCGAAGAGGAACGCCCGGACGGCGCTGTCGAAGACGGGCGCGGCTTCATGACCACGGCAGCGATGACGTCGCTCCTCGGTGCGTCCGGTGATGACATGTCGACAATCCTTCGCGGCCTCGGCTACCGCCTGGAACGCAAACCGGCACCGGAGACTGACAAAACCGTCGCGGCAACAGGTGTGGAGGGAGCAACGGCCCCGGAACCTGCCGATGCCACATCGGGGACCATGGCCGGCAACGAGACCGTGTCTGAGGCCGCCACCACTGATGCGGGCACCGATGGTTCTGCGGCTGCTGTCGAGGTTCCCGAAGCCGAAGTGCAAGCCGGACCCGAGGCAGCCGATGAAAGCGTCGCGGAAGCAAATGGCGGAAAACCTGAAATTGCCGAAGCGATGCCCGTAGAAGCTGAATCCGGACAAATAGCATCACCAGAGGAACAGCTTGATGAACCGGCGATGATAGAAATCTGGCGGCCGGACTATCAGGGCAAAAAGAGCCGGGCACGCGGCGATAGGGATGGCGGGGCCAAACGCGCCCCTCGCGGCCGTGACAGGTCAAAAAAGCCGCAGGGGCAGCGCGGCGACAACCGTAAGGCAGGCGCCGGCAAAAAGGGGCGACCCGGCCGTCGGCCCCCGGCGACCGATGGAAAACCGCCCCGGCGGCCGTCGCTAGACCCTGACAGTCCATTTGCTGCTCTTGCCGCCCTGAAGGAAGAAATGAGCAAGCCGGATTCTTCATGACGGACCAGTCGTCCGGTACGAACGAATCGTCGGAGAGCCAGCGTATCGACAAATGGCTCTGGCATGCACGTTTTGCGCGTACACGGACAGCCGCACAGCAGCTGGCAGTTTCCGGTCATGTTCGCGTCAACCGGCGGCGTGTGTCCGCTGCCAGCCGGTCCGTCAAGCCAGGCGACGTTCTCACTCTGGCCATCGGCAGAACCGTTCGCGTTATTACAATCCTCGCCATTGCCGACAGGCGCGGTTCTGCGGACGTTGCAAAGACACTCTATGAGGACAGGTCCCCGGAGCTGACGATTTCGGCGCCAAGCGCCACAGAGAACGACCGCAATGCGACTGTCCGAAGCGAAGGCCGGCCCGACAAAAGAGACCGCAAACGCATTCTGGCTATGAAGCGAAAACAATTCTAGAAACGGCCGATCCAGGAGCTATTTGTACCCTTGCACCGCGTGCGAAAAATCGCTAGCTCCGACAATTCAGAAAGCCTTTCCGGAGACAGGAATGACTTACATCGTCAATGACAATTGCATCCGATGCAAATATATGGACTGCGTCGAAGTCTGTCCGGTCGACTGTTTCTATGAAGGCGAAAACATGCTCGTCATCCATCCGGACGAGTGTATCGATTGTGGTGTCTGTGAACCGGAATGCCCGGTCGATGCGATCCGCCCGGATACGGAACCGGGCCTGGAGAAATGGCTACAGATCAACACCGAATATGCCGAGAAATGGCCGAATATCACCATCAAACGGGACCCGCCCGCGGATGCTGCGAAATTCGAAGGCGAAGACGGCAAGTTCGAGAAATATTTTTCGTCCGAGCCCGGCGAAGGCGATTAGTAAACCGCGCCCCGGGCAGCCACCGGCCAGAGCGATTCCACATAGGCTTCGGCGCTGTTGAAGCCGCGGATGCCGACATACCAGTCGTAGAGATTGACCGTCGGGTCGCAATGCCCCGGTATCATCAGAAGTTTGTCTCCGAGATCCGGCCGCTCGGATGTTTCCGTCGATTCCAGAACGCCATGCTCGTCGGAGGCGCGGATGTATGTCAGTCCGTCGGCCGCGTGAACGAGCGGGAGCCCGCTGTCCACGCTGAAGGCCTTCAGGCCTGCGTCAACCACCGCCTGGCCGGGACCTGGGCAACTCATCACGGTGGCGTATACAAAAAGGGCGTGCTCAAACGACGCAGCCCCCTCCTCACCGTCGTTTCGGGCATAGTCGGCATCGAGAAAGACATAGGAACCAACCTGCAGCTCGTTGTAGAGACCGCTGCCGCCTTCAAGCGGAAACGTCCCGGTGCCGGCGCCACCGATGATGTCACAATCCAGACCGGCGCGTTTCAGTATGTCAACAGTCTCGCCGGTGAGGCGGATTCCGATTTCGACAGCGCTCCTTCTGGCTTCAGGATTGCGTATGTGCTGTGCTGAACTCTGATAGGCCTGCAATCCGGCAAATCGCAGGTTCTTTTTCTCGGCAACATGCTTGGCCAGCTCAACAGCACCTTGACCGGGCTGCACACCGCAACGCCCCCCGCCGACGTCGATCTCCACGAGCACATCGATTACCGTACCGAATTGCGCTGCGGCTGCATCGATCGCGTCCACGTTTGCGAAGTGATCGACACAGACGGAAATTGTTGCTTGCCGCGACAAAGCCGCAAGCCGCTTCAGCTTCGTTTCGCCGACGACCTCGTTACTGACAAGCACGTCGTCGATGCCGCCTTCGACCATGATCTCTGCCTCGGAGACCTTCTGGCAACAGATCCCGACAGCGCCCAGTTCGATCTGGTGTCGGGCGATAATCGGGCTCTTGTGGGTCTTGGCGTGGGGCCTGAGTTTGACGCCGAAGCCTGCTGCCAGTTCCGCCATCGTCCTGATGTTGCGTTCATAGGCATCCAGATCGATTATCAGAGCAGGCGTATCCACACTTGACAGGCGTTCGCCGACCTGTGCAGGGGGTGTCACCGCCATTGTCCGTCCTCCATTTAGACCAACCTTATTGCTGCGCTGCACCAGACCCGGCAAAACGCATGCGATCATCGGCAATTTGCACGCGCAAAATTAACACCGTTAATGGTGCCTTGCAGCAAACCATTGATTTTTTATAGATTTTGTAGTATCTATAATCATTCCGAACCAGTCGAATTGTATCAGACCGTAAAGGTAAATCCGCTTCACGCCATAGGGAAATGACGACCGGTTGCAGTTCTGCGATGCGGTACCGGTATCTGCGCCCGCTGACCGCCCGTTGCAGCTCTGGTCACTGTCCCTGATTTACGGGCTTTAGTGGTGAATTTGACATTCGGAACGCCGAGAACGGCCACGAATTAAGCTAGGAGTTTTGAGCGTATGTCAGCAAAAAAGACCGTACAGCGTCAGGGTTTTAAGACAAACGAGAGCATCGTCTATCCCTCTCACGGTGTCGGTAAAATAATCGACATTGAAGAGCAGGAAGTTGCGGGAATGAAGATGGAATTGTTCGTCATTCATTTCGAAAAAGACAAAATGACGTTGAAAGTACCGGTCGTCAAAGCCGAATCAGTTGGGATGCGCAAACTTGCGGATGCCAAGGTCGTCGCCAAGGCGATCGAAACCGTCAAAGGTCGCGCCCGCATCAAACGGACAATGTGGAGCCGCAGGGCGCAGGAATATGAAGCGAAGATCAATTCAGGCGATCTTATCGCGATTTCCGAAGTGGTTCGCGACCTTTACAGGTCAGAAGACCAACCGGAACCGTCTTATTCCGAACGCCAGCTCTATGAGGCGGCCATCGACCGGATGTCGCGGGAAGTTGCATCGGTAGAGAAGACGTCCGAAAGCGACGCTGTGACCAAGATCGAAAACATCATTGAATCAAGCCCGAAACGCAAACGCGCGGCACAGGCAGTCGATGATGCGCAGGAAGAAGCCGCGTAGTTCGCAGGGCATCTTCAGATAAATCGAAAAACCCGGCCGCCGTGCCGGGTTTTTCATTGAATTAAATGTGAACCGCCAGACCTTCCCAAGCGTATACCGGACATGCACAGTAGCGCTACGGGCGACTGGATGCAGCATACGGAGCGATCTATGTCGGAATCATCAGAATCGAGGCGGCACATCGTCAGGGCGGCGATGAAAGCCCCCTATCTTGAGCGCGAGGAAGAAAGAGAACTGGCGCAGCGCTGGAAAGACGAGCAAGACCAGGAAGCCCTCCATCGCCTGACGTCTGCGCACATGCGGCTGGTCATATCGATCGCTGCCCGTTTCAAGAACTTCGGTCTTTCGATGACAGACCTCATACAGGAAGGCCATGTCGGATTGCTCGAGGCTGCTGCCCGTTTTGAGCCTGATCGGGAAGTCCGGTTTTCAACCTACGCGACTTGGTGGATCAGAGCTTCGATACAGGATTATATCCTGCGCAACTGGTCGATCGTTCGCGGCGGAACATCATCGGCACAAAAGGCCCTCTTTTTCAATCTGCGCCGTTTGCGGGCAAGATTGTCCAAAGGCGGCGACAGCATGAATGACCCGGATTTGTACGCCCAGATCGCCCTCGCGATCGGTGTCTCCCAGAACGATGTCGCGCTGATGGATTCCCGCCTGTCCGGCCCGGATGCCTCCCTTAATGCGCCGATCGTCGATTCCGACGGCTCCAGTTCCGATCGCCAGGATTTCATTCCCAGCACAGATCCGCTGCCGGATGAGATTGTCGGCCATGAAATTGACCGCGAGCGCCGTACTGCCTGGCTTGCCGAAGCCATGCACGTCCTCAATGATCGGGAATTGCGGATCATTCGCGAGCGTCGGCTCGACGAAGATGGCCTCACGTTGGAGGCCCTCGGCAACAAGCTCGGGATTTCCAAGGAACGCGTGAGGCAGATCGAAAGCCGTGCAATCGAAAAACTCCGCCAGGCGCTGGTCAACAATCAGCCAGATCCGTCAGTATACGTCTAAGCAAAGCCGCTCCCACAATTAAGCCGCGGTCTGTGCAGACCGCGGCGTAAAGCGTGTCGCGTTTGATATTCAGAGCGCTTTGTAGCGTCTGATTTAATCAGGCCGGCATTTTCCAGCGCTTGAAGCTTTCAAGGTCGCCAACTTTCTTCTGAGCGTTGCTCAGGCGCTCGTGATGTTCGCCAGCCAACGCCAGTTCCTCTTCGGCAAGCCTTATCTCCTCGTCATACTGCTCCGCCGTCATGTCCGCCATCGGAACAGCGTTTTCAGCAAGGACAGTCAGGCTTGCGGGGCCGATATCGGCAAACCCGCCACGCACGAAGATCTCCTGCGCCTGGCCGTCTTCCGTGGTGATTTCCAGAACGCCGGGCCGCAAGGTAGTCATGACGGGCGAATGATCGGTAAGAACCGTCATATCGCCTTCCGATCCGGGCACAACGACCTGTTGCACCGCCTGCGACATCAGCAGCCGCTCCGGCGAGACAAGATCGAACTGCAGTGTATCAGCCATCGTTAGTCCTCAAAGCCTGGGTGTTCGGTCAGGCAGCTTCCGCCAGCTTTTGTGCTTTCTCAACGGCTTCTTCGATCGTTCCGACCATATAGAACGCCGCTTCCGGAAGGTGGTCATACTCACCGTTCACCAAACCCTTGAAGCCCTTGATCGTATCGGCCAGATCAACCAACTTGCCCGGGGAACCGGTAAAGACTTCTGCGACAAAGAACGGCTGCGACAGGAAGCGCTCGATCTTACGCGCGCGGGCAACGGTCAGCTTGTCTTCTTCGGAAAGCTCATCCATGCCCAGAATGGCAATGATGTCTTGCAGCTCCTTGTAGCGCTGCAGAACCTCCTGAACGTTACGGGCAACATCATAATGTTCTTCGCCGATTACTATAGGATCCAGCATGCGCGACGTGGAATCGAGGGGATCCACGGCAGGATAGATACCCTTCTCAGAAATCGCGCGTGAAAGCACCGTGGTCGCGTCCAGGTGGGCAAACGAAGTTGCCGGCGCCGGGTCGGTCAGGTCGTCAGCGGGCACGTAAATGGCCTGCACCGATGTGATCGAGCCTTTCTGTGTGGTCGTAATCCGTTCCTGCAGGGCGCCCATGTCGGTCGCGAGCGTTGGCTGATATCCCACAGCTGAGGGAATTCGACCGAGTAGGGCCGAAACTTCCGAACCGGCCTGGGTAAACCGGAAGATGTTGTCGACGAAGAACAGAACGTCCTGGCCCTGATCGCGGAAATGCTCAGCGACGGTCAGGCCGGTCAGGCCAACCCGTGCACGCGCGCCCGGCGGTTCATTCATCTGGCCCTAGACAAGCGCTGCCTTGGAGCCCTCACCGCCGCCTTCCTTGTTCACCCCGGATTCGACCATTTCCCAGTAAAGGTCATTGCCTTCACGCGTGCGCTCGCCGACACCGGCGAAGACCGAATAACCACCGTGAGCCTTGGCGACGTTATTGATCAGTTCCATGATCAAAACCGTCTTGCCGACGCCGGCGCCGCCGAAGAGACCGATCTTTCCGCCCTTTGCGTAAGGGGCAAGCAGATCTACGACCTTGATTCCGGTGACAAGAATCTCAGCTTCTGTCGACTGCTCGACATATTCCGGAGCCGGCTGGTGGATGGCGCGTGTTGCATCCGTCGTCAACTCGCCCACCTCGTCAACAGGCTCGCCGATGACATTCATGATCCGGCCGAGCGTTTCATCACCCACCGGCACCGAAATCGGCGCACCAGTGTCGGTCACTACCTGACCGCGGACAAGACCCTCAGAGGTATCCATGGCGATTGTGCGCACGGTGTTTTCGCCGAGATGCTGGGCAACCTCCAGAACCAGGCGATTGCCCTGATTATCGGCTTCCAGTGCGTTCAGAATTGCCGGAAGGTCGTCGTCGAACTGCACGTCGACGACGGCGCCGATAACCTGACTGATTTTGCCGGTCGAATTCGCTTGTGCTGCTTTTGCCATTCTATTTTCCTCGTCGTGGCTGCGGCGCGCGTCAGAGCGCTTCCGCTCCGGAAATAATTTCGATCAGTTCCTTGGTAATCTGTGCCTGCCGCTGGCGGTTGTAGCTCAGCGTCAGCTTGTCGATCATATCACCCGCGTTACGCGTCGCATTGTCCATGGCGCTCATGCGCGCACCCTGTTCCGATGCCGCGTTTTCCAGCAATGCCCGGAAGATCTGCACCGTCACGTTTCTCGGCAGGAGGTCGGCAAGGATCTCCTCTTCGCCAGGCTCGTATTCATAAGCTGCACCGGACCCGGCATCATCTTCGCTGTCTTCCGGAATCTCGGCCGGGATGATCTGCTGCGCAGTCGGAATCTGGGTAATCACCGACTGGAAGCGCGAATAATAGAGGGTCGCGATATCGAACCCGCCCTCTTCGAACATGGAGAGCACCTTCTCGCTCACGCTTTGGGCCTCGGCAAACGACATTTGCTTGACCTGCCGGAAATCGACCGTCTCCAGGATCTGCGAGGCAAATTCCCGTTTCAGGACATCATAACCCTTCTTGCCGACGCAAAGCATCTTGACGGTCTTGCCGTCGGACATCAGCCGCCGGGCGTCATCCCGGGCGAGCCTGGCAATGGATGAGTTGAACGCGCCGCAAAGTCCACGCTCCGCTGTGCAGACGATCAGCAGGCGGACATTGTTTTCGCCGGTGCCGGCAATCAACGGCGACGCACCTTCGTTGCCGGCGGTCGACTTTGCAATATTGGCCAGGACATCGCCCATCCGCTCCGCATAGGGTCGCGCCGCCTCAGCAGCCTCTTGCGCCCGGCGCAACTTGGCTGCAGCAACCATCTGCATGGCTTTCGTAATCTTCTGCGTCGCTTTAACCGAAGAAATCCGGTTACGCAGATCTTTAAGGCTTGCCATAAGCCGCTACCCCTGCCGTGTTCGCGTCTCAGGCATAATTCTTGGAGAACTTGTCGAGGACGGCCTTAAGCTTATCCGAACTTTCGTCGCTCAGCGCACCTTCGTCACGGATCGCATCGAGGAGATCCTGATTCTCACTGCGCAGGATTGACAGCAATCCGTCTTCGAACCCGCGCACCTGATCGACCTCGATTTTGTCCAGATAACCCTGCACGCCAGAGAAGATAATGCAAACCTGCTCTTCCGTCTTGAGCGGAGAGAATTGCGGCTGCTTCAGCAATTCGGTCAGGCGCGCGCCGCGGTTGAGAAGGCGCTGCGTCGCCGCATCAAGGTCGGACCCGAACTGGGCAAAGGCCGCCATCTCGCGATACTGGGCCAGTTCACCCTTGATCGATCCGGCAACCTGTTTCATCGCCTTGACCTGGGCCGACGAACCCACGCGGGAGACCGAAAGGCCGACATTAACGGCCGGCCGGACGCCCTGATAGAATAGGTCTGTTTCAAGAAAGATCTGACCATCGGTGATCGAAATCACGTTGGTCGGAATATAGGCCGAGACGTCATTGGCCTGGGTTTCGATAACCGGCAGTGCCGTCAGCGATCCTCCACCATTGTCCTCATTCAACTTCGCAGCGCGCTCCAGTAGCCGTGAATGCAGGTAGAAGACATCACCCGGAAAGGCTTCACGGCCCGGCGGCCGGCGAAGCAGAAGCGACATCTGTCGGTAGGATACGGCCTGCTTGGACAGGTCATCATAGGCGATCATGGCATGCATGCCGTTGTCGCGGAAATATTCGCCCATCGCGCATCCGGAGAACGGCGCCAGGAACTGCATCGGTGCCGGGTCGGAAGCGGTAGCAGCAATGATCACCGAATATTCAAGGGCGCCTCGCTCTTCCAGCACCTTGACGAACTGCGCAACCGTCGAGCGCTTCTGACCAACCGCGACATAAATGCAGTAAAGCTTGCGGTCTTCCTCGTCGGCATCGAATGCGGGCTTCTGATTAAGGAAGGTGTCAAGGATGATCGCAGTCTTGCCGGTTTGCCGGTCGCCAATGATCAGCTCGCGCTGTCCACGGCCGATCGGGATCAGTGCGTCGATCGCCTTCAGACCGGTGGACATCGGTTCGTGCACGGATTTACGCGGGATGATGCCCGGCGCCTTCACGTCGACGCGGCGCATTTCATCGGCTTCGATCGGCCCTTTGCCGTCAATCGGATTGCCGAGCGCGTCGACGACGCGGCCGAGAAGGGCTCTGCCGGTGGGCACTTCCACGATTGCCCCTGTCCGCTTGACGTTCGCACCTTCCTTGATGTCGCGGTCAGTACCGAAAATCACGACGCCGACATTATCGACCTCAAGGTTCAGCGCCATACCACGAATGCCGCCGTCGAACTCGACCATCTCACCGGCCTGGACGTTGTCGAGGCCATAGATACGGGCGATGCCGTCCCCGACGGACAGGACCTGTCCGACTTCCGAGACTTCAGCCTCAGCACCGAAATTCTTGATCTGCTCCTTCAGGATCGAGGAGATTTCTGCCGCCCGGATTTCCATCAGCTGGCCTCTTTAAGTCGTGTTGTTATTGAGTTGAGTTTTGTCCGCAGGGATGTATCGATCATCCTCGAACCGACCTTGACGATCAGTCCGCCGAGGATAGCAGGATCGACCGTCGACTCGATCGCCG
>CAJHYR010000281.1_pt1 | contig 11741 bp, 7 predicted proteins | sample 9198791 | NCBI WGS metagenome assembly CAJHYR01 (sample SAMEA7708372, study PRJEB35096) | sediment metagenome | biome: marine neritic benthic zone biome [ENVO:01000025]; feature: sediment [ENVO:00002007]; material: shallow marine sediment [ENVO:03000034] sea grass bed [ENVO_01000059] ... | reverse complement strand
CGGACAGGCATAAAATCGCTGAAAGTCCGGCATAACAATGTGCTCGGCTACTTTGTCGAAGTGACAGCCCCGAACGCCACGCAGCTCACGTCCGGTCCGCACGCGGAACTTTTCGTTCACAGGCAGACGCTGGCAAACGTCATGCGGTTCACGACGACTGAACTGGCCGAACTTGAGCAGAAGATTGCCAGCGCGTCAGACCGGGCGATCGCGATCGAGCGCGAGATCTTCATGGAGCTCTGCCGCGAAACCCTCTCGTCGCAGGAGGGCCTGCGCAACGGCGCAGCGGCACTGGCCGCGCTGGATGTTGCTGTCAGCAACGCCGGGCTTGCCGCAGGCAACCGGCTTGTCCGGCCGAAAATCGATAATTCACTTTCGTTTGAAATCGTCAGTGGCCGCCACCTGGTTGTTGAAAAGGCCCTTGTGGATACCGGCGAACAGTTCGTCGCCAACACCGCTGATCTGTCGCCGCCGGAGGGCGGCGATGCCGGCCAGGTCTGGTTGCTGACCGGCCCCAATATGGCCGGCAAGTCCACGTTCTTAAGGCAGAACGCGCTGATTGCGATCCTCGCCCAGGCCGGCCTCTTCGTTCCGGCGGACAGCGCACATATCGGTATCGTTGACAGCGTCCATTCCCGTGTCGGTGCGGCCGACGATCTGGCCCGCGGCCGGTCGACATTCATGGTCGAAATGGTCGAGACAGCGGCTATTCTCAATCAGGCCGGCCCGCGGGCGCTCGTTATCCTGGACGAAATCGGCCGCGGTACGGCGACATTCGACGGCCTGTCGATTGCCTGGGCAACGATCGAGCACTTGCATGAGACAAATCGTTGCCGAACCATGTTCGCCACCCATTACCATGAGCTGACTGCGCTTTCTGCCCGCCTTGAAAGGCTCCACAACGCGACGATGAAGGTGGCGGAGTGGAAGGGCGACGTGGTCTTCCTTCACGAAGTGATTGCCGGCGCGGCAGACCGCTCCTACGGCATCCAGGTCGCCAAGCTGGCGGGATTGCCGCTGGCCGTTATCGACCGGGCACGCACGGTTCTGGAACAATTGGAAGCGGGGGAACGCGGCAAACCTTCTGATACCCTGATCGATGACCTGCCATTGTTCTCCGCCGCTATGCAGGATCAATCCGGCGACGTGCCTGATGAGGTTCTCGACGCGCTGGACGGTCTGGTTCCGGACGACATGACGCCGCGCCAGGCTCTGGAGACGCTCTACCGGCTCAAGGCGTTGCGCCGCGGGTCGAGGTAATGGCCATGGCGCTCGGATCATGATAGAGCGCAAGCCGCCCGAGCAGCAGTCCAGACACCGACAGAATGGTATCATTGACCCGCACGATCGAAAAAAAGCCTGAGCGCCAGACGAACCGGACCACGACGCCGAAAGAAGATCAGCAACTGATTGATGCTGAGGCGTTCCGTACCGCGCTTTTTGCAATTGCCCGTGAGCACAATCCGGCAAGCACTCAGGCACGCAATGCTGTGCTTGAACATACAAAGTCCGCCCTCGCTGCCGGCCGTGACGTGGCACGCAAAGAGCTGGAAGAAACGGGACATGGGCGGCTCTGTTCTGAACGCCTGTCGGATCTGCAGGATATCCTGATCAGTGCGCTTTTCGATTTCGCCACCGGCGAAGTCTTTCCGACCGGCAATCCTTCCTCGTCGGAACGGCTTTGCCTGGCCGCCGTCGGCGGCTACGGCCGAGGAACTCTCGCGCCTGGCTCCGACATCGATCTCCTGTTCCTGTTTCCCTACAAGTCGACCGCCTGGTCAGAAAGCGTGACGGAGTATCTGCTCTACCTGCTGTGGGACATGGGCCTGAAGGTCGGACACAGCACGCGGACCGTCTCTGAATGCATGAAATTGTCGCGCCAGGACATGACGATCCGCACTGCATTGCTGGAAGCGCGATACATTTGCGGCGAATGGTCATTGTTCGAAGAATTCGAAGCCCGGTTCGATAAGGAGGTCGTTGCCGGTTCAGCACGTGAGTTCATTGCCTCAAAGCTCGCTGAACGCGATGCCCGGCATCAAAGGGCCGGTGTATCGCGTTACCTGGTTGAGCCGCAGTTGAAGGACGGCAAGGGCGGGCTGCGCGACCTGCAGACGCTGTTCTGGATTGCTAAATATTACTACCGGGTCGATTCGACCGATGCACTGGTCGAAAAGGGCGTGTTGAGCCGCGCGGAGTACCGTCGATTTCAAAAGTGCAGCGACTTTCTTTGGGCCGTGCGCTGTCATCTTCATTTCCTGACGGGCCGCGCTGAAGAGCGGATTTCGTTCGACGTGCAGCCGGAGTTGGCATCGCGTCTGGGATATCAGAAGCATCACGGCCTGCAGGGCGTTGAGCGGTTCATGAAGCACTATTTCCTGATCGCCAAGGACGTCGGCGATCTGACCCGCATCGTTTGCGCAGGCCTGGAGGAACGAGAGGCGAAGAACGCGCCGGGCCTGAACCGCCTGTTCCGCGGCCTGCGGGGCCGGCGGCGCAATTTGCCTGGCAGTGACGATTTCATTATCGACAACAACCGGATCAACGGGACATCGGATGATGTCTTTGAGCGGGATCCGGTCAATCTGATCCGGATCTTCCACCTCGCCGGCAAGGCCAACCTTGCCTTTCATCCGGACGCGCTGCGGCAGATCACACGATCCCTGAAACGGATTGACTCAGATCTGCGCAATGACCCGGATGCAAACCGGCTGTTCCTCGAGATCCTGACTTCGCAGAAACATGCTGAGTTCGTACTGCGCAGGATGAATGAAACCGGTGTCCTCGGCCGGTTCATTCCCGATTTCGGCAAGGTCGTGGCGATGATGCAGTTCAACATGTATCATCACTATACCGTCGATGAGCATCTCTTGAGGACAATCGGTATCTTTTGTGAAATGCTGGACGGCGAGCTTGGCGACGAGCACCCGCTGTCCCACGAGATCCTGCCGGACATCAAGGACAAGACCGTCCTCTTCGTTGCTCTCTTGCTGCACGACATCGCCAAGGGCCGCAACGAGGACCATTCCGTCGTGGGCGCACGAATCGCCCGGCGGCTCTGCCCGCGCTTCGGTCTTTCCGCCGCCCAGACGGAAACCGTGGCATGGCTGGTAAGAGAGCACCTGACCATGTCCATGACAGCACAGTCCCGCGATCTTTCTGACCGCCGGACGATCATTGATTTCGCCAAAATCGTGGAAAGCATGGACCGGCTGAAACTGCTGCTCATTCTCACCGTCTGCGACATCAAGGCGGTTGGTCCGGGTGTCTGGAACGGCTGGAAAGGGCAGTTGCTGCGCACCCTCTACTACGAATGTGAACTCATCCTGACCGGCGGTTTCAGCAAGGAATCCCGGCAGGAAAGGGTCGCCGGTTCGCAAGCGCTTCTGGCAAGCAAACTGTCAGACTGGGACGAGAAAGACCGGACGCATATAATCGATCTTCACTATCCTGCCTATTGGCTGCGTGTCGACAGCGACCAGCAGGTTCGCGATGCAAATCTGCTCTTGAGAGCCTATCGCGAGAAGAAGAGTTTCGCCTTCGAAATCCGCCCGATGGCTTTTGAAGGCGCCACGACGATAACGATCCTGACCGGAGATCACCCCAACCTCCTGGCCGTCATGGCCGGTGCCTGCTCGGCTACCGGCGCAAACATCGTCGATGCACAGTTCTATACCACCACGGATGGACGCGCGTTGGACACAATCACCGTCTCCCGACGCCTGGAAAGCGACGAGGAGGAAATCCGGCGTGGAAACAGAATCGCCGAACTGATCGAGCAAGCCTTGCGCGGCGACATTCAACTGCCGGAACTCGTCGACAAGCGCCGGAAGGGCAAATCACGCCATGATGCCTTCACCGTCGAACCGAAAATCAATGTCGACAACAGTCTTTCCGACCGTTTCACGGTGATTGAGATATCGTGTATCGACAGGGTCGGCCTGCTCTATGATATCGGTCGGGCCATTTCCGATCTGAGCCTCAACATCGCCTCCGCCCATGTCGCAACGTTCGGCGAACGTGCTGTCGATACCTTCTATGTGACCGATCTGTTCGGCTACAAGATCGAACAGCGCAACCGCCAGAGCCTGATCCGGCGCAAGCTGCTCGCCGCCGTCGGCGGCAGGGGCAAGAACGGCGACAGTAGCCGCAAGGACGGTGCGGGAAAGGCAGGCAATCGAGCTGCCGTGAAATGAGCCTCGCCCGAAAGTTCCTGACGGTCGGATCCAATACGATGGCGAGCCGCGTACTCGGCTTCGTCCGGGAATTGCTGATCGCCGCGACGCTGGGCGCAGGGCCGGTTGCCGACGCCTTCTTTGCCGCATTCCGCTTTCCCAACCTGTTTCGGCGGATCCTTGCCGAAGGCGCATTCAATTCCGCCTTCATCCCGCTTTTCTCACGGGCCCTGGAGGAAGAGGGGGAAGCCGGCGCGCGCCATTTTGCCGAACAGGTTCTTGCAGCGCTTTTTGTCATCCTGCTCCTTCTGACGGCACTTGTGGAACTCGCAGCCCCGTTCTTCGTCGCCACGATCATTGCCCCCGGGTTTTCCGATAACGCCGACAAGTTCGAAAAAACGGTTGCGCTGACCCGGATCATGTTTCCCTACCTGGCCTGCATGTCGCTGGTCGCGATGCTGAGCGGCATTCTCAATGCGCTGCACCGCTATGTTGCCGCAGCTTTCGCGCCGGTGATTCTCAACATCATCTTGATCGCCTGCCTGACCGTTGCCCTGCTCATGGACCTGCCGCCGAACCAGGTCGGTTTCGTGATGGGCTGGGGCGTGTTCACGGCCGGGCTTGCCCAGCTTGCCCTGCTCATTGTCGCAGTCCGCCGGGCAGATTTCCGCCTGGTGCTGCGCTGGCCAAAACCAACGGCCGGTGTCAAGCGCCTCCTGGTGCTGGCCCTGCCGGCGGCGATTGCCGGCGGTATCGTCCAGATCAACCTCTTTATCGGACAGATTATCGCCAGTCAGAAGGACGGCGCGATCGCGATCCTGCAGTTCGCCGACAGGGTCTACCAGCTGCCGCTCGGGGTCGTCGGTATTGCGATTGGCGTAGTTCTTCTGCCGGAACTCTCCCGGGCGCTGAAGGGCGGCGAGCCGCAATTGGCCGCGGATTATCAGAACCGCTCGTTCAGCTTCGCCCTTTTTCTGACATTTCCGGCCGCCGCAGCACTTATGGTCATATCTGAACCCGTGGTCCGCGTCCTTTACGAGCGCGGCGCCTTTACCGCCGAGACGACGGAAATCACTGCGCGGGCGCTCAGCTATTTTGCGCCCGGCCTTCCCGCCTTCGTCCTCGTCAAGGTTTTCTCACCAGGATTCTTCGCGCGCGAGGACACGGCAACGCCGATGCGGGTCGCCGGCGTGACGATGATCGTCAATGTCGCACTCAGCCTGTTGCTATTTCCCTATATGGGCGAGGCGGGCATTGCGCTGGCAACGACGATCGCCGGCTGGATCAATGCCTTATTGCTGTTCTGGCTGCTCAACCGCGCAGGCTACTGGCCGATAGACCGGAACGTGTTCCGTAGCGGTGGCCTGATGCTGGGTGCTGCACTTGCCATGGCCGCGGCGCTGACCGGCCTGATGATCGTGACAGATGCCGGCCAGCAATCAGCCGGGTTCATTGCCCAGGCAGCCAGTCTTGCCATGTTCGTTGTCGCCGGAGCCGGTGTCTATTTCCTGCTTGCCCAGTTGAGCGGTGCTGCCGATCTGAGGCAAGTCTTCCAGCAGATCCGCAAACCGCCGGCATAGCCGAGATACGATTTGGCGCAATTTCCGTCGCGGTCCTGATACTGCGGCCTTGCATACCGGGGCCGGTTGGCGATAAACCCCGCCGACATCCCGCTCATGTCCAGCGCGGACCAAACATCACTTCAGGCAATCAGCGCAATGACCAAATTCCCAGAACGCGTCTTCTCCGGCATGCAACCGACCGGGAACCTTCATCTCGGCAATTATCTCGGGGCCATGCTCAACTGGGTGAAGATGCAGGAAACCCATGAATGCATCTATTGCGTCGTTGACCTGCACGCCATGACGATCCGGCACGACCCGGCCGAATTGTTGCGCGACACGCGAGAACTGACCTCAGCCTACCTCGCCTGCGGTCTTGACCCGGTGAAAAGCATCATCTTCAACCAGAGCCAGGTTGCCGAACATGCGGAACTGGCCTGGGTCTTCAATTGCGTTGCCCGGCTTGGCTGGCTGAACCGGATGACCCAGTTCAAGGAGAAAGCCGGCAAGGACAGGGAGAATGCCTCCACCGGTCTGTTCATCTATCCCAACCTGATGGCCGCCGACATTCTGGCCTACCGAGCGACACATGTTCCAGTTGGCGAGGACCAGAAACAGCATCTCGAGCTCTCCCGGGACATTGCCCAGAAGTTCAACAACGATTTCGCCGAGGCCATCGCCGAGAAGGGATTCGGCGATGCGTTTTTTCCGCTGCCAGAGCCGATGATAACCGGGCCGGCAACCCGCGTCATGAGCCTGCGTGACGGGCGCAACAAAATGTCGAAATCGGAACCTTCCGAGTATTCGAGGATCAACATGACCGATGACGCCGATGCCATCGCCCAGAAGATCCGAAAGGCGCGGACCGACCCGGAACCCCTGCCGTCGGAGCCAGACGGTTTGACGGAGCGCCCGGAAGCCGAAAATCTCGTCGGCATCTACGCCGCGCTTTCCGGCACCAGCAAGGAAGCGGTCCTCGGCGAATTCGGCGGAGCGCAGTTTTCCGCATTCAAACCGGCGCTGGCCGAGCTCGCAGTGGAGAAACTGTCACCCATCGCCGTTGAAATGCGTCGGCTCCAGACCGAACCGGGTCACATCGATCAGGTGCTGATCGACGGCGCCGATCGCGCCCGGACGATCGCCAAGCCGGTGATGGACGGCGTGAAAGATGTGCTCGGACTCTTGCGAGCACAACGCTGACGGGTAAAGCGAACGGATCGCCGAAGAATCGTCCGATTTGAACCCGAATGGGATCACAATAACCGGCTATTTTAAAACGAATGGCAGAAGCTGGAAACTGCCTGCACGATCCTGTTTTGTTCTGCGCTCCGAATTGTGACAGAACCAAGCGTGAACGCGCGTTAATGCGTTGTTCTGATTGGCAAGTTTTGTGTCAATGTCTTGACGATTCACAGGTCATTCAATCAACAGGCGTATTTTGCCTCAACTACGCAACCGCGCGCCTGTCGCTTTTGACGCGGCCTCAATCACCTTCTTCGACACAGCGTCGATTTCCTCGTCGGTCAGGGTTTGATCGCGTGGCTGCAGCGTGACCTCTATTGCGATCGACTTCTGTCCTTCGCCGATCGAGCCGCCGGAAAAGACGTCAAATACCGAAACATCATCGATCAGCATCTTGTCGACGCCGCGAGCAGCGCGCAGAAGTTCGCCGGCCGCGACACCATCGTCGACGACGAACGCGAAATCCCGGCGCACGGGCTGAAGATCGGAGGCATTGAGCGCTGTTTTCGTGGTTCTTGCCGATTTCGGCACCGGAACAGCATCAAGATTGATCTCAAAGGCCACGATCGGGCCTTCCACGTCCATGGCGGCAAGGATGCGCGGATGCACTTCGCCGAAGGCGGCTATCCGGTTTTTCGGTCCGAGCTGCAGCGAACCGACACGGCCGGGATGGTACCATTCCGGCCCATCTGCGACCGTCTGCAGAGAATTGACCGGCGCGCCAATCGCCTCAAGGACAGCCAGAAGATCAGCTTTAACGTCGAAAACATCGATCGCGCGCGAAGTGGCCTTCCAATGCCGCTCCCCGTCAGAGCCGCAGCGGATACCGGTAACATGGACGTCTTCCTCGTTTTCGCCGTCGCCCCGGTAGATCTGCCCAACTTCGAAAATCGCGAAATCATCCATGCCACGCGCCTTGTTGCGGCCCGTTGCGGCAATCAGGTTCGGCAAAAGCGACGGACGCATATGGGACAGTTCGGTCGAAATGGGATTGTCCAGCGTCACCGCCTCATCGCCACCACCGAACAGTTTCGCCTGGTATTCGGGAAGAAACGACCATGTCACGGCCTCGTTCATGCCGCGGCTGGCAAGCGCCCTTGCCGCGCGGAAGCGCCGGCGCTGGGGAACATCGATACTCCGCCGGGTTACCGGAGATATCTGTGGCAATCGCATATGGCCGATTCGGTCATATCCATAAATTCTGACGATCTCCTCCACCAAATCGGCTTCGCCGTGGACATCCGGACGCCATTCCGGAACGCTGACTTCAATTGTATCGGCGTCACCTTCACGTTCAGCACTGAAGCCAAGCGCGCCCAGAATGCGGATCTGCTCCTCCGGCTTGACGTCCACTCCGGCCAGCGTTCGAACCCGGTCCAAACGAAGCGGATAGGTCGCGTTGCGCATCGGCGGCGTGCCGGTAATGACCAGGTGCGACGGTTCGCCGCCGCACAGCCGCATGATGAGTTCGGTCGCAATTTCCGCGCCTTTTTCAACGAACGCGGGATCAACACCGCGTTCGAACCGATAGCGGGCGTCGGTAATGACATTGAGCTTCCGACCGGTCGCTGCGGTGCGCACCGGATCGAACCAGGCCGCCTCAAGGAAGACATTGACAGTGTCGTCTGTACAGCCTGACGCCATGCCACCGATTGCGCCGGCAATACCCTCCGGACCATTGTCATCGGCAATAACCGTCATCTGATCGTTGAGCGTGTAGGTCTTGCCGTCCAGCGCGTCCAGGCTTTCGCCCTCGCAGGCAAGGCGGGCATGGATATTGCCGTGCACCTTGTCAGCGTCAAAGACGTGCAAGGGCCGGCCGAACGTCAAGGTGATATAATTGGTAACGTCGACAAGGGCGGAGATCGGCCTCAGGCCGACGGCGCGCAGCAATTGCTGCATCCACTCCGGCGACGGGCCATTCCGGACACCACGGATGTAACGACCGACAAACAGCGGACAGGGTGTGTTATCCGGATCGTCGAAATTCAGAGAGACCGAGATCGGGCTGTCGTATGTGCCGGCAACGGGACTGATCGACAAGGGTTTCAGCGTTCCCTTGTTCGCGGCGGCCAGATCGCGGGCGATCCCGTAGATCCCGAGCGCATCCGGGCGGTTGGGTGTAACGCCGATATCGATAACCGGATCGTCGAGCCCGGCGTAGCTGGCATAGCTTTCGCCGACCGGCGCATCGTTCGGCAGATCGATTATGCCCTCGTGGTCGTCCGACAGCATCAGCTCGCGCTCTGAACAGAGCATACCATTTGAATCCTCGCCGCGGATCACTCCCGGCTTCAGGTCAAGGCCGGTACCCGGTATGTGCGTGCCGACCGGCGCGAAGACGCCCTTCATGCCCGTGCGAGCATTCGGTGCGCCACAGACCACCTGGACATACTCGCCATTGTTGATGGCCGGACCGGGGTCGACGATGCAGACGCGGAGGCGATCGGCATTGGGATGCTGCCTGGCCTGGATGACATGCGCGATCGTGAAGGCCCGCAGTGCCTCGGCCGGACTGGACAGTTCCTCAAGTTCCAGCCCGATCATCGTGCAGGTGTCGGCGATCTCCTGCGCCGACGCTTCAGTCTGAAGAAAATGTTTCAGCCATGACAGTGTGAATTTCATCGATCCAGCTTTCTGTTCGGTGTGGCCTGTCGTTTTGCCTTGAAGGTCCGGCGGCCGCGACCGGAACCCATTTGTGGGATGTCAGAGTGATTGGCAGGGCCCGCCATCCATCAGGTCAGGCCTTCCGCAAGCGTCGGCATGGCAACGGCCGAGAAGCCGTAGTGGCGAAGCCAGCGCAGGTCGGCTTCAAAGAAGGCGCGAAGATCCGGCATGCCGTATTTCAGCATGGCGATCCGGTCGATGCCCATGCCAAAGGCATAACCCTGATACCGATCGGCGTCATAACCGCCGGCGCGGATAACATTGGGATGAACCATGCCGGAGCCGAGAATCTCCATCCAATCATCACCCTGCCCGATTTTCAACTCGCCGCCCTCCCAGGAGCAGCCGATATCGACCTCCATGGATGGTTCGGTGAACGGAAAGTGCGACGGGCGGAAGCGCATCTTTACATCGTCGAGTTCAAAGAAAGCTTTGCAGAATGCTTCCAGCGTACCCTTCAGGTGGCCCATATGCGTGGTTTCGTCGATGACAAGCGCTTCGACCTGATGGAACATCGGTGTGTGTGTCATGTCGGAGTCGGCCCGGAATGTCCGGCCGGGGGCGATAATCCGGATCGGCGGTTCCTGCTTCTCCATCGCCCGGATCTGAACCGGCGAGGTATGGGTTCTCAGCACCATCCGTGAACCGTCCGGCTTTTCCTTCAGATAGAACGTATCGTGGTCCTGACGCGCCGGGTGCTCAGGCGGAATGTTCAGGGCGCCGAAATTGTACCAGTCGGTCTCGATATGCGGCCCTTCGGCGACGGCGAAATCCATATCGGCGAATATCGCAATGACTTCTTCCATGACCTGGGTAACCGGGTGAACGGTACCGCCAGGCTGAGGGCGAACCGGAAGCGTGACATCAACCGTTTCTGATTTCATCCGCTCCTCAAGTGCGGCCTCGGCCAGCACAGCGCGTCGCGATTCGATCGCGTCGCCGATCCGCGCCTTGAGATTGTTCAGCGCCGGTCCGGCGACTTTGCGCTCGTCCGCGCTCATGCTGCCGAGTTTCTTCAGCTGTTCCGATACGGAACCTTTCTTGCCAAGCGCTGCGACACGGACATCTTCCAGCATGCGCTCGTTGGCGGCGCCTTCGATCGATGAAAGGAGCTCTTGTTCTAATGTTTCAAGTTCGGACATTGTGTTTGCCTAGACTTTATCTGCTTCAGGACCTGCAAACCGGCGCTTTATTAACAGGTTCGTACCCGAGCGCCAGTCTTAAAGCATGTCGTATCTGATTGGCGCCGTCGGCCGTGACATGCCTGAAAACGAAAAAGGGCGGCCAAGCCGCCCTTGTCATCATTCCAGCGGGTTCAAGACCTATCGGACGGCGGCCTCGAACTCGCCGTCGGTAAAGTCCTTCAGATAGGCAAGCGCCGTCTTGGCCTGCTCTGCCAGCGCCGTGAAGGCTTCCGGCTCATGCACAGCCAGGTCAGCCAGTACCTTGCGGTCGACTTCGATACCGGCCTTGTTCAGCCCATCGATCATCCGGCCATAGGTCAGACCGTTCTCGCGCGCTGCCGCGTTGATGCGCTGGATCCACAAGGCGCGGAAATTGCGCTTGCGGGTGCGCCGATCGCGGTAGGCATATTGCTCCGCCTTCTCCACCGCCTGTTTGGCAACACGAATGGTGTTCTTGCGGCGACCGTAGTAGCCTTTTGCCTGCTTGATCGTTTTCTTGTGCCGGGCGTGAGCGGATACGCCGTGTTTTACACGGGACATGGATCAGACCTCCTCATCAACCGTAGGGCATGAATTTGCGGACGACACGGGCATCGCTTTCCTGCAGGATCGTCGTGCCGCGCGCTTTGCGGATAAACTTCTTTGTCCGCTTGATCATGCCATGCCTCTTACCGGCCTGGGCTACTCTGACCTTGCCGGTCGCCGTCAGCTTGAAGCGCTTCTTGACGCCGGACTTGGTTTTCATCTTGGGCATTCTGCTCTCCTTGTTCGGTACCGCCGTCCGGATTCGAACGCGTACCGTGTCGACGATTACTACTGGCTCTCATTTTTGAGCATTTTGAGCCGACTCGGCATGCCCTGTCCGCGATGCGGAGGCCGGCCGGCTCCAAGCGCGGCCTTATAGCCACGCT
>CAJHYR010000220.1_pt1 | contig 11744 bp, 10 predicted proteins | sample 9198791 | NCBI WGS metagenome assembly CAJHYR01 (sample SAMEA7708372, study PRJEB35096) | sediment metagenome | biome: marine neritic benthic zone biome [ENVO:01000025]; feature: sediment [ENVO:00002007]; material: shallow marine sediment [ENVO:03000034] sea grass bed [ENVO_01000059] ... | reverse complement strand
GAAAAGACCTGCAATTTGGCGTCCTATTCGGCGACGGGTACGCCTCCGATTTGGCTGAGAAATGCCCTGGCCTTTTGACTGCGGGCATACTCCACGACATCCATCGCTTCCTTGGTCACAGTGCTGCTCTTGTAAATATACGAGATCGTATTCGCACTCGGATACTCAGGGTCCGTCGGGGGCCGGCCTTCCAGGCTGACAAAGACAAGCTCCGGATCTGCTGATTTGCTGAACGGTCCGAAGCCGATGGCGCCGTCAACCTGGCGGACGATGTCAAAAGATTCTTGCGTGGTGAATGCCATTTTTGACTTCGACGTGATTTCCAGATTTTCCCAACCCGGGACCATCGCGCGGAGGACCAGAAGCGTGCTGTCTTCCTCTTCGCGGCGAACGACCTTGATCTTCATGTCAGCACCGCCAACCTCTTTCCAGTTCGTCAGCCGGCCGGCAAAGATGTCGGTCACCTGCTGATAGGTCAGGTTCGAAACGCCGGCAGACTTGTGAACGTAGAACGCTGCCGGAAGTTTGAAAATCGGCACTTCGGTAATGCCGAGTTGCTTCTCCTTCTCCGTCAGCGGACGCGCGATTCGGCCAAGGACTTCTTTTTCAGCACCGACGGCCGCAATCCCTCCGCCCGAGCCGATGCTCGGTGGGACGATGATCAGCGTGTCCGGATTATCTGCCGTATAGGCCGATCCCAGGGCGCGCAACTGTTCCATTCCATCGCCGGTCCCGACGATACGCAGCTCACCTGCAAATGATGATGACAGCGCTGCCGCAAGAAAACCCGCAGCAACGCCCAAAGTACGTAATTTGAGCATGATCTAGCTCCCCCAACTTGGTTACCATTGGGACACTAAACTAAATCCTATAATAGAAAATGAACCGTATTTTCGGTTTTTTACACGTTTACGGCGTTATTTCGGCTGGGCGCAACGCACTTTAGAGGGTAGCTGTTATGCCGCCGTCGACATAGAGAATGTGCCCGTTTACGAAGCTGGATGCGTCCGAGGCCAGAAAGATAGCTGCGCCGGTCAGTTCTTCAACGTTTCCCCAGCGGCCGGCCGGTGTTCTGTTCTCCAACCAGGCTGTGAATTCCGTGTTTTCGACCAGCGCTTTATTGAGCTCCGTTTTGAAATAGCCTGGCCCGATGGCGTTGATTTGCAACCCGTAACCCGCCCAGTCCGTACACATTCCCTTCGTCAGCATCTTCATTGCACCCTTGGTCGCGGTATAGGGCGCTATTCCGGGGCGCGCCAACTCGCTCTGAACGGAACAGATATTGATGATTTTGCCGCGCCCGCGCTTGATCATGTGTCGTGCGACGGCCTGCCCGACGTAAAATGCACTGTCGATGTTGGTGCTGACGAGCTCCCGCCACTTTTCGCGGGGAAATTCCTCAAGCGGCGTACGAAATTGCATACCCGCATTGTTGATCAGGATATCGATGGCACCGATTTCTGCCTCGGTCCGATCGATACCCGCCGTTACGGCGTCATAATCCGTAACGTCGAATGCTGCGGTATCGACCTTGGCGCCTTCCGCGCGCAAGGCCTCGGCTGCACGCGCCAGCCGCTCTTCGTTGCGTCCGTTCAGTACCAATTTCGAACCCGCAGAAGCCAGGCCTTTTGCGAGCGCGTAACCGATCCCCTGGCTGGAGCCGGTGATCAGAGCGCGTTTCCCGGTCAGGTCAAATATCTGAAAAGACATGAATTTTCCGATTATCTCGTCCGCCGCATGGCTGGTTTGTGTATCAATGCGCCTGTGATAGGGGTATCACGGCGTCGAAGCAACTGCAGCCAATCCATCTGGAGCAAGTCGTGAAAGCAATCGTCATTCATTCAGCTCAGGATCTGCGCATCGACGACATACCGGACGAGACCCCCGCCAACAACGAAGTGCTTGTCAGCCTCGGAAGCGGTGGAATCTGCGGCTCGGATCTGCACTATTTCAATGACGGCGGATTCGGCGCCATCCGTCTGCGCCAGCCGATGATTCTGGGACACGAAGTCGCCGGTACGATCGTCGAAATCGGCTCAGACGTCACCGGGCTGTCCGTCGGGGATCAGGTTGCTGTCAATCCGAGCAGGCCTTGCCGCGATTGCAAGTATTGCCGTCGGGCAATGTTCAATCACTGCCTCGACATGCGCTTCTACGGAAGCGCCATGCGGATGCCGCACATAGACGGCGCATTTCGTGAACGGCTTGTGGCTACCGCCGATCAATGCGCACCGGTTTCCTCCGATGTTTCGGTCGGTGAAGCGGCAATGGCCGAACCGTTCGCTGTCACGCTCCACGCCGTCCGCCAGGCCGGTTCACTGTCCGGCGCAAAGGTTCTGGTCACCGGATGTGGGCCGATCGGCGCTCTTTGTATCGTCTCCGCCAGATTGCACGGTGCTGGCGAAGTCACCGTGACGGATATCCTCGATGCACCGCTTGAGACGGCCCGCAGGCTGGGTGCCGACCGGACCATCAACGTCGCTGAAAACGTGAAGGCAATGCAGGACTTTGCCGCCGATAAGGGGACGTTCGACGTCGTTCTGGAAGCGTCCGGCAACGCAAGGGCGATTACAGGTGCGCTGGACGCCATCAGGCCCGGTGGGACGATGGTGCAACTCGGCCTTGGCGGTAAAATCGATATGCCGCAGAACACCCTCGTTGCAAAGGAGATCAGGTTGTGCGGCTCGTTTCGGTTTCATGAGGAGTTCGCGTTTGCCGCCAAGCTGATCTCAAACAAGCGTGTCGATCTGAAGCCGCTGATCTCGGACGTGGTGCCGCTTTCCGGCGCAGTCGACGGTTTCCACCTCGCCAATGACCGGCAGCGGTCCATGAAGGTCCAGATCGCATTCCAGTAGACGCCTTCACCGGCGCTGCCGCGCGCGCATGGCTGCTCTGCTGATTCTGTGACTTGACGTTACGTGCCAAATGTGGGGAACACCGGCGTGAAAGCGCGTCACCGATTCTTGAGGACCGTTTCATGACCTATCGCGTAATTCCTGTCGAGCAATTCGACTATATTGTTTTCGGCGGTACAGGAGACCTGGCGAAACGCAAGCTGCTTCCGGCTTTGTTTCATCGCTTCTGCGATGGACAAGTCCCCGCCGGCTGCCGGATCATCGCTGTATCGCGCCGGGCGATGAGCCATGATGAGTTTTGTAACATAACGCGCGAAGCTCTCGACCGGTTCCTGCCCGAAGCCTATCGCGACGATGAGAAGATCGCCCCTTTTCTGGAGCTATTGTCTTATGTCCAGGTCGATGCGGTCAGTGACACGGGTTGGCCGGATCTGGTTGAGATCCTGAACACGGACAGGGAGAGGATCAGGGCATTCTATCTTGCCGTCGGCCCGGATCTTTTCGACGACATCTGCAGCCGCATTGGCTCCCACGGCCTCGTCACACCAAACAGCCGTATCGTGGTAGAAAAACCGATTGGCAAGGATCTGGAATCAGCCTCAATCGTCAACGATGCGATAGGCAAGGCCTTCGCCGAGAAACAGATCTTCCGGATTGACCATTATCTCGGCAAGGAAACGGTGCAGAACCTGATGGCACTCCGTTTCGGCAATGTCCTTTATGAACATCTCTGGAACTCTGCGCACATTGACCATGTGCAGATCACCGTTGCTGAATCCATCGGGGTCGGCACGCGCGGCGGATATTATGACACGGCTGGCGCACTTCGCGACATGGTCCAGAACCACATGTTGCAACTTCTCTGCCTGGTCGCCATGGAACCGCCGGATTCCCTTGATGCGGATTCCGTTCGGGACGAGAAGCTGAAGGTTCTGAAAGCTTTGAAGCCGATTGACGATGAAAACGCAGCTCAGGTCACGGTCAGGGGCCAATACAAGGCCGGTGCCTCGAACGGCGGCGCCGTGGAATCCTATGTGGAGGAGCTTGGCGGCGCTGAAAGCACGACCGAAACGTTCGTCGCCTTGAAGGCCGAAATCGCCAATTGGCGCTGGGCCGGCGTACCCTTCTACATGCGGACCGGCAAGCGACTTGCTGAACGCCTGTCTGAAATCGTGATTACATTCAAACCGGTGCCGCACTCCATATTTCCCGGTGGCTCCGGAACGGTCCATTCCAATCGGCTTGTTCTGAGGTTGCAACCGGATGAAGGTGTCAAGCAATGGATCATGATCAAGGAGCCCGGCCCCGGTGGCATGCGGCTGCAGTACATCCCCCTGGACATGACCTTTTCCGAGACCTTCGATGCCCGACATCCCGACGCGTATGAGCGGCTGCTTCTGGATGTCATCCGCGGCAACCAGACCCTGTTCATGCGCCGGGACGAGGTCGAGGCGGCTTGGAACTGGATCGACCCGATCCTGTCCGCCTTGCAGCAATCGGGAAGCCCGAGCGCCTATACGGCCGGGACATGGGGCCCGTCATCATCGATTGCCCTGATCGAACGGGACGGCCGCACCTGGTATGAGGACGCGGTTTGATTGAGCGCCTGAAATTCGCGTCGCCCGACGAGCTTGCCGCCGCCCTGGCCACCGATGTCGCCCAACGGCTCGATTCGGCCGTGAGAAGAGCTGGCAGGGCTTCACTGGCTGTGTCAGGCGGCTCGACGCCAAAACGGTTTTTCAGAGCGCTCGCACAGGAACAGATCGCCTGGCGGCATGTCACGTGCACGCTGGTCGACGAACGCTGGGTTTCAGAAGACAATGACCGGTCGAACGCCAAACTCGTCAAGGATAACCTTCTGCAGGACAAGGCTGCTGAAGCAACATTCCTTCCGCTTTTTTCCGGCCATGACAGCCCGGAGCAGGGCCTGCTTTCCGTGTCAGCCAAATTGGCGAAACTGGACCGGCCGTTTGACGTCGTTGTGCTGGGCATGGGTATGGACGGGCATACTGCCTCGTTCTTTCCCGGCGGAGACAACCTGACGGCTGCGCTCGACGATAATGCCGGCTTGGTCGCGCCGATGCGTGCACCAGGCGCCGGCGAACCGCGGATAACCCTGACATTACCGGCCATTCTGGATTGCCGGTATCTCGTTCTGCACATTGAAGGCGCTGAGAAGAAAGCTGTGCTCGACAATGCGATGGTTGCCGGGCCGGTGGAGGAAATGCCGGTCCGCGCCATCCTGCATCAGGATCAGACCGACCTTGTCATCTATTCTACACCCTGATGCGGCAGCAGCTCCGGTAGATCGAGTTTCGTGAAAGGAAAGCCGATGGCAGTCAGATCCGAGATCCTCAAGGTGACCGATCGCATAAGGTCGCGTTCAGAAAGATCACGGAGCGTCTATCTAGACCGGATCCGCAAGGCAGGGGATGACGGACCGCACCGCGCAACATTGTCTTGCGGTAACCTTGCCCACGGTTTCGCCGCCTGCCCCGCAGCGGATAAAACGGTGCTTTCCGGAGGCACGGTTCCGAACCTGGGGATCATTACGGCCTACAACGACATGCTTTCCGCCCATCAGCCGTTCGAACGGTTCCCCGAGTTGATCAAAGCCGCCGCAAACCACGCCGGCGGCGTGGCGCAGGTTGCCGGCGGCGTACCGGCCATGTGTGACGGCGTGACCCAGGGTCAGCCGGGGATGGAACTGTCGCTCTTTTCTCGGGACATCATCGCCATGTCGGCCGCCGTCGGCCTGTCGCACAATATGTTCGACGCTGCCGTCTTTCTGGGCGTCTGTGACAAGATCGTCCCGGGCCTGCTGATCGCAGCACTCAATTTCGGCCATCTGCCTGCCGTCTTCATTCCTGCCGGGCCGATGCCGTCCGGCCTTCCAAATGACGAGAAAGCCCGCATTCGCCAGCTCTACGCGGAAGGCAAGGTCGGCCGCGACGCACTACTGGAAGCGGAATCGAAGAGTTATCACGGCCCGGGAACGTGCACGTTCTATGGTACGGCGAACTCCAACCAGATGCTCATGGAGATCATGGGGCTGCACCTGCCAGGCGCCTCCTTCGTCAATCCGAACACACCCTTGCGCGACGCTTTGACCACGGAAGCAACGAGACGCGCGCTCGCCATCACGGCACTCGGTAACGAGTATACTCCAGTCGGTGAGGTGATCGACGAGCGCGCCGTCGTCAACGGCATTGTCGGTCTTCATGCCACGGGCGGATCGACCAACCACACCATGCACCTGGTGGCGATGGCGGCGGCGGCCGGAATTCTGATCGACTGGGACGATTTCGCCGACCTCTCTGAAACCGTTCCGCTCCTGGCGCGCATCTATCCCAACGGCATTGCCGATGTGAATCATTTCCACGCTGCCGGGGGTATGGGTTTCCTCATCGGAGAACTTCTCGACGCCGGTCTCCTGCATGAAGACGTGCGGACAATATGGGGCACCGGGCTGAGCGGTTATCGGACAGAAGCGAAGTTGAACCCTGATGGCAGTGTCGTCTGGGATGGTTCACCGGGCGAGAGCCTTGACAGCGGCGTTCTCCGTCCGTCGGCGGACCCGTTTCAGGCGAGCGGTGGGCTGAAGGTGCTGAACGGCAACCTCGGTCGCTCCGTCATCAAAGTTTCTGCCGTTAAGCCCGAACATCGTTTGGTCGAAGGTCCGGCGGTGATCTTTCACTCGCAGGATGATTTCATGGCGGCCTTCAAAGCCGGCAAGCTGGAAAAGGACCTGGTTGCGGTGATCCGCTTTCAGGGACCGAAAACAAACGGCATGCCGGAACTTCATAAACTGACACCTTTGCTCGGCATTCTGCAGGATCGCGGTTTTCAGGTTGCGCTCCTGACCGACGGTCGCATGTCCGGTGCATCCGGCAAGGTGCCGGCAGCCATTCACGTGACGCCTGAAGCCGTCGACGACGGACCGATCGCGAAGATCCGGAACGGCGACCTTATCCGCCTTGATGCCGAAGCCGGAACGATGAATTGCCTCGTTGATGCAGGCGAATGGGCAGAACGCGAGGCGGTCAGCGCCGATCTGTCGGGCAATCAGTATGGAATGGGCCGGGACCTGCTCACCCTGTTCCGCCGTAACGCTACGGGTGCTGAATCAGGCGCCAGCATAATCGAACAAGCCGCATAGGATCATGATGATGGACAATTCCGCTCTGCTTCCAGCACTCCAAAGCATTCCGTTCATTCCCGTGCTCGTCATCGAAAAACTGGAGACCGCGGTGCCACTTGCAAAGGCGCTGGTGGCCGGCGGATTGTCGGTTCTGGAAATCACCTTGCGGACGGACAGCGCCTTTGCTGCAACCGAAGCCATCATCAATGAGGTTGAAGAGGCGACAACAGGACTCGGCACCGTCCTAAATGCAGAACAGATGAAGCGGGCCGAATCCATTGATGCCGCGTTCATGGTGTCGCCGGGGGCCAGCCCGGCCCTGCTTGACGCTGCCGAAGACTGCGCCGTGCCGCTGCTGCCGGGTTCGGCTACCCCGGGCGAGGCCATGACGCTCCTTGAACGGGGTTATGCGCTGCAGAAATTCTTTCCGGCCGAACAATCAGGCGGCATTGCGTTTCTGAAATCGATGGCGTCCCCGCTTTCGGCAATCCGGTTCTGTCCGACCGGAGGCGTTTCCATGGAAAATGCGCGGGATTATCTCGCCCTCCCGAATGTCGTTTGTGTCGGCGGATCGTGGGTCGCGCCTTCGGATGCTGTCCGCGCCGGCGATTGGGCGCGGATTGAGAACATTGCCCGGCAAGCCGCGGCGCTTGGAGACGGTCTATGAAGGACGCGGCACGCCAGGTCCTGAAAGACCTGAAGGAGCATGCCGGCGAAATCGGCGACATTCACCTGCGCGATCTTTTTGCCGCCGACGATCAGCGGTTTGACAAATTCCACGTGTCCGTTGGCGATCTGACACTGGATTTTTCCAAGAACCGGATAACCGAGGCGACGCTTTCCAAATTGCAGGACCTTTGCGCAGCAGCAGGGCTCGACAATATGCGCGCGGCCTTGTTCGGCGGCGCGCCGATCAATCTGACCGAGGGCAGGGTGGTTCTGCACACGGCGTTACGCAATCGTTCCGACCGCCCTATCCTTGTCGACGGTTCAGACGTCATGCCGGACGTCAATTCTGTCCTGGAACGTATGGGCCGTTTCGCAGAGGCAATTCGGTCCGGCGAGATTACAGGGCAACGCGGTGACCGTTTCACCCACATTGTCAATATTGGCATCGGCGGCTCAGACCTCGGGCCGGCAATGGCGGTTGCCGCCCTCAGCCCCTATCGCGGCGACGGGCCGGAAGTCCTGTTCGTCTCCAATGTCGACGGCGCCCATCTTGCCGATACCCTGCACGGCCTCGATCCGGCCAGGACCTGCTTCCTCGTCGCATCGAAGACTTTCACGACACTGGAGACGATGACCAATGCGGCGTCGGCCCGTGCGTGGATCGTCGATGCCCTCGGCGAAGAGGCGGTCGGCGCACATTTTGCAGCCCTGTCGACGAACCTGGATGCTGTGGCTGCGTTCGGGATCGCAGAAGAGCGGACGTTCGGGTTCTGGGACTGGGTTGGCGGGCGCTATTCGGTCTGGTCGGCGATCGGGCTGCCCCTCGCCATGTCCATCGGCTACGACAATTTCGTACGGCTCCTTTCCGGCGCTCACCGGATGGACGACCATTTCCGGCTCGCCCCGGATGGCGAAAATCTCCCGGTTTTGATGGCGATGATCGGCATCTGGAACCGCAATGTCCTTGGCATGCAGAGCCAAGGAATAATGGCCTATGACCAGCGCCTCAGGCGCTTTGCAGCGCACCTCCAGCAGCTCGACATGGAGAGCAACGGCAAGCGCGTCACTCGCGATGGCAGGCCTGTCGATCAGGCGACGGGACCGATTGTCTGGGGAGAGCCGGGGACGAATGGCCAGCATGCCTTCTTCCAGCTCCTGCATCAGGGGTTCGACATTGTCCCCTGCGATTTCCTCATCGCCGCCGAACCACACGAACAGCTGGCCGATCATCATGCAAAGCTCGTCGCCAACTGCCTTGCCCAGACGGAAGCACTCGCCTTCGGAAAGACCGAAGATGAGGTTCGCTCCGAACTTGCCGGACGTGGACTGAACCAATCGGATGTCGATGCCCTTGCACCGCATAAGACGTTCCCGGGCAACCGGCCGACAAACACGCTGATCTACCGCCGCCTCGACCCGGAAACCCTGGGCATGCTGATCGCGCTCTACGAGCACAAAGTGTTCGTTCAGGGCGTCATCTGGGACATCAACAGCTTCGACCAGTGGGGTGTTGAACTCGGCAAGGAGCTTGCCGGCCGGCTGCTATCGGTTGTCCGTGACGGTATCGATGCCGAGGCACTCGATTCGTCAACCCGCGGGCTCATCGGGCGCTATCGGGAATTGAAATAGCTCCTGCACGTCAGGGTTTTCGTTCCGACGGTGTAACAACCGCTTGCCCAATCCTTTCCGATCAAGATCCGGCGAATTACCGCTAGCCTCGAAGCGGAGATCACACCCGTGTTTCTGAAATTCCGTTGGATACCAGTGATCTGTGCGTGTCTTCTCTGCGTACCAAAGCCAGTCACGTAGAAAGCTCAGAAATGCTTCAATATTTGGTCGCCTACCTCGTTACAGCCTTCGTATTCCTTGGAATCGATGTCATCTGGTTATCCAGAGTGGCAACGAATTTCTATTCCGAACATCTTGGCGGTCTACTGTTGGAAACGCCGCGATTTGGAATTGCCGGCGCGTTTTACGCGCTTTATGTCGTCGGTATCGTCATATTCGCGGTTGTTCCCGGCTTACGTGCCAATTCAGCAGTCATGGCGGCAAGCCTAGGCGCGCTGTTTGGCTTTTTTGCATACGCGACCTACGACATGACCAACTACGCGACATTGAAGGGCTGGTCGCCATCCGTCGTTGTCGTTGATATTGCCTGGGGAACAATCCTCACTGGCACGTCCGCGCTTCTGGGCTATATGGGCACGCGCCTTATCTTGCCGTCGTGAATCCGCGTTTCCCATGAAACCGGTTGGTTCCGACTGTTATTCTTGATCGAAGGATTGTATTCAGCGCCCGCGCCGTCATGTTAATTGTCCAGTTCGGTGCAACCCCGGGGTTGCTAACGGATTTCGGCCACTGGCTGCGGGGGAGCGTTAAACTGTGCACATCGACCAGAATACCGGATCCCAGGATGGTGCGGTGATCCTTGTGGGCGGCGGGCTCGCCAACGCCCTGATCGGGTTGCGCCTCGCGCAGCGTTATCCGGATCTGCGTATCATCATGGTCGAGGCTGCGCCTGAGATCTGCGGCAATAACACCTGGTCGTTTCATGCCACAGACGTTGACGCTGAAGACTACGCTTTTCTACGACCTGTTATCCGGACGGAATGGCCGGGACAGCAGGTCCTTTTCCCGGGTTTCGAACGCAGGTTGACGACCGGTTATGCGACCATCACATCTGAGAAGATGCGAGCGGCGGTGCACGCCTGTGCCGCGATCGAAACGAAGACGAATGCGCAGGTCAAGGATCTCGGCGAAAACCATGTTGTGCTTGCTGACGGCAACCGACTGACTGCGCGGTGTGTCATCGACGGCCGCGGATACATGCCGGATCCTGCTCTGAGAGTAGGATTTCAGAAGTTTGTCGGGCTTGAACTGGATACCCGGGAACCGCACGGCGAGACGATACCCACGATCATGGACGCGCGGGTCTCACAACTCGACGGGTATCGCTTCTTCTATGTTCTGCCCCTTACACCGACATGCATGCTGGTGGAAGATACGCGTTACAGCGACTCGCCGGATCTGGACCCGGAGGCGATGCAGCCGGCCGTGCGGAACTATGCAGAAATGCGAGGCTGGACAATTCGCGAGGAAATCCGTCTGGAGAAAGGCGTCTTGCCGATAACTTTGGCGCTGGACTTTGACGCGTTTTGGCGGTCCGAAGCGGCAGGGCCGGCCCGTGTCGGGATGCGCGCCGGTCTGTTCCAGCCAACGACAGGCTACAGTTTGCCGGAGGCGGTCCGTATGGCAAGGATCATATCAACTGAGTGCACACCCCTGGATACCGCGACAGTCGATGATAAAATTCGCGCCTACGCTCGCACGAAGTTTAGGAGCCAGTCGTTTATGCGCTTTCTGAATCGCATGCTTTTCTTCGGTGCCGATCCCGGCCAGCGATATCGCGTTCTTCAGCGCTTCTACACGCTTCCGCAGGGTCTGATCGAACGCTTTTATGCCGGGCAGCTTAAAGGGACGGACAAGGCCCGGATATTGACCGGCAAGCCGCCGATTCCGATCCGCAATGCTCTCGGTTGCGTATCGGAATCAAAAGCCCTTTCATTGAATTAATCCAACTGTCGGCGGGGCGCGCCTAAAGGTAGAATGAATTGGACCAATCAAATCCACTTACGAAAGCCATTGTCATCGGCGCCGGTTTCGGCGGCCTGGCGCTTGCCATCCGGCTGCAAAGCGCGGGAATACAATGCACAGTCCTTGAAAAGCGGGACAAACCGGGCGGGCGCGCTTACGTCTTTGAAGACAACGGGTTTGTGTTCGACGCCGGCCCGACGGTGATCACCGACCCGTCTTCGCTGCGCGAATTATGGTCCCTGTCAGGGCGCAACATGGACGATTACGTCACGCTCCTGCCCGTGTCGCCGTTCTATCAACTGTGCTGGGAAGACGGATACCGGTTCGACTATGTGGACGATCAGGACGAGCTGGACCGGCAGATCATGCAGAAATCACCGCCGGATGTGGAGGGCTACCGCAGGTTTCTCGACTATTCCCGGGATCTTTACAGGGAAGGATATGAAAAACTCGGAGCCGTTCCCTTTCTTGATTTCTGGAGCATG
>CAJHYR010000347.1_pt1 | contig 11814 bp, 9 predicted proteins | sample 9198791 | NCBI WGS metagenome assembly CAJHYR01 (sample SAMEA7708372, study PRJEB35096) | sediment metagenome | biome: marine neritic benthic zone biome [ENVO:01000025]; feature: sediment [ENVO:00002007]; material: shallow marine sediment [ENVO:03000034] sea grass bed [ENVO_01000059] ... | reverse complement strand
GAACCGGCTTTTTGACCATATGGGCCCGACGCAGATGATTTCCGGCGGATGCGCCGGAAACACGGCCGCCGGCATTGCATCGTTCGGCGGCACGGCGGCGTTTACCGGCAAGGTCGCCGATGACGAAGCCGGGCGGTTTTTCCGTCACGACATGCAGGCCCTGGACATTGCCTTTCCCACCAGTGACCTGACGAGCGGAATTGCCACCGGCCGGTCGATGATCCTGATTACCCCCGACACGGAACGCACGATGAATACCTTCCTCGGCGCCTGCCAGGAACTGACGCCAGTAGATATAGATGCCGATACCGTCGCCGGGGCGGCGATCACCTATCTGGAAGGTTATCTCTGGGACCCGCCGAAGGCCAAGGACGCGTTCGTGGAAGCTTCCCGCATTGCCCATGGTGCCGGCCGTCAAGTCGCGATCACGTTGTCGGATTCCTTCTGTGTTGACCGCTACCGCGATGAGTTTCTGGACCTGATGCGGTCCGGCAAGGTCGATATTGTCTTCGCCAACAATCATGAGGTCCTGGCGCTCTATGAGACCAGCGATTTCACCGGCGCGGTCGATGCTCTGGCCAATGATGTTACGCTTGCAGCGGTGACCATGGGTGCGAAAGGCTCGCTGGTCGTCTCCGGCGCGGACCGGGTTACCGTACCGGCACCGCCGGTCGACGTCATTGTCGACAAGACCGGAGCGGGTGACCTCTTCGCTTCCGGTTTCCTTTTTGGCCTGGCCCGGGGCCGGTCGAATGCGGAGTGTGCTGCACTCGGCAGTATCGCCGCCGGTGAAATCCTGCAGCATATCGGCGCGCGGCCGCAGCATTCGCTGAAGGAAATCGCCGAGCAGCAGGGGCTGACAGTTTAAGGGCGGGCCCCGGAGCCGGACAAGGCAACACTCGACTGGCGCGCCATTCTGACCTAAAAGGGCGCCTGTCAAACGACAATTTGCTGCCGGCTGCGCCGGGCGTACGCCGGCCCTGCCGCCATAATTGGGATTAACATCCCATTAAATCGCCAAATTTAAAGTGAAGACAGTTTAGCGGGGGCCGGAAAGGCGAATTCTGCATGCGCGGTCGGAAATCATCAAAGCGCGTCGAACCGACGTTCGGCGGAGGCGCGCCGGACGGGCAATTGCGCGCGACCGCAAAGGATCGCGCTGCAAAGCCGACCGCGCCGAAAACGGCCAGGAACGCTGCATCAAGCAAACCTGCGAAATCGCCGTCGAAGGAAGCCGCGAAGTCTCAGGCGAAGCAGATGACGGCTGAACGCCGGAAAGCAGGACGCAAAACCGGCCGAAGACAAAGCCGCGGCGGCAAGAAGGGACGCTTTTCGCTCTGGCAGCTGGCGCGCGGCACATTCTACTGGGGTTCGGTCGCAGCGCTCTGGGGATTGATCGCCATTGTCGGTGTTGTCATCTATTATGGCGCACAGCTGCCCAATGCCGCCACATGGAAAGTCCCGGAGCGACCACCGAATGTCCGGATCACCTCCATCGACGGCCAGCTGATCGGCAATCGCGGCGACACGGGCGGCGAAGCCGTACCCTATTCGCAACTGCCTGAGCACCTGCCGAATGCGGTGATTGCGATCGAAGACCGCCGCTACCGCTATCATTTTGGCCTCGATCCGATTGGCCTGACGCGGGCGATGGTGCGCAACGCCATGGCCGGCAGGCTGGTGGAGGGTGGCTCGACCCTGACCCAGCAGCTCGCCAAGAACATGTTCCTGACGCCGGAGCGGTCGGTAGAGAGGAAGGTCCAGGAGCTGCTGCTGGCCTTCTGGTTGGAGGCGAAATATTCCAAGGACGAGATCCTGGAAATGTACCTCAACCGGGTCTATTTCGGCGCCGGAGCCTATGGCGTGGCAGCCGCGGCCAAGCGTTACTTTGACAAACCTGTCGGCGACGTGACGATACCGGAAGCGGCGATGATGGCGGCCATGTTGAAGGCGCCGAGCACCTATTCACCTTCGCGGGATTTCGACCGGGCGTGGGGCCGCACGCGGCTGGTAATCGACGCCATGCATGACAACGGCTTCATCACGAAGAAGCAACGGGACACGTTCCTTGCCGAACCACCGCGGCTGGCCAGCCGTCATCTGACGCGATCGGAGAATTATGTTGCCGACTGGGTGATGGACCGCCTGCCCTCCTATATCGGTACGGTCAACCAGGATATCGTTGTCGAGACGACGATCGATATGATGCTGCAGCGGCATGCCGAATATGCGCTCGTTGAAAATCTCAAGGCCAATGGCAAGAAATATGGCGTCGAAAACGGAGCCCTGGTTTCTATCGACGGGACAGGCGCCGTCCGTGCCATGGTCGGCGGACGGGATTATTCACGCAGCCAGTTCAACCGCGCGACCCAGGCCTTGCGCCAGCCGGGCTCTGCGTTCAAGCCGTTTGTCTATCTGGCTGCGCTGGAGGCGGGCATGCATCCGAAAACCGTGCGGGTCGACGAACCGATCCGCATCGGAAACTGGACGCCGAAGAACTACAACAACAAGTACCGCGGGCCGGTGACCCTGAAAACCGCACTTGCCCTGTCGCTTAACACAGTGGCCGCGCGGCTTGCCGCCGAGGTCGGGCCGGAAAGCGTCATCCAGACGGCGCAACGGCTCGGCGTCACGTCACCACTGCAGAACAATGCCTCGATCGCACTCGGCACGTCAGAGGTGACCCTGCTTGAAATAACCGGCGCCTATGCCTCCTTCGCCAACGGTGGATATTCGGCCGTACCCCATGTCATCTCGCGCATTACCACTGACAGCGGGGAACTGATCTATCTCCGCGAGAGCGCCAGCAACAAGCAGATCATCGCGCCTGAATATGTGGCGATGATGAACCACATGCTGAAAGCAACGCTGGAGGTCGGTACAGGCAAGCGCGCCGTCGTGCCGGGATGGCCGGCCGCCGGCAAGACCGGAACGACCCAGGAATTCCGCGATGCCTGGTTCGTCGGCTATACATCGAACCTGACGACCGGCGTCTGGGTGGGTAATGATTCCAACGCACCAACCAAGCGCGCCTCCGGCGCCAATGTTCCGGCGATGGTCTTTTCAACGTTCATGGCGGAAGCCCATAGCGGTATCCAGGTCGCCGCGCTCCCCGGCGAAGGCCAGATGCCTGTCTATGCCGGCCAGGGCACGGAATGGGCATCGAACGAGGTGCTTTCCCGCGACGCGATCGCCGCGCGGGATAATCCGGAATGGCAGCGGGAACTGCGCCGCCAGCGCCGGCAGCGTGACGGCGACGGGCTGGGCGGCTTCTTAAGGCGCGTCTTCGGCAGAAACTGAGCCGGCTGGTTTTTAAAGCCTGTCGCGTCTCAGTGAATCTGATCGCCCTCCTCGAAAGCCTTGCGCAGGTCGTCGGTTGAAAATCCCGGGCTGCGCGCCGCTTTCAGGATGATCGCCTCGCGGCGGATAATCCGGTCCGCGGCAACCGGTATGTCTTGCGCCACGCCTTCAGGAACGACGACGGCACCATATTTGTCGGCGTGGAGCAGATCCCCCGGATTGATCAACATTCCGGCGATGCTAACCGGTACATCTATGGCCGTGAGATCGGCCCAGACATGCGACGGCATGACCGAGCCGGCAAGAGCGAAGAAGCCCTCGGCCCAATCGTCGATATCGCGGATCGAACCGTCGGTTATGACCCCGGAACAGCCAAGGCCGCGGTGAATGTTGCTCTGCACCTCGCCCCAGAATGCACCGATACCGCAATCAGCTGCGTCCATGTCCTGGATAACGACGAGGGATGGTTTCGGTGCCTTCTCGACCATTTCGTAATAGCGGAGCCGTAGCGCCCTTTTCTCCTGAGCGGAAAGCGATCCCGGCTCGCGTGACTGGATCTGTGCGGTGGCAGCATATCCGACGACCGGCCCTTTAGCCGCCGCCGGGCAAATCAGCGGTCTGCGGTTGAACCCGACCATTCGCCTTTCCGGAGCAACAACGTCCAGCGCATTGCAGACAGTCGGCGTATCAATCTGCCTGAGGGCCTCTAGAAGATCTTCTGATATCGGCATTGGCTTTCTCTCACTGTCTGAAATGCATCGCGTTTTCCCGGACAGATACAGCATATCCGGTCGGCCGCCTGCAACCGTACCTGTGCGCCCGTATTCATTCCGCGTTAACCCTATGGCGCCGGCGTTCTGGTCGCCTGAACCTTTCTGCTCGTGCCTGCGTCAAATCAATGAACCGGAATTTGAGGGCGCAGCAATGCTGACTGTCAATCACATCCTAACTGCAAGCATCCTGGTGTTTCTGATCGCGTTTTCACCGATGTCGATCAGCATGCTTAACGACCGGGCGCCACTGGTCGCGCCGATTGGAATCGCGGCCAACTGATTCTTCTGACCGACGAATGAGCGACCAACCACCTGGCGTCTTAAACAGTCCGGATGGATTGACGCTCAACCCTGCCGGCCAATCGCAAACAGATCCGGCCCGTCCGATTTCAACCAGGCCTGAGCTTTGCGGTAGTGCGGATCCAGGCGGGCGACCAGCGCCCAGAACGCCGCGCTGTGGTTCATGTGGCGCAGATGAGCAACCTCGTGGGCTGCGAGGTAGTTGAGAACATTCGGCGGCGCGAGCACCAGACGCCAGGAAAAAGACAGCGTCCGCCGGCTTGAACAGGATCCCCAGCGTGTCCCCGTATCCCTGACCTTGATTGCAGCAGGCTTGGCGTCGATCGTCGACGCATGATCGCCGACCGCTCGCGTCAGATCCTGTCGCGCCTCAGCCTTCAGCCAGTCTTCCAGACGGCGCCCCAGATGTTCGGGCTTCCCGCGGACGATAATCTGGCGGTCCCCTTCATCATCACTGTATATGATTGTGCCGCGGCCGGGCCTGTGAACAATCCGTGTTGCTTCCCCGCGCAGCGGGATCACCCTGCCATCGGCAAACGGGACAGGATCCGGTAAAGCTGACAGCCGCAGCTCAAGCCATTTTCTCTGCTCGTTGAGAAACCGCTCCGCTTCCACCAGGGAGAGATGGCAGGGCAGGGTCAGCACGGCACCGCCGCGTTTCTGGTCGATCTTCAACGTCATCCGACGCGCCCGGTCGCTGCGCCTCAATGTGATCATTCTGTGACGCCCGCCGATTTCAACGCTCAGATCTGCTTCTTCAGGCGTGGCGGCAACGGTGTTCTTTATCGCGAATCGCATGTTCACCAATATGCCGCGGTTGGCAGGCAAGTGAAGCCCAGTATGGATTTTCTCTGGTGCCAGGACCGGCTGTTTTCTCAATTATCCAGTTCGGCGCGGTCAAGGCCAAGCGCCTCACCGGCGTCGAGGATATTATTCCACACTTCCTCCGGTACCGGCATACCGTTTGCCGTTCGCTCAGCCATTCTCCGGCGCTCCGGATCGCCGGGTATCATGACCCGATCCTGAAAGGGAGCCGGCGGCCGCCCGCGGATGAAATCAACATAATCCTGTACCATACGGGCCGCACCGTCGCTTTCGTGCATCGCCTCTTCAGCCATGAAAACCGATAACATGCCGTTCCAAATGCGGTCATCATCGCCGCCGATTCCAGAACCGGTCAGCGCGCCGGCAAGAAGCTCACAGGCGAGCGCCAGCCCGGACCCTTTGTGCTCACCCATCGCGACCAGCGCACCCGGTCCCTTGCGTGGATTGGGCACGGTACCGGGGGGAACCTCCCCGTAAAGAACCTCAGGATTGCGTGTCAGAGTACCGTCTGCGTCAACAAGATCATCGCCGGCCATGTCTTTGCCGCTCTTCAGAGCGACCAGTGCCTTGCCTTCGGCTGCGCGCGACGTTGCGAAATCCAAAATGAAGTGTTCGCCGTCCGAACAGGGAACACCGATCGTAACCGGCGCGGTCGACATGCCCCGGCCCGCGCCGCCGAAGGGCGCGACAAGCAAGGAATTTTTCACGTTGACGAAATGGATCGACACGAAGCCTGCATCCGCCGCAAGTTCCGCCCAGGCCCCGATTCGCCCGAGATGGCCGGCGTGGCGCAGGCCAATGATCGAAACACCGTGTTCGCGGGCCTTGGTCAACCCGGCTTCGGTCGCCTCCCGGCCCAGGACCTGCCCAAACCCGTGATGCCCCTCCAGGAGTGCGAACGCCGGACTGTCTATGATCGCGGTCGCATGGGCGCCGAAACTGACATGGCCGTTCCGGGCCGCTTCCAGGTAGCGCGGTACGCGTACGATGCCGTGACTGTCGTGACCGCGAAGGCTTGCGCCAACGAGATTGTCCGCGATCGCCAGTGCTTCGTCATCATCTGCTCCGGCGGTTCGAAAGATCCGGGCAACTGTCGCGGAAACATGGTCCGGCATGATGGTCAGCATGGTCATGGTCTCGTGGTCCGGTTCTTCGATGTTCCGACCCGGCTGACACTAACGGCACGGGGCAGAATTGAAAGGCGTCCAAGGGTACTGTCCCGGCAAAAAAGGAGGGCCCCGAAGGGCCCTGCAAACTAGAGTTGGAGGGGCATTGAGATGTTAATCGGTCTTGCTGCTGCCTTCGCTTTCGGCCCTGGCAGAGCGTTCTTCAAATGCAGCCATAAAACGTTCAAACTCTTCCTGGTCCTTGGCGCGGCGTACTTCGTTCAGGAATTCCTCGAACTCGGCGCGCATCGCGTCGATCTTGCGGCGTTCTTCTTCCAGCCTTTTCAGCTCTTTCGCACGATATTCGTCGAACGCCATATTTCCGGTTGCTGACGCGGAATGCGTCCACGTTGGAGCCGACCGTGACATCGAACCAAATTGCGATTTCCATCCACCCGCAATCCGGCGAATTTCGTCACCCCAGATAATCCAGGCGAGCATGGCCAGGCCAAGCGGCCAGAACACGACGAAGCCGAGAATCATCAGGACTATATTGAGCGGTGACCAGCGTCGATTGCTGCATTTATGATTCGAAATTGTAGCGGTCTGTGACATGTAACTCCCCGTCTGTTTTCGATAACTTAGAGATGGGGAGCGGGGGCCGCGCTTTCAAGAATGAGTCACACGAATTCGGTACAAGAATCTTCTAAGATACTGAAATTAAGTAACTAATTGTCGATGCCACTCAATTGTCGCGCTTGTTCGATCCAGTCCTCGACGACCTCGGGACCCCGTGGCAGCTGTTCGTCGATCATCTCGATCATGTCCTGGGTCAATGACGCCAACTGATCGATCTGAACGATGCCCAGCTCGTTGAGCATATCGGCGAGCTTGGGACCGATACCGCTGATCTGGGTAAGGTCATCGGCCACGTAGGGAATGGGGTTGATCTGAAGGGCGGTTAGGCCCATGGCGTCGGCGAAACGAGCCTGCGGATCGCTTTCACGCAACCCTGAAAGCGGCGTGGTCGCACTATTCAACGATCTGCCATTGCGATCATGTTCGCAAATGTGCGCCTTAATCCGCACTGCAATTTCGGAACGAAACCGCGAGCCATTGAAAACGCCGTAGTGACCGACCTTCGGCTGAAGATAATGGGTTTTCATTTTCTTCGGCAGACCGGTGCAAATTGCATGGGCAGCCTCGGTCTGGCCGACGCCGGAGATATCGTCCTTTTCACCCTCGACAGTCAGGAGCGCGGCATTTCGGATCTTTTCCGGCCTGACAAGGCGCCCACGGTGGGTCATTTCGCCCTTGGGCAGCGCGTGCCTGACGAACACTGTTTCCACGGTCTGAAGATAGAATTCGGCAGTCAGGTCGACGACAGCGAGGTACTCGTCGTAAAACTCCCGATGCTTGTCCGCGCTGTCACCGTCGCCTTCCACCAGATGCATGAAAAGGTCCTGGTGTGCGGTCATGTGACGGTCAAGATTCATGCTCATGAAACCGGTCAGCTGGAGAAACCCGGGGTAGACCTGCCGCATAAAGCCCGGATGCGGAAATGGGACGCGCATGATCACATTGCGCCCGAACCATTCGGGGCCGCGTTGCTCTGCCAGATTGTTGACCGCCGTCGGGTTGATGCGCGTGTCGATCGGCCCGCCCATCAGGGTCATCGTCGCCGGCGTGCAAGCGTCACCGTCCTCCTCCATCAGGGAAACGGCCGCGAGCACCGGAACTGACGGCTGGCATACGGCCATGACATGGGCGCCTTCGCCGAGATGATGAAACATCTCGATGACGTAGTCGACATAATCGTCCAGATCGAATGAGCCCATCGACAGGGGAACCATGCGGGCATCGGCCCAGTCGGTAATGAACACTTCATGGTCCGGCAGCATGGCTTCCACTGTGCCGCGCAGGAGCGTCGCATAATGGCCCGACATTGGCGCAACGATGAGAAGCTTCGGATCGGGATCTCTGCCGGACGGGAGATCGCGCTTGAAATGAAGCAGGGAACAGAATGGCTTTTGCCAGACCACATGTTCCTCCACGGCGACTGTCTGACCGTCGACGATGGTCGAATGCAGTCCGAATTCCGGTTTGCCGTAACGGCGCGTGGTCCGTTCGAACAATTCCGCGGCGGCGGTAACGGACCGGGCGAATGGGGTGTCATAAAGTGGATGAAACGGATTCTGAAAAGTCAGCCGTGTCGCGTCGGCGACAGCCCGCCACGGCGCCAGTGCTGCGTGATTAAATTCATAGAAATGATAGAACGGCATGGACCTTGTTCTTTCCCTGGGTTTTGCCTTCTAAGCTGTTTCCCGCCCCGAATCGCCGCGTTGCAGCAAATCATCTTGCATTGCAGTGATATTAAGGCTTCAGCCCGGCTGAGCAACCGGAAGCATAGGGGTTTTTGTCTACTTTCGTCGTAAATACCCTGAAAATGTCTGCATTTATGGTGAATTGCCGATCCCAGCGGCAATGGGACTCCACTTGTACAGCTGACCGGCCGCCGATAAGGTCTGCGTATAATCACCAAGAGCGGGCGTGCCATGTCGAAGAGCAAAAAAGCAAAAAGCCCGATCTCGTTTACCGATCAGGAAGCACTCAATTTCCACGCAGAAGGCCGCCCCGGCAAACTCGAAGTGACGCCGACCAAACCCATGGCGACACAGCGGGATTTGTCCCTCGCTTATTCGCCCGGTGTCGCGGTTCCCGTTCTGAAAATCTCCGAAGATCCGGATTGCGCGTTCGATTATACCAATCGCGGTAACATGGTCGCCGTTGTGTCAAACGGTACGGCAATCCTCGGCCTGGGCAATCTCGGAGCCCTGGCGTCCAAGCCGGTCATGGAAGGCAAGGCTGTCCTCTTCAAGCGGTTTGCCGATATCGATTCAATCGATCTGGAAGTCGATACGGAAGACGTCGACGCCATCGTCAATTCCATCCGCTATCTCGGCCAGTCGTTCGGCGGCATCAACCTTGAAGACATCAAGGCGCCGGACTGTTTCGTCATCGAAAGCCGTCTGCGGGAGCTGATGGACATCCCGGTGTTTCACGACGATCAGCACGGAACCGCGATCATCGCAGTTGCCGGTTTTATCAATGCGCTCCACCTGACAGGCCGTGACATCAAGACGACCAGACTCGTCTGCAACGGTGCCGGCGCGTCCGCGATCGCCTGCGCCAGTCTGCTGAAGGCGATGGGCATGCCGGCCGACAATATCCTCCTTTGCGACACTGCTGGCGTTATCTTCCAGGGCCGCGAAGAACGGATGAACCAGTGGAAGTCGGGGCATGCTGCGGCAACCGACAAGCGGACGCTGGCTGAGGCGTTTGAAGATGCGGATGCGGTATTCGGGCTTTCCGTCAAAGGCGCCTTTACGCCTGAAATGATCCGGTCCATGGCGCCGAACCCGATCATTTTCGCGATGGCAAACCCCGACCCGGAAATCACTGCTGAGGAAGTCGCCGAGGTTCGTGACGACGTGATCATGGCAACCGGGCGCTCAGATTATCCGAACCAGGTGAACAATGTTCTCGGATTTCCCTATATCTTTCGCGGTGCGCTGGACGTCAGGGCGACAGAAATCAACGACGCGATGAAGATCGCAGCCGCACAGGCGCTTGCGGAACTGGCGCGGGAGGATGTTCCCGATGAAGTCGCCGCTGCCTATCAGGGGCAGAGACCACGGTTCGGCGAAAACTACATCATCCCGGTTCCGTTCGATCCGCGGCTGATTTCTGCCATACCGTCCGCTGTTGCGAAGGCGGCGATGGATTCCGGTGTCGCCCGCAAACCGATCAGAGACATGGACGCCTACAAGGCACAATTGTCGGCGCGCCGCGACCCCATTGCCGGGACGCTGCAGCAGGTCAGCGCCCGCGTCCGCCGGCAGCCGAAGCGCGTGGTCTTCGCGGAGGGCGAGGAAGAGCAGGTCATTCGCGCAGCCGTCAGCTTCGCCAACCAGAAGCTCGGCACCGCCGTCCTGATCGGGCGTGAAGACCAGATCGGTGAAACCGCGGACATGCTGGGCATCGATCTCGGCAGCGGTATCGAAATCGTCAACGCCCGTATTTCCGACCGCCGCCAGACCTACACCGATTATCTTTATGCGCGGCTGCAGCGCAGGGGTTTTCTCCAGCGTGACTGCCAGCGCCTGATCAACACGGACCGCAACCATTTCGGAGCCTGCATGTTGGCGCTCGGGGAAGCCGACGCCATGGTGACGGGGCTGACCCGCAATTATTCGACGGTGCTTGAGGATATCGGCCGATGCATCGACCCGAAGCCGGGACACCGCGTGATCGGGGTTTCAATTGCGCTAAGCCGCGGACGCACGGTGATCATCGCCGACACTGCCGTCCATGAAATGCCGAACTCAGACGAAATTGCCGGCATCGCCGAGGAAGCCGCAGGCGTTGCCCGCCGAATGGGTTACGAGCCCCGGGTCGCGATGCTTGCCTATTCCACATTCGGCCATCCGACCGGCGAGCGCGCCGAACGTGTCCAGGAGGCGGTCAAACTCTTGGAGAAGCGTAACGTCGATTTTGAGTTTGACGGCGACATGGCGGCAGATGTCGCGCTCAATGCCGACCTGATGGCCGCATATCCGTTTTGCCGCCTGTCCGAACCCGCAAACGTGCTGGTCATGCCGGCCTATCACTCCGCTTCGATCGCCACCAAGATGCTGCAGGAGCTCGGCGGATCGACCGTCATCGGACCGCTGCTCGTCGGCTTTGACCGGCCGGTGCAGATCGTCCCGATGAACGCGCGCGATTCCGACATCGTCAATATGGCGACGCTCGCGGCATACAATATCAGCGGCTGATCAAAAGCGGTTCAGTCGTCCTCTCCGAACCCGCCTTCCACAAGAGCGGTGAGCGCATCAAGGGCTTCGCCGGCATCCGGTCCGCTGGCGGAGACGTCGATGCTGCATCCGGGCGCCGCGGCCAGCATCATCAGGCCCATGATCGATGTTCCACCAACGGACTGTCCGTCCTTGCTGACGGTGATGTTGGACTGGAACGTCTCCGCGCATTTGACGAACTTCGCCGAAGCCCGTGCGTGCAGCCCACGCCGGTTACAGATCGTTAAAGAGCGGGCAATCACATCGGTTGCCGATGGCTGGTCGCTCATATCGTTCATTCAGACGACAGGATCTGGCTCGCAACATTGATGTATTTGCGGCCCCATTCCTGCGCCGCAATAGCCACCTCCTCCAGGGGCGCAGAGTCGCGGACATTCGCCAGCTTGATCAGCATCGGCAGATTGACACCGGCAACAACCTCGATCCGGCCTTTCTCCATGACGGAAATGGCAAGGTTTGACGGCGTGCCGCCGAACATGTCGGTCAACAGAACGACACCCTTGCCCTGATCGACGCGGTTGACGGCATCGCCAATGTCGTGGCGCCGTTCGTCCATATCGTCGTCCGGACCAATGGATATGGTTTCACAGTGATCCTGCGGGCCCATGACATGTTCAAGCGCGGCGCGGAACTCCG
>CAJHYR010000093.1_pt1 | contig 11828 bp, 10 predicted proteins | sample 9198791 | NCBI WGS metagenome assembly CAJHYR01 (sample SAMEA7708372, study PRJEB35096) | sediment metagenome | biome: marine neritic benthic zone biome [ENVO:01000025]; feature: sediment [ENVO:00002007]; material: shallow marine sediment [ENVO:03000034] sea grass bed [ENVO_01000059] ... | reverse complement strand
TCGACGATCAGAACGGTCTCGCCGATTGCGGCCAGGGCCGTACCGAGATTGATCGCCGTCGTGGTCTTGCCGACGCCGCCCTTCTGGTTCGCAACGCAAATGACCCGCGGCCTGTCCTGCAACGGTGCTGAACGAATACCCATATCAGCTCTTTCCCTTCAGATTGCGAACCGTCACGACCCGGCCTCGCGGATCCGTAATACTGTTCGCTATTACCAGATCATAATCCCAATATTTAGATGCTTCTTCTTCCTCATACACAAAATCTTGTCCTTTTAGCAGCACCATAACCGATTCGGACGACATGATCGGCGATGCCAGCCGGCAAAGATCCGCAAAGGGCGCCAGGGCCCGCGCCGTCACCGCGTCGAACGGATCATGACGGATTTTCGCGAAATTTTCGATCCTGTCGTGAACAACATCAACAGGCGCATTCGTTGATCGTGCGACCGCCCGCAGAAAGGCGCATTTCTTGTTGTTGGATTCAACTAAAGTGACTCGCACATCCGGATTGTCCGCCATCATGATCGCGATGACCATCCCCGGAAAGCCGGCTCCGCTGCCAAGATCCGCCCAGCGCCGCGCTGCCGGCACCGCCTCAATCAGCTGGGCACTGTCGAGCACATGCCGGGACCAGACCTGATTGAGCGTCAGCGCAGAGACCAGATTGTGGGTCGTCTGCCATTTCTCAAGAAGCCCGACATAGGATTTGAGGTTCTCCTTGGCCCGGTCACTCGTGAAGGAAAACCGGTCCAGGACCGCAGGGCCTTCGCCGTCCACGTCAGGCCGCACCCCGTGCATCGGCGCCCGCGTCGCGCACCCGGCGAACGTATGCGAGCAACTGGGTCAGGGCCGCCGGGGTTATCCCTTCGACGCGGCCGGCCTGGGCCAGCGTCGCGGGGCGGACCTGTTCCAGCTTCTGGCGCACTTCATTCGACAATCCGGCTATGGACGCATAATCGATGTCGGCGGGCAGCGCCAGCGCCTCGTCGCGGCGGAGCGCCTGGATGTCGGCGCGCTGCCGCTCAATATAGACCGCATACTGGGCATCTGTGGAAACCTGTTCGGCGATCGCGGGATCAATGTTGGCGATGTCGGGCCAAAGGCCCGTCAGCGCAGCGATTTCGACTCCCGGATAGGCGAGCAGCTGAAAGGCGGTCCGGCGTTGTCCGTCGCGGTTGACGCTGAGGCCGCTGCGGATGGCCTCATCCGGCGTTGCCGAGAGGTTATGAAGCATCGCACGCGCCGCTTCCAGTTGTGCCTTCCGGGCCTTGAACGCTGCCTCCCGCACCGGACCGACACAGCCGGCGTTGAGGCCAACCGGCGTCAGGCGCTGGTCGGCGTTATCGGCCCGGAGTGACAGGCGATATTCCGCACGGGACGTGAACATCCGATAGGGCTCGCTGACGCCGCGCGTCACAAGGTCATCGATCATCACGCCGAGATAGGCGTCCGCCCGGCTGACAATGAGCGGCTCCGATCCACCGGCGGCACGGGCGGCGTTCAGGCCGGCAACGAGACCCTGGGCGCCAGCCTCCTCATAACCGGTCGTGCCATTGATCTGCCCGGCAAGATAGAGCCCCGGAAGGCGCGTGCACTCCAGCGACGGATGAAGCTCTCGCGGATCCACATGGTCGTATTCGATCGCGTAGCCGGGCCGGATGATCGTGCAGTTTTCCAGCCCCGGTATGGAATGGACGAAAGCCGCCTGCACCTCCTCCGGAAGTGAGGTGGAGATGCCGTTCGGATAGATGGTCGGATCGTCAAGGCCTTCCGGCTCCAGAAAGATCTGGTGGCTCTGGCGGTCGGCGAACCGGACGATCTTGTCTTCAAGAGACGGGCAATAACGCGGGCCGGTGCTCTCGATGCGGCCGGAATACATTGCCGAACGATTGATATTGTCAGCGACGATCCTGTGGGTTTCGGCCGTCGTCCGGGTGATGTGGCAATCGATCTGTGGTGTCGTAATCTCGTCCGTGAGCGCCGAAAACGGCTCCGGCGGATTATCAGCCGACTGGCGTTCAAGTCCGGACCAGTCGATGGTCCGCCCGTCGAGCCGCGGCGGCGTGCCGGTCTTCAACCGCGCCAGGGTAAGACCAGCATCTTCCAGCGCTGATGACAGACCGAGCGACGGGGCCTCGCCGGCCCGGCCGGCCGGTATCGTCGTCTCGCCGATGTGAATAAGACCGCGCAGGAAAGTCCCGGTCGTCAGGACCGTCGCCGCCGACCGCAATACTCGCCCGTCGGCAAGGACGATGCCGCACACACGCCCGCTTTCAACAAGGAAAGAAGCCGCTTCACCCTCGATCACTTCAAGATTGGCAGTGTCGCGGATCGCCGATTGCATCGCCTTTCGGTAGAGCGCCCGGTCCGCCTGCGCCCGCGGGCCGCGTACCGCCGGCCCCTTGCGGCGGTTGAGCACCCGGAACTGGATTCCGGCCTTGTCGATGACCCGGCCCATCAGACCGTCGAGCGCGTCGATCTCCCGCACCAGATGGCCCTTGCCAAGGCCGCCGATCGCCGGATTGCAGGACATTTCGCCAATGGTGTCGAAGCGATGTGTCACCAGTACGGTCGACGCGCCGAACCGCGCCGCTGCCGCAGCGGCTTCCGTGCCGGCATGGCCACCGCCGACAACGACTACGTCTGCGCTGATGTCGAAACTTGAACTCATGAGCGGCGATCTAGCGCATCCGCGGCATCAATGAAAGTCGAATCACCGTTTCAATGGCTCCCTGCCCGCCGGCTTCAGATGATAGGTCAGGGCCATCGCCAGGCAGTGCCGGATAACTGGCTCTGGTAATTGATGCTTGGCGGACATCCGGATCGCGCGGTTGCCTTCAAAGGCAAGCTCGTTTTCGTAGATATCCCGGAGGATTGGTATCATCCGCGTCTGACAGTGAAAGTAGATCGCATAGCTGGTCGGATCGTCCCTCACGGCATCGATCCGGATGGTCGTGCCAGATTTCGGCTTTTCGGTGAGGTAGGCCGGCTGCCCCCATTTCAGGCATTCCACGATCTGTCCGCATCCACCGGTTTGCTCGGCCGTTTCGAAGATCAGTTCGCGGAGGGCCATGAGAGGCGCGCGGACCTCATCGGCATAGGCTTCAAAGATCGATTGAACAGACTTGTCCTGGAACGGTGTCATGCTGCTGGCAGAAGGATTTGCTGTTTCACGTGAAACATGGTTTTCGCTTTTCCCCGGTGTCGTGGCAAACGACCCGCCTCGATGTTTCACGTGAAACATCATTTGCCAATGCAGAACTCCCCGAACAATCTGTCAAGCACATCCTCAACATCGATCCTGCCGGTCACCCGGCCGATTGCATCCCCGGCGACCCGCAGGTCTTCAGCGATCATCTCCAGCGGCCGGGCCATCCATGCGTCCGAACCCTCAAGCCGGCTTACGGCATGGTTCAGGGCATTGCGCTGGCGTTCCCGCGTCACCAGCCAGCCGGCTTCGCTTGCCAGGCTCGCACAGACGCGTTCCCTCAAACGGTCGATCAATACGTCCAGCCCCTCGCCTGTAAACGCCGAAATCGCCAGATCCACCCGACAATCAAACTCGCGGCCGGCAGAGCGCAAATCCGCCTTAGTCCCGATTTTCCAGATCGGCACCGATCCCAGGTCCGAAACCGGACTGCCTTCAGCGGAAAGATCCCTCAACCACAGAACCAGATCGGCCAGTTCTCCGGTATCCCTGGCCCGACGGATCCCTTCCTGCTCCGCGATATTCTCCGTGTCCCGCAGACCCGCCGTATCAAACAGAACCACCGGATATCCATCCAGATCCAGCGGCACCTCCAGGACATCCCGGGTTGTCCCCGCTTCATGGGTCACGATGGCAATGTCGCGTTTTGCAATGCGATTAAGCAACGTCGATTTTCCGGCATTCGGCGGCCCCATGATCGCAACCCGGAACCCGCGCCTTACGCGCTCCCCAATCCCGAATGTCGCGATCGCCTGTTCAACCTCATCCTTCAGATCACCAATCCTGTCCTGAAACTCCGCCGGCACATCGACATCGACATCGTCTTCGTCAGAAAAATCGAGGCGCACCTCCACGTCCGCCCGAAGGGCGATGAGTTCCTCCCGCCACCGCTCAAGATCCCGGCGCATATGGCCCTGCGCCAGCCGCGCGGCCTGCCACCGCTGCGCTTCCGTCTCCGCATGAATGAGATCCGCAAGCCCCTCCAGTTCGGTTAGATCGAGCCGTCCATTGTCGAAGGCCCTCCGGGAAAACTCACCGGCTTCCGCGAGCCGCACGCCGGGCAGCTTCACCAGCGCATCAATTATTCCCTGGATGACGGCCCGGCTGCCATGACACTGGAGTTCGGCGCAATCCTCCCCGGTATAAGTTTCCGGGCCCGGCAACCAGAGTACGATACCCTCGTCGATCAGCTCACCGGCTTCCGGATCCCTTATCCGCCGCAAAACGGCCCGTCTCGATGGCGGAATAGACCCGACCATCGCTTCCAGGCTGGTTCTTGACGCCGGGCCTGAAAGCCGGATGACGGCAACACCGCTCGGCGGCGGGCCACTGGACAGCGCGCAAATTGTATCCATCTGCTAGTCTTGTTCCACCTGTTCCGATTTATCCGGTCCGACCGGCCATCATCTGAGGATCAATCCATGAGCCGCAACCGCCTCGGCGAGACCGCCAGCCCGTATCTTCGCCAACATGCCGATAATCCGGTTCACTGGTGGCCCTGGACCGACGAAGCATTCGACGAAGCCAAGACGCGCAACGTTCCGGTGCACCTGTCCATCGGTTACGCGGCCTGTCACTGGTGCCATGTCATGGCCGATGAAAGCTTCAGCGATCCCGACGTTGCCGCCTATCTGAACGATCACTTCGTAAACATCAAGGTGGACCGCGAGGAACGGCCGGACGTCGATCAAATCTACATGAAAGCGCTGCACGCCCTCGGCGAACAGGGCGGCTGGCCTCTGACAATGTTTCTGAGCCCGGGAGGCGAGCCGTTCTGGGGCGGAACTTATTTCCCACCGGAACCTCGTTGGGGCCGCCCGAGCTTTCGCCAGTTGCTCCAGGGCATTTCCGCGGCATGGCAGAACGGCGAGAAGCGGATCACTGACAATATGGCCGCGCTTGTCGAACATCTCGGTAAACTCCCTGAAAAGGGCACCGACTTCCCCGATAAGGCAATACTCGGCCTGGCGAGCCAAAATATCCTGCCGATATGGGACCGGGAAAAGGGCGGCATCCGCGGCGAACCGAAATTTCCGATGTCCCCCCTTCTCGACCTCCTGTGGCGAACCGGGCTGCGCGACGACAACACGGACGCCAGGGATGCCGTGATCACAACGCTCAGGACAATGACCAGCGGCGGGATATATGATCACCTCGCCGGCGGATTCGCCCGCTACAGTGTCGATGCCGACTGGCTCGTTCCGCATTTTGAGAAAATGCTCTCCGACAATGGCCAGCTTCTGTCCCTCCTCGTCCGTGCCTGGCAGGCGACCGGCGAACCGGTCTTTCGCCGGCGCGCAGAAGAGACCGCAGACTGGATTATCGACGAGATGCAGCTGTCGCACGGCGGCTTGGCCGCAAGCCTTGATGCCGACACCGAGCACGAGGAAGGCCTGACCTATGTCTGGCAGAAATCGGAAATCGACGAAATCCTCGGGCCTGATTCTGATCGGTTCTGCACCGTCTACGACGTTCGGAACAGCGGGAACTGGGAAGGCAGGACGATCCTGAACCGGCTCAACTACGACCGCGATAACGCCTTCGATCCCGCCGCCGAAGAGGACCTCGGCGCGCTCCGGTCCGGTCTTCTCAAGATCCGCCGGACCCGCCCGCAACCAGCTCGGGATGACAAGGTCCTGGCCGACTGGAACGCAATGGTCATATCCGCGCTTTCAGAGGCAGCGATCGCTTTTGAAAATCCGAAATTTCTCAAGGCGGCCAGGCGTGCATATACGTTTATAATCGAATCCATGGCGGACGGTGAGCGCCTGGCCCATTCCTGGTGCGACGGCCGTATTACGTCAGACGGACTGGCTACCGATTTTGCCCAGTTGATACGGGCGGCTATCAGCCTGCATGCGGTATCGGGCGATCCGGAGTTCGTCGGACAAGCCGAGAACTGGTTTAAGACTCTATATAAAAGCTATATTGACTCTGGACGTGTTTTTTTGAACGCAGCCGATTGCGGCCTCATTGTACGCCCGTCGGGAACACAGGATGAGGCCACACCGTCCGCTGCCGGAACAGCCGTCCAGGTTGCGATGCACCTTCTTCTTCTAACCGGCGATTCCAAGTATCTAAAGGCTTCAGAAGAGATCCTGAGAGCCCAGGCTGGCCAGCTCTCCCGCGATATTGTCGGATCCGCTAGCCTGCTTGCCGGTTTTGACACCTACACCCGCCCTCGGCTTGTTTTTCTTACCGGCGAAACCGGTGAAGCACGGAAGGCCTTGCGCGCTGCAGTTCTGGCTGAAGCTGATCCGTCAATGATAACGCTCGTGGACAATCCTGATGACCGGCACGTTCCTCATCAGATCAAAGGCATGTCTGCGGTCAATTCACCGAGCCTTTATCTCTGTGAGGGAGCTGTCTGCAGGACACCAATCAACGATCCGGAGGACGCGAAAGCCGCTTTGCTGGACAGCCGAGCCGGCTCATGACCGCTCAGCAACTGTTATTTCACTTTCGTCGCCTACCCTTGAGCGAATTCAACACCTGCATCGGTTTCCATAAAGCAGGACAGTGAACTTCGCGCTTAGGAGGTCAAAATGCGTTTGCTCAAGCCGCAATGCTCCCGTTGCATCTACTGGGTCACCGACGGAACGGCGAACCCTGCCACCGCCGGCCATTGCCACCGGTTTCCACCCGGCGTCTATGTCAATCCCGAAACCGGGATCGTAATCCAGAAATTCCCCACCACCGACCACCATCACTGGTGCGGCGAATGGAATGGCGACGAAACCTGGCTGAACAAGGCTGTTCACGAAATCGCATCTGCGTGAGAACGCAACGCGCAGCCCGACAACGTTTACTGATTCATGGAATCGAAGAACTCGGAATTCGTCTTCGTCTGTTTCAGCCGATCCAGCAGGAACTCGATGGCATCCACAACGCCCATCGACGACAGAATACGCCTCAGAACGAAGACCTTCTGCAGATCGCCCTTTTCCACCAGAAGCTCTTCCTTCCGGGTTCCGGACTTCAGGATATCAATTGACGGATAGACGCGCTTGTCTGCCACCTTGCGGTCAAGAACGATTTCGGAATTGCCGGTCCCCTTGAACTCTTCAAAGATCACCTCGTCCATCCGGCTGCCGGTATCGATCAGGGCTGTGGAAATAATCGTCAGGGATCCGCCTTCTTCAATATTCCTGGCCGCACCGAAGAACCGTTTTGGGCGTTGCAGGGCGTTGGCATCCACACCACCCGTCAGAACCTTGCCCGATGACGGCACCACCGTGTTGTAGGCTCGGCCAAGTCGCGTGATGGAATCCAGTAGGATAACCACGTCCCGACCATGTTCCACGAGGCGCTTGGCCTTCTCAATCACCATTTCCGCCACCTGAACGTGCCGTACGGCCGGTTCGTCGAATGTGGACGAGACGACTTCCCCGCGCACCGTGCGTTGCATGTCCGTCACTTCTTCCGGCCGTTCGTCGATCAAAAGGACAATCAGGTAGCATTCCGGATGATTATTGGTGATCGACTTGGCGATATTCTGCAAAAGCACCGTTTTACCGGTCCGCGGCGGGGCGACAATCAGGCCGCGCTGTCCCTTGCCAAGCGGCGCGACGAGATCGATGACCCGCGCCGACATGTCCTTGATCGTCGGATCGGACACTTCCATGTTGATCCGTTCATCCGGATAAAGCGGCGTCAGATTGTCAAAATGAACTTTATGGCGCGCTGCCTCCGGATCCTCAAAATTGATGGAATTGACCTTCAGCAGGGCGAAATACCGTTCTCCGTCCTTGGGGCTGCGGATTTGTCCCTCAACCGTATCCCCGGTCCGCAGCGAGAATCGCCGGATCTGTGACGGTGATACATAGATATCATCGGGGCCCGGCAGGTAGTTCACGTCCGGAGAACGCAGAAAACCAAATCCGTCCTGTAAGACTTCAACGACGCCTTCACCGATTATATCGACATCTTCATCGGCGAGCTGCTTCAATATAGCGAACATCAGCTCCTGCTTTCGCAGTGTGCTGGCGTTCTCGACATCGTGCTCCTCGGCGAATGCCAGAAGTTCGGTGGGGGACTTTTCCTTCAAGTCCTTGAGTTTCATTTCGCGCATTGATCGGCCCAAATGGGAAAAGCGGGAGAGGTAAGGAAGAAAACTGACCGCACGAGCACGAGAGGATCGGCCCGACGTCCGTCGGATTATGACCGCCGACGATAGCCCTATGGATAAACCAGAAAGGCGTTACCAAAGGTTTTCATGACAGGCGTTCAAATCGAACGCCATTTCAATAACCGGCCTTCAAGTGATTCTCAAGCGCCAATCGGCGGTTTTCTAAAATGGTTTGATAATCACGAGGACAACCACCGCGATCATGATCAACGTTGGCACCTCATTGATCATCCGGAAATAACGCTGTGGGTGCGAATTCTCGTCCACCGCAAATTTCCGGACGTGTCCTGCGAGCATCATATGGAAAGCCGAAAGCCCGATAACAAGAACAATTTTGATAATAAACCACCATTCTGCCCAGGCATTGATCCAAGACGCCGACCACAGGCCGAAAACCCAACTGGCAATCATCGCCGGAGTTGCTATCGCTTTCAGAAGCCGGCGCTCCATGGTCTTGAACGTTTCCGACTGGACCGAACCGATTTCCGCCTCAGTATGATAGACAAAAAGCCGCGGCAGATAGAGCAGCGCGGCCATCCAGGCAATGATCGAAATGACGTGAAGCGCTTTCACCCAGTCCATCAAGCGCTCTCCCGCGCCCTGATCCGGTTCACCAGCTGATACACGTGGTCAATCGGCGTGTCCGGCGTGATACCGTGACCGAGGTTGAAAATGTGCGGATGACCGGCAAATCCGTCAAGCACCTGATCGATCCCTTCATCCAGCGCGGTACCGCCCGCAATCAGCCGCATCGGATCCATGTTGCCCTGGATGGCGATTTCCGGCCCCGCAAGCCGACGCGCCGAATCCGGCGAAACAGTCCAGTCCACGCCGATACAATTCGCGCCAGTTCCAGTAGCATAATCGCCGAGCCGAACGCCTGCGGCCTTGGCGAAGGCGATAACCTTGGCATCCGGTCGCTCCGACCGCACATTGTCGACGATCTGCCGGACCGGTTCGATCGCCCAACGGCGGAATCCTTCGCTGTCGAGAACACCGGCCCATGTATCGAAGATCTGGACTGCATCGGCGCCGCCATCGATCTGCGCGAGGAGATAATCCGATGATGCTTCGACAAGAAGCTCGATCAGTTCGGCAAAACGGTCCGGGTCGGCCAAGGCCATGCGCCGTGCCGGCCCCTGGTCCGGTGTCCCGTGGCCCGCAACCATATAGGTTGCCACCGTCCATGGTGCACCGCAGAAACCGAGTAACGCCTTCTCCGGGGCGAGCGATGCCCGCACGCGCCGCACGGTTTCAATCACCGGTGCCAGATGCGAACCGATCCTTGAGCGATCGAGGCTGCTCTGGTTCAATTCACCGAGCACCGGTCCGCGCCCTTCCTCAAACGCCACATTCTGACCAAGCGCATCGGGAACAACCAGGATATCGGAGAACAGGATCGCTGCATCGAAATCGAATCTCTTGATCGGCTGCAGTGTTACCTCTGCTGCAAGTTCGGGCGTGTAACAAAGATCAAGGAAGGTTCCGGCCTGTTCACGAACCTTTCGATATTCCGGCAGGTATCGGCCGGCCTGACGCATGATCCAGACCGGCGGGACCGATAGAGCCCTGCCACTCAGAACGTCGATGATTTTCCGCGCCGGTTGGTCTGCCAATTCAAATTCCTTAATAGATTCTTAAATACTCTTTTTGTTTCTGTTTGTCCGTGGATTAGGTGGATTCAACTCCTTCCACAATGAACCCAGAACCATTTCCGCTGCGCCCGATTGTCTCGGAATTCGGCCATCAGATTTATCGACAATCTGGGAAAACGACAAAACTCGTTGAATCAGAAGACGTTAGTTCAGCCTAAGCTGTGAACCAACCTGGCATTCTCTTGGATTTCCGGGTTTTATCGACATGCTTGGATATACATCGGTCGATTTATCCCATCAGAATTGCCTGTTGATCGAAATGTGAAAAAACGCGACATCAGAGACCAGCTAAGCGTTTGAAGCAGTTTTTTCCCCGTCCATTCACAGATCAAGCAACAGGTTTGTCGTCGCGCATAACGAATAACCCGGATACAGAGATGCCCCGTACCCGCTACGTACACCTTCACCTGGTCTCCGATGCGACCGGCGAAACATTGCTCAGTGTCGCGCGCGCGGCCGCGGTTCAATATACCGCAACACAGGCCATCGAACATGTCCACGCGCTTGTCAGAACCCGGGCGCAGATCGACCAGATTGTGCAGAAGGTCGAACAGCGACCCGGTATCGTTCTCTACACACTCGTTGACAGAGAGCTGTCGGATTATATCGATCGAAAATGCAAAGAACTCGATATACCGACTGTTTCGGTACTTGAGCCGGTACTGACGGCATTCCAGGCCTATCTGGGAACAGAATCTTCCGGGCGGATCGGTGCTCAGCATGTCCTGGATGCGGATTACTTTCGTCGCATTGACGCCCTGAACTTTTCCATGGCCCATGATGACGGGCAGTTGCCGGACAATATCGACGATGCCGATATTGTGCTTGTTGGAATCAGCCGAACATCCAAGACACCCACATCCATCTATCTTGCCAACCGGGGGTATAAGACTGCGAACGTGCCACTGGTGCCCCAGATCGATATTCCACCGGCACTATTGAAATCCAGGAGAGCACTGATCGTCGGACTGATTGCCAGCGCTGATCGTATCGTCCAGGTCCGTCAGCACAGGGTTCTTGGCCTTGGTTCGGACGAAAGGCCCACCGACTACGTCGACAGGACTTCCGTTACCGAAGAGATCGCCGCCAGCCGCAAGCTCTGTGCCCGTCAGGGTTGGCCGGTGATCGATGTGACCCGTCGTTCGATTGAGGAAACCGCGGCAAGTATTCTCGGACTGCTTGCAGAAAAGCGCCAAAAGGAAGAGAACACGGCTTGATTTCCGAACCGTGAGATTTGAGTTCAGGGCAGACAATTGATCTTCGTCCTTGCATCGGCATCGCCGACCCGCCAGCGCATCCTTGCAAACGCCGGACTGATCTTCGACGTGGATCCGGCTGATATTGACGAGCGCGCGGCGGAAAAGCCGTTGGCGGACGCCGGCGCGGGTACCGACGATCTGGCTCTTGCGCTGGCAATGGTGAAGGCGGCCGAGGTTTCGGGGCGTCATCCTGGACAATATGTCCTCGGTGCCGATCAGATTCTTGATATGAACGGCGAGCGGTTGAACAAGCCTCCTGACATGGACGCTGCCCGCAGACAGCTTTTGTCGATGAGCGGGCGCAGCCATCGGCTCGTCACCGCTGCCGCGGTGGCCCGCGATGGCGAACAGGTCTGGAGCCATGTCGATACCGTGACGATGACAGTGCGTGAACTGACGCCTGCAGAAGTGGGCCGCTACCTTGCGGCTGTTGGCGACGCCGCGCTTTCAAGCGTTGGCGCCTATCAGATCGAAGGGCGGGGAATTCAACTGTTTGACAGGATCGACGGTGATTTCTTTGCCGTTCTCGGTCTGCCGCTCCTGCCCTTCCGTGCGTTCTTGCGTTCGGTCGAACC
>CAJHYR010000341.1_pt1 | contig 12043 bp, 10 predicted proteins | sample 9198791 | NCBI WGS metagenome assembly CAJHYR01 (sample SAMEA7708372, study PRJEB35096) | sediment metagenome | biome: marine neritic benthic zone biome [ENVO:01000025]; feature: sediment [ENVO:00002007]; material: shallow marine sediment [ENVO:03000034] sea grass bed [ENVO_01000059] ... | reverse complement strand
CCTATCAGGCCTTCGATGGGCTGGTCACCGCCCTTGGCGATCGCGCCGAGCGACTTCTCCTCCAGTGTTGTTATTCCACCCGCGTGGTTTTGCGGGCCGGGATTGCCTTTGTGGAATTCCTGCCCGCCTGCCCGGGCGATCGCATGACGCCGGGCCAGGGCTTCCTTGATCGCTGCCGCGATATCCGCGTTCTTCGCCCGACCGGCAAGGATATCGCCGGTACCGGTCCATTCCAGCGTCTCGCTGAACACCGCCCGGCCGCCGGAGGCGACAAGCGAAACGGCAAAGTCGCCAGAGAGCGGGTTGGCGACAATGCCGGAGGTCGCACCGGAGTGGCCGCACTCGATCGCGACCGCCAGTTCGTCTGAGGAGCAGGGTTCGCGCGTTGCGCGCGAAAGCCCGTGGGTGAGATGCGCTGCGGCGCGCCCGGCACTGTGCAGCATTTGGAACCGATCCTCGCCCGCATCCGGCAATGATATCCCTTCCACCGGCCGGCCGGCGCCGGCGGCCGCGTTGCAGACGCCGTCGACAAGTCCGCGATCCGGACCAAGGACAACAGCACCACCGACGTTCGGGTGGGTGGCAAGCGCAGCCATCATTTGGCGCTGGAACACCCGGTCCTCGCCGACATGACCGCGGCCGAACGGTGTTGCGATCAGGACAGCGCCTGGAAACTGCCGGTGAAGCGCATGGGCAATGGAGTGTTCAAGTCCGCTCAAGGAGATGATTGCCAGATGATTGCGGATACCCGGCAATCCCTTAGACCGGCGATAGCCGAGAAAACCATTCAGGATACTCTGATCCGTCACCCGCCATTCTCCACCGCCAGTCCCACGAGGTTGTGCAGGTGCACATGGTCGCCGGGGGCGATCCCACGCGTCGCCCGTCCGATCGGATGCCCGTACTTGAACACCAATTCACCTTCGAGAATCTCAGATAGCGCAATCTTGTGCCCGCTTGGAACGTCAGATGTGAGTGCCGGTGTCTGCACGTTCTGTGCTGCAGGCCGCTCGCCGGCGTCATGGGCGCGCAACAGGCATATGACATTGTCGCGCGGATGCAACTGAACGGCGGTCCATCCGGAACCTGATTTGCTCATGCAGCAATCCTTTCGTCGAATTCCTCCGTGAGGAATTCCGACAGCGGTTCAAGATCCGGAACATAGCCGAGCCCGGGGGCGTCGGGCAGGTGAACGCGCCCGTCGCGCAACGGGAGCAGCGGGCCCGCCAGACCCTCGCGCAGGCAATTGTCATTGGCGTCAACCTCGAGCAGGCCGTCACCACCGGCAGCGGAGAGAAGATGGGCCGACGCCGCCAATCCGATACCCCCGCCAAGATAGTGCGGACAATAGCGGCGCCCGGCAGCGACGATCGCCTTTGCCACGACGCGGCACTCCGACAGCCCGCCCCACTTGCAGATATCCGGCTGGATGACCGAAAGATGCCCGGCGCAGATAGCATCTTCGAAGCGCTCGCGGCCGCTGATGTTCTCGCCGCCGGCGAGGGGTATCCTTGACACCAGCGCCAATTGCGCCCATTCGGTTGACGGTCGATCCGCCGCAATTGGCTCTTCCACCCAGGACAGGTCGATCGAGCCCAGTGCTTCCGCTATCGCGCGCGCTTCGTCCAGTCGCCAGCTCTGGTTGGCGTCGATCATCAGATCCATCTGCTCCCCGATCGCCGCACGTGTGATGGCGATTGCTGTAAGGTCGCTTGCCTGACCAAAACCCACCCGCAGCTTGAATGCATCGTACCCGGCAGCGATACCAGCCTGGACCAGCCGGTCATGATCGCCCGGACCGATACCACTGGCATAGGGTCGCAGCGGACGCAGCTCACCGCCAAGCAGCCTGGCCAGTGGTATACCCCTTCGGCGGGCTGCCAGGTCGTGCATGGCAATGTCGATACCAGCAGAGATCTGGTCGACCGGCCCCGGCTCACCGGCCTGCAAGGCGATTGTATTCAGGCGCTGCCGGACGGTTGCAAAAACCCGCTCCGGCTTGTCGGCCAGAAGCCCGATCATCGCATTCGGCAAAACCGCTGCAGCCAGCCGGGCACGGTATTCGGCACCCGGAACCGGAAAGTTGCACCAGGATTCGCCAAATCCGAATGCGCCTTCCTCGTCCTCAATACGATAGATCAGGGACGGTCGCGAATTTACCTGACCGAATACTGTTTCCAGCGGCCGTTCAAGCGGATACCGGTAGCAAAAGATCTGAACTCGGGCGAGTGCGGTCATGGACAGTGGCTATCGTTTGATGCTTCTTACACCACACTGCTTATCCCCCACCGCAGCCTGTCTATGCTGCAGACACTGGATAGAGCGGATTTCACCTTAGATTACGAATGAGTTTGACTGACAATGCAAGAGGACAACCGGCCAAATCTGCTGTTCATATTTTCCGACCAGCACGCTCAACATGTGACCGGCTGTTACGGCGACCCGGTCGTCAGGACACCGGCACTGGACAAACTGGCGGCGCGCGGCGTGAGAGCCACGAATGCCTATTGCGCCTCGCCGATCTGTGTCCCCTCCCGCATGTCCATGCTGACCGCCTGCTATCCGCATCGCCAGGATGTGTGGACCAATGACGACATTCTGACCTCCGACCGACCGACATGGCTGCATGCGCTCGGGGCGGCGGGATACAGGCCGAAACTGATCGGCCGGCTCCATGCCATGGGCCCCGATCAGCTGCACGGCTATGCGGAGCGGCTGATCGGCGACCACAGTCCGAACTGGGCCGGCGTCGCGCGACACGATATGGGCGTCCTCAACAAGACCAACGACCCGAACCCGGAGAGCATTGAATTGAGCGGCGCCGGGCAAAGCGCTTACGCGGTCAAGGATCATGACGTAACGGACGCGACTTTGGCCGAGCTCGACCGTCTCGCGGCCGTCGATCCGGCGGATCGGGAACCATTTTGCCTGACAGTCGGACTGATGCTGCCCCACGCACCCTATGTCGGATCGGCGGAACGCGTCGATTATTACCTGAACCGGCTGCCGCCACCCCGGCTGGAGCCGGACCGGACGGAGATGCTTCACCCCTGGGTCCGATGGTGGCGGGAAAACCGTGGGCTCAATTCCGTCAATCCGGATGACGCGGCGCGGGCCCGCGCGGCCTATTGGGCTCTGGTTGAGGAAATGGATGAGATGATCGGCCGGATCCTCGACCGGCTGGAGGAAAACGGCCTCAGCGAGAACACCTTGATCGTTTATGCATCGGACCACGGCGACCATGTCGGCGAACGCGGCCTCTGGTGGAAGCACACATTCTATGATGAATCGTCCAAGGTCCCGGTGATCCTGTCCTTTCCCGGCCAGCTACCGGAGGGGGCGCGATTCGATCGCGTTGCCAGCCTGATGGACCTTTCCCAGACCATCATCGAAGCGCTCGGAGGCGATCAACTGCCGGACGCCGACGGGCGCAGTTTCTGGCGCCATCTAACGGATGAATACGCGCCATGGGACGATGAAATCTTCTGCGAGTATTGCATGGATCCGCGGCCCGACTGGACCGGCGGCGATGCCGTGCGCCAGCGGATGATCCGGCGTGGGCCCTGGAAACTGAATTATTACTGGGGGCACCGGGCACAGTTGTTCAACCTTCATGACGATCCGGATGAAATCAATGATCTAGCCGTGGAACCGGAACATGAAGCCGTCGTCAAAGAACTGACCGCCCGCGTATTCAACGGCTGGGACCCTCAAGACATTGACCGGCGCATGTCGCTTCGCCGGCGGAAAAAGGACGTGCTCGGCGCCTGGGCGCGCAACGTCCGGCCGGAAGACCATTACCGCTGGGAACTGAGGGCCGATATGAATCGGCTGGATGACAAATCCGGCTGACCGGACCGCAAGACCTATTCGACTGTTGTATCGACGCTGGCAGCGATGCGCTTCATGCGGTGCTCGCGCCACAGCGGCCAGATCAGCAGGCCAATCGCGATCAGCGTGAAGATCAGTGGCAGGGGCCGGGTCAGGATCGGTGAGGGATCGCCGGCGGTCATCATCAGTCCGCTACGCAATTTTTCCTCAGCCAATGGCGCCAGCACGAAGCCGATGACGAAGGGGCCGAGCGGGAATTTGCCGCGCTCCAGCAGAAAACCGATGACGCCGAAGATCAGCATCACCCAGACATCGAACATGGTGTTATTGAGCGCGAAGCTACCGACAACGCAGAACACCATGACGACCGGCAGGACGTAAGTGCGCGGGATGTACATCAGCCGCGCGATGTAGCCGACCGAGCCGGTCATCACCATGAACATGAGAATATTGGCGAGAAGGTAAGCGGCCATCATGCCCCAGACGACGTCGGCATTGGTCAGGAACAGAGTCGGGCCGGGCTGGATGGAATGGATCATCAGTGCGCCGATCAGGATGGCGTCGATGACACTACCGGGAATGCCCATGGCGATCAGCGGGATCAGCGCACCGCCGACCGTCGCGTTGTTCGCCGCCTCCGAGGCCACGATGCCTTCTTCGGAGCCGGTGCCGAACTTTTCCGGCTCCTTCGACATGTTCTTGGCCGTGGTATAGGCGACGATCGATCCGATCGAAGCGCCGATGCCGGGCAGGATGCCAATCCATGTGCCGATAATCGACGAGCGGACCATGTTCACCGAATGGCGGATAAACTCCCGCGGGCGCATGACAATCCCCTTGCGGGACATTTCCACCCTTTCCATTCGCACCCTGACCTGGAGCGCATCCGCAATGATCTGACTTACGGCGAACGTGCCAATCAGAACCGGAAGCAATTGCAGACCGCCGTTCAGCATGTACCAATCGAAGGTCAGGCGCGGTTGGCCGGTCGCCGGGTCGACCCCCGGCATGGAGACCAGCATGCCGAGAAGGCCCGAGATCAGGCCCTTTACGATCGACCCCTCGCTGACGGACGCGATCAGGACCATTGCCATCATGATCAGCGTGAAATATTCGAACGGCCCGAACCGCGTTGCCAAGATCGACAGAGGCTTTGTCAACGTGATCAAGGCAACAAAAGAGATCAGCCCGCCGATGAACGACGCGGTGATGCCGATACCGAGCGCCCGGCCCGGCAGGCCGCCGCGGGCCATGGGATAGCCGTCGAACGTCGTCATCACCGCGGCAGGCGTGCCCGGCATGCGCAGCAGCGTTGCCGTTATAAGGCCGCCGGAAATCGCGCCCACATACATCGCCACCAGCAAAACGACGGCATCGAAAGGCTGCATATAAAAGGTCAGTGGCAGGGTCAGGGCGATCAGCATCGCGCCGGTAAGGCCCGGAATCGCGCCGACGAATATGCCGAGTGTCGTTCCCAGAAACAGCAGGAAGAACGTCCAGGGCTGGAAAATCTGGGAGATGGCATCGAAGAACGGCATCGGCGCTCTCCTCAGACCGCCGGCAGGTCAACAACGAAGACCTGTGTGAAGAGATATTGGATACCGAAACCGAAGAGGGCACCGATTATCGCAGCACCGATCAGGGATCGCGGTTTGAATCCCTCAAGCGCCGAAATGACAATGAACAGATAAAAGGCCGTCAACGGGCCAAAGCCGACCAACCGAAGATGGAGAACCAGGACATAGAGGACCGTTGCCGCAGCCAGCAACAGTGCGGAAACAGGCTCGTCGGGTACGGCGCCTTCGACTTCCTCCGGATCGACCGGTTTCCGTCTGGCGGCGGTCCAGATCACGATCAGGCAGAGTAAAATGATCAGGCCCGCGGTCGCCTGGGGCACCGGGGCGGACCCGAGCGGCTCGAAGCTGCCCGGCGGCAGATCAAGGCTTTCATAGATCACCACGGCGCAGATCAGGATGATCAACACGCTGACACCGATCTCGAATTGGCGCACGTGGTTCATGGGTCAGTCGAACAGGAGACTTTTAGAGAATTCGGCCGGCGCGAAGAGTGCTTCGCGCCGGCCGGCGATTCACAAGAACTACTTCTTCTTCGCGAGCTTGGCGACCGGCTCGATCGCCTTCCAAGTCGTGTTGAGGTCGTCCATCAGATCGCTTCCGGAGAGGAAGACCGGCGTGAAATAGCGGTCTGAGTTGAACTTCTTCACAACGTCGGTTTCCATCGACTTGCCGAGCGCCGCGGCGAATCCGTCAATGGCTTCCTTCGGGGTGCCCTTGGGTGCGAACCACCAGCTCTTGATGCAGAATTCCATGTCGTAGCCGGCTTCTTTCATGGTCGGCAGATCGGGAAGTGCCGGCAGGCGTTTCGAACCGGTGTAGGCGAGCGCCTTGATCTGGGCTTCCGGGTTCGGCGAACCGTCTGGCAACAGTGTGAACTTGACGACTTCAGCACCTGACAGAACGGTTGTGTTCGTCTGCGCGCCGGTCAGCGCTGTAAAGTTGGCTGTGCCGCCGCCGATCTGCACGAAGCGGAATTTCGTGCCGGCGTTGGCCTGTTCCATCATGATGCCGGCCATGTGGTTGATGGCGCCGAGATTGGCGCCGAAGATCAGGGAATCGGGCTCAGATTTTGCTTTTTCCAGGAGTTCCTGGATCGTGTTGATACCGGAATCCTTGCGCACCATCGGCAGAACGCAGAATTCACCTGTTGCGGCAACCGGTTCAAAATTGCGCCATCCGAAATCCATGGCGCCCGAGCCTTCGCCGCCCATCAGGGCAATATGAACGAGCAGGAAATTGTAGCCGTCAGCATCCGCTTCCATGACCTGACGCGAGCCGATCGAAAAATGGCCGCCGACATTGATGATCGTGATCGGTTGCGACAGCAAGTTATTTTCCTTGATCGCCTGCTGATAAATTCGGGCTGTCTGGTCAGATGTGCCACCGGCCTTGAACGGTACGACAACCTTGATCGGCTTTTCCGGCCATTCCGCGACAGCCTGTGTGGTAAAGGCCAATGCGGCCGCGACGGCCATCAACAAAAGACGTTTCATAGTTCGACTTCCTCCCAAATACAGTCGGGTTTGAACCACCCGGTTTCTCAAATGCTCATCATCTGCTGGCGCCTTGGCCCGACAAGGGCGAAGACAATTGGACACAGGATGGAAGTATACGTTAGCTATGAATAATCGAATGGTCAAAGTTCGAATGGTCGAAGGCGGAGGGAACCCAGTTGACGACATCGCAGGACCGGCCGCGCCCGAATGTGCTTTTCATCTCCGTCGACCAGTGGCCAGGAACGCTGATGGGCGCTGCCGGGCACCACGTGATCGAAACGCCGACGCTCGATCAACTGGCAGCCAATGGTATTTACTTTCCCCGCGCTTATAGTGAATGCCCGATCTGCATCCCCGCGCGTCGGTCGATGATGACGGGGACTGACCCGAAAACCCATGGTGACCGCCGGTTTCAGCCGGATCTCGTCATGCCGGATTTGCCGACATTGGCCCAGACATTCCGCGATAATGGCTATCAGGCAACTGCCGTCGGAAAACTGCATGTCTATCCGCCCCGCAACCGGATCGGGTTCGACGATGTCCTTCTCAGCGAAGAAGGCCGGCCTCACCTTGGCGGTCCTGACGACTACGACCTTTACCTCGCCGACCAGGGCCTTACCGGCCGCGGCTATCTGCACGGCATGTCGAACAATGAATACGGCTGGCGCCCGTGGCACCTGCCGGAGCGTTGCCATGCCACGAACTGGGCCAGTGAACAGATGGCGCGCACCATAAAAAGGCGTGACCCGACCCGCCCCGCGTTCTGGCACCTCTCTTACATCTATCCGCATCCGCCGATCGTTCCCCTGCAGCATTATTTCGACCGCTACGCCCGGAGGGACATTGACGGACCGGTCCATGGTTCGTGGGCCGATGCTTCGCAGGAACAGCCGCCGGCACTTGAAATCGTTCGGAACTTCTGGGCGCAGCTGCGGGAGGAACATCTCCTCGATGCCCGGCGGGCCTTCTATGCCCAGTGCACCCACATCGATCACCAGCTGCGGGTCGTTCTCGGAACGCTCCGCGAAGAGGGAATCATGGACGATACGATCATCCTCTTCACCGGCGACCATGGCGACATGCTCGGCGATCACGGTCTATACGCGAAACGTTACATGTACGAATGGTCGGCGCGTATTCCGATGATCCTTGTCGGCTGCGCCGGCGACGGGCGCGTCGGCCACCATATCGTCGACAGAAGGCCGGTCGGCCTGCAGGACGTCATGCCGACCCTGCTTGACCTTGCCGGCATCGATGTGCCGGAAACGTGCACAGGCCGTTCGATGGTCGGCGATGGACCGCGTGACATGCTCTTTTGCGAAGCACTGGAAGGTATCAAGGCGACGCGAATGATGACCGACGGGCGCTACAAGCTGATCTGGTACCCGTGCGGCAATCACATCCAGCTCTTCGATCTCGACACGGACCCGCGCGAACTGACAAATCTTGCAGACGATCCGGATCTCGCCGACATCCGGGCAGGCCTGGAAGCCGGGATGATTGCAAACCTCCATAGCGGAGACGAAGACTGGATCACCGATGGACGGCTGAGCGGGTATCCGGCCGAAGACGTCAGGCCCAAGCCGAACAGGGAACTCTCCGGCCAACGGGGCCTGCATTATCCCGAGCCACCACGGTCCACTCCGGGGCATATCGTCGGGACCCCCTGACGATGGCCGCGGCCCGTCCTGGCATCACGGTCAATCCCGAATTCGTCCAGTGGGAAGGCGAAGACAGGGTCCTGGAGAATGTCTCCTGGCGCCTGAATGCCAGTATCGTCGCGACCGTGCCGGCGGTTATGGAACCGAGCGATGATGAAAGCGGAGGGCGCGAACCGCCGCTTGATGCCGGGCTTGGCAAAGACAGGCGTCTGGACCGGGAGCTCTGGGACAGGCGCTGGCTCTATGTGAAATCATCGCCGAGTTTCGCGCCAAAAAGGGATCTCTACAGGGGCCTGGCCTTTCAGCCACCGGAACCGGATGCGCTGACCGACCGGGAAGGCCCGAAAGTGGCTTCGTTCCTTTCTGCACTGAAGATGAACGGGATCGAGACCCATCTCCAGATCATGGCGGCCGCACCGCCCTGCTACCGGGTCCAGTCGACCGGTTCGATCCCCGACGCGCAGCCGTTGACGGCAGACGGACGGACAATCGGCAACAGGGTGGACGCCAACCTCTCCCTCGCCCACCCGGAGCTCAGGGCCTATCTCGCCGCGCTGATCAGCGATCTGGTACAGCAATATCCGGACATGGACGTCCTTCGTTTCGATTGGCCGGAATATCCACCGTATCATCCCGACAGCCTGCTCTTCGATTTCAGCGCCCATGCCATGCGACTCGGCGAAACGCTGGGCCTTGATGTTCAGGGCCTTCGGAACCGGCTTGTCGCTTTTGCTCCGGAGATGAAGGCTTTGCTCAGGCCCGGGGTCGATGCAATCGGTTCCGGTTTTTCACTTGAAGACCGGACAGGCCTTGAAAAACACTTGCCGGTTGTCGCGGAACTGCTCCACTACCGGCGCGCTCTGGTGACCGATTACGGCCGGTTCCTTGCCCGCACAGTAGAAAGTGAATCGAACGGCCGCGTGAAATGCTGCCTGCAATGCTTCCCGCCGCCGCTCAATATGCTGTCTGGCTTTTCGATCGCAACCATGGACGCTCACGTCGACGCCATCGCCGTCAAGATCTACACCATGCATTGGCCGATGATCGAGCGGGCCTATGTGGCCCGGCTTGTCGAGATTGCTGGCGGCGCACCGGACGATTGTCTGACAACCATCCGCTCCGTCCTCGCGATTGGTCCGGCGCTTGACCAGCCTTTTTCACAGGTCGCCTATCCGCGGCCAAACGAGCCGCATCCGGCGACGGACGACCTGATTGAATCCAAGCTCCGCAGCGCATCACAGCAAATCGATAATGCGGATATGTGGGGCATTACCCATGCCTACGGGCCGACTGATGACGTCGTGCGGCGGTTCCGGGCGGTCGAGCGGGCGTCCGGCGGGCGGGTTCACATCAACCGGTACGGCTATCTGAGCGATGAGAAGATATCGGCGATTGCTGGTGTTATGGGCCGTTTCGCGGATCATTGAGCGAGTCATTCGTACCGGCCATCGGAGCATGTCAAGCGCTGACAATTGCTGCGGTAATGTATCGTCTCAGCCAGTCTAGTGCTTCATGCCCCAAACCGTTTCCGGCCGAAGCCTCATGGCGATCAGATGAGATCCTCAGCTCAAGTCCCAATCCGGTGCGCGAATGCTGGATTGACAGGTCCTCGATTTCATCAAGCCTGAAAGTTGTATTATATTCCTTTACCAGGAGGGAGTTGTCAGTGACCGAGAGCGCATCGCGAGTTAGCGTTATTGTTCGGGGATTTTTGCCACTCCGGCGGAAGATAAGATATGCGGCACAAATGAAGAGAGCACCGAACAGGCTCATCGGCCAAGCTTCTGGCTGCACAATGCCGACGACAAAAAATATTGCCGGAAAACCGAAGAACAGTGCGCGCAGCCAAAGTGGATATCGGTTTGCAAGTATCATCACCCGCAATTCTTCATCACCATGCGCGTCCACGGTTTCAATGGAAAGGCCGGGGGGGACGGGTTCGTCCGGATCATATGCGGCTTCAATCTTGCCCTCGTCAGCCAACATCTTCAGTGTGTGATCACGGTCGGACGCGTCACGTCCTACGATGCCGCCAGCAGTTTGTCTCAATGCCGGCAGGCTGAGTTGATTGGCGTAACTCTCCCATGCACTTCTTGGCGGTTCAGTTCCAGTGCTGATATGCAGTGGCAAGGTCTTGGTCGGGTCCGAGTGATTCAACTCGATGATCTGATAGGTCGTTGAACTGTTCTTGCCGCGCCGCGTGTGCTCGCGCAGAAGCACTCCCTCGAATTCCGAATAGCATGCATGCCATTCCGATTCTGACAATAGTCTGCGTTCTTGAACCGACACACCAATTCGGTCGAATTTCACGACACGCCGCCGCAACAGCAAACGGATACCGCTGGCCAGCAAGGCCAGACCAACCAATGGAAAGATCGCTGCAAAGAGGCTGACGAAGACCGGCGCATTGCTAAACGATGCAAAGATAGACAGAGCGATGAACGTCCATATGCCGGCAAAGATCACCATCACGACGGCAGCCACACGAGAACCCGATAAATCAACGGTCCGTGGCAATATCGTGAGATCTACGTCTACCCGGCCAAGCCAGGGTGTTTCGTCTGCAAATGTTGAAAACGCCATGAAATTTCCACTTGAGCGTTCAGCAAAAAACGGCCCGCGATGTGGGCAGCACATGCGGGCCGTGTTCTCGATAATAGGTGACGGTGTATATCCTTACGGTTACAGCGTTATCCTAGCCTCGTCCTAGTCGTCATCCTCATCATCGTCGTCGTCACTAGGCGCCGACAACGGCGAGTATTCATTCGAAGATGAACTCCCGAACAACCATTCGAGCACAGTCCCGGACCGATTCGCCTGAGCAACAACAATCACTTCGGATTCGTCGATATCACCCGCCCAAGCCGGGGACATGCTAACACAGATCGCGATTGCTGCTGTGCATGTAAGTAATCTGCTCATAACTTTCATCGTTTTCGTCCTTTAGTGAGAATTCGCTGTCCATCGAAAGCGCACTAATCCTTGAGTTTTCGATAAGTAATTCTTCATTTAGAAAAGATTTGTGAATTATAATGCTCTCAATAGCGTCGAAATTTTATTTAATTTTACTTTGGTATAATTTTAGACATAATCAAATAAAACGTAATGAGATCTATCCATATGCGTCAGAATTTGCAGATTTTCTCAAAACCGTTTAAATTTGTACAGCTGTTGATTGTTTATTCACCTTTACGGGTTGAGAGCAGCCCCTTGGGATTGCTTGTCATGTGTGCCGTAGGTCCGACATAGGCTCTCAGCAGGCGCGCAAAGCAGGCCAGGACCTTCTTCCGGTTCAGGCGTTTGCGAATGACCACGGTGCCTTCATCATCGATGCCGTGCACCTGAAAAACGGACCGCTTTCAGGCCGAAACCGGCGAATCGGTGTCAGGATCGGAATTTACGCGAACGTTCGGATGATATCCGTGGCGCAAGATCCGGCAAGATTATCAAATCTACCGCATGCGTGAACCGGGAATGG
>CAJHYR010000123.1_pt1 | contig 12102 bp, 9 predicted proteins | sample 9198791 | NCBI WGS metagenome assembly CAJHYR01 (sample SAMEA7708372, study PRJEB35096) | sediment metagenome | biome: marine neritic benthic zone biome [ENVO:01000025]; feature: sediment [ENVO:00002007]; material: shallow marine sediment [ENVO:03000034] sea grass bed [ENVO_01000059] ... | reverse complement strand
GGCCGACCGGGTCTCTGTCATGTATGCCGAGCGCATCGTCGAGACGGGGAGCGGCGACGAGGTGTTCTCGCACGCTGCGCACCCCTACACGCAGGGCCTTCTCAACGCCCTGCCCAATCTGGATGATCTCGAAGCGCCGCTGACACCGGTACCGGGTGATATACCCAGTCCGCTTGAACGCCCGTCAGGCTGCGTCTTTCACACACGCTGCCCACAGGTCATTACCGGGCGCTGTGAAGCCGCGGTACCGGACATGGTCGCCGTCGAAGAAACCCACAACGCGGCCTGCTATGTGACCGCCGATCTGAAGGGGGTTCCGGCATGAGCGATACGCCGGCTGACAATTCGGTCATATCCGCGCGCGACCTGGCAGTGCATTTTCCGCTCGGCCGGAAACTCTTTGGAACGCCGCCTGTCGTGCGTGCTGTTGAAGGCGTCAATCTGGACATTCCACGTGGTTCATTCTTCGGCCTTGTCGGTGAATCCGGCTCCGGCAAAACGACGCTCGGGCGGGCGTTGCTGCGCGCTGTGCCCGTGAGTCGCGGCCACGTCAAATATGATGACGGCGATGTGCAGTACGATCTTGCCGAACTCACCAAACCGCAGCTGAAGGACTACCGCAAAAGGGCGCAACTGATCTTCCAGGACCCTTACGCCGCACTCAGCCCCCGCATGACCGTGCGCGACATCATCGCCGAACCGCTGGAGGTCATGGGGCTGACGTCGTCGCGCGATGAAACCGACCAGCGCGTGCGGGAAATCGCCGCCAAGTGCCGGCTAAACCTGGAACACCTCAGGCGCTTCCCCCATGCCTTTTCCGGCGGCCAGCGGCAGCGGATCTCCATCGCCCGGGCCCTGGTCTGCAATCCGCGCTTCATCGTCGCCGATGAAAGCGTCGCTGCACTGGACGTCTCGATCCAGGCGGACGTCCTCAATCTTCTGCGTTCGCTGCAGGCGGATCTCGGCCTGACGTTCATGTTCATCAGCCACGATCTCAGTGTGGTCGCTCACACCTGCGATCATGTCGCGGTGATGTATTTGGGACGGCTCGTGGAGTCCGGACCGACGCGAAAGCTGTTCGCCAATCCGCGCCACCCTTACACCCGCGCGCTCTTGTCCGCGATCCCCTCGCTCGATCCTGACCATGAAAGCCAGGCGCAGAAACTGGAGGGCGAGATCCCGAGCCCCGCGAACCCGCCGCCGGGCTGCAAATTCCAGACCCGTTGTCCGCACGCCACAGACTTCTGCCGCACCGAAGAGCCGCCGCTTGACCATATTGGCGACGAGCATGAAGTCGCCTGCCACTACTGGAAGGAAGTGGGCGAGAAGCAGGTGGCTTGAGGCTGATATGGAGAAAGTGCTCGGGATTGGAGGGTTTTTCTTCAGGGCTGACAACCCGGAGGCACTCGCAGAATGGTACGAGAAACATCTCGGCATAGATCCTGTTCCCGGAGACTATGAAACGCCGTGCTGGCACCAGGAAGCCGGCGATACGGTTTTCGCACCGTTTGAAAAGGTGACCGAATATTTCGGTAATTCCGAAAAGCAGTTCATGTTGAACTTCCGCGTGGCGGACATTGATGCCATGATCAGCCAGCTGGAGAGTGCCGGCATTGCCGTGCGCCGTGATCCGGATTCGCCCTATCCGAACGGCAAGTTTGCGTGGCTCAATGATCCTGAGGGCAATCCGATAGAATTGTGGGAACCGGCTTGAGGGGAGCATTTTGTCCGCGCTCCCAGCTATCGATCTGCGCCGAGCGCCGGAATGAGGTCCAGATTGCCCCGGCCATTCAACCCGTAAACAGGGAAAGCAGGGCGGTCCGGTCAATCTTTCCGGCGCGGTTGCGCGGGATCTGATGGACGGTTTTCAGGCGGATATGGTTGCGCGCGGATCGCCTGTTCAGCCGCTTGCAGAGTTTTTCCATGACGTCGTCCTGGGCTGAAGGGCTATTCCTGACGATCGCAACATTGAGACCGAACGGGTCTTTGTTATCGGGATCGCGAATGACGGCAGCGTCGTCGATCTCATCAAGATCGGTCAGGAAATCAATCAGCGTGCTGAAGGCATACTTTGTGCCGCTGAGATTGTAGACCTCGTCGATCCGCCCCTCAACGTAGAGGATTCCGTCTTCAATCCGGCCGAAATCGGGAAGCGGATAGAGATCGCCCTTTGGCAGAACCGCTTTCCCGCCCTGATAAGTGCCGAGAATATAGGTCGGATCGTTCCTGACGAAGAACTGATCTTTGCCGCTTGTCTCATGGGGCCGCGTGATGAATTCAAGGGGCGAAACCAGCGGGCCGGTCATGCCCGTGCGGAATGTATCTGAAGAAATCCGGCCTAACGACACTGTGCCGATTTCCGAGATGCCGTAGCCACTGAAAATCCGAGCAGAAAAATAGCGCTCGATCTTTTCCAACAGAAGTGCCGGGATAGCGCTTCCCACCATGTGTATACTGGAGACTGTCGGACACTTCATGCCTGTCAGGTCCATCGTCTCCATCAGCGCATTTATGCTACTCGGGCTTGTTTTCAGTTTATCGACGCAGAACAAATTGATGAGCCGCAATGTCGTCGACGGGTCCTTGTCACCGCGAACCAGATTGCGGCCGCCGCCAAAATAAGCGGATAACATGGTAAAGCCGGTGGAGCTTGTGATCCCGAAAGTATCGATCAGCCGGAAGCCACGTTCTTCCACAGCCCGTGCCGGAATCCGCCTCATAAACTGCTGATAATTCCATGTCAGCAATTTTGGCCGGCCGGTGGTCCCTGATGTAACACCAACAGCAATAAGGTCCTCTTCCTGCCAGTCGGTGCGCGCGTTAGCGGTGATCGATACGCTCGCAGGGTCGAATACCCCGTCATCAATGACGATATCGCCGGGCAGGTTCTCGTCGATCATTTCCGGCGACGAAACGATCAGATCGTAGTCGACCTCGCCGGCATTAATGTCCGGATGCCAAATGCAGAACGGCACCAGGCCATAGTGAAGGCAGGCAAGGACCGCGACCGTCCAGAGATCCTCATCCGCGCTGTTGATGTAGACCTTCGCGCCGCGCGTAACCTTCCGAGACGCGAACTGCGCTGACACGTTGACAATCGCATCGCGCAGGCTCTCATAGGTAACAATCCGGATTTTTCCGCATATGGCGGCATTTGCCGGATTGTCCCGCGCGTGGCGATCGATGTCCTTGATGGTTTTCAGAAGCGCCATCGCCGAGCAATTGCACTTTACAGGCTTGTCCGCAATGATCAGGACGAAACCCGGATGGATTCCTCTGCTGCCCGCGACCGGCCCTCCGATTATTTGCCAAGTACTGCGCCGTCAGCCGTCAGTTTCAGACGTGTGCGGGAATGTTCAGCGTGCCGCATCCGGTGATCAAGCATCCCGCGTGAAAGGCGCAGCAGTTCGCCCTGCATGGCCGGATCGTCAGAGAGATCGCGCCGTTCCTCCGGATCACTTCAAGATCGAAGAGAAGCGGCGGCAGGCCGCCGTTGAAGTGAACGAGCTTGAACCGGTCCTCGCGAAGAACGGCGAAGTTACAGTCCGGCGCTTTGAGGTCGAACCTGCTTTGAAACCGCGTTGGTTTGATCGGATCGGCCATGTCCAGTTCGAAGAATATGTGGTTGCGCCAGTCATCAGGTTCCGAGCCGTCAAGGAACGGCAGGAGCGAGCGCCCATTGAAGCCAGGTGGCGGTTCAAGACCGAGCCAGTCCAGGATGGTCGGCGCAACGTCAATGCATTCGGTAAAATGATCAATGAGAGATCCCGCCGATTCACGTCGGTGCGGATCGCGAATGATCAGGGGAATGCGATATGCCCCTTCGAACGGGCATTCCTTTCCCCAAAGATGATGATCGCCAAGCATCTCACCATGATCGGACGTGACGACGATCAGGGTATCGTCCATCTGGCCGGACCGTTCCAGATAGTCGAGCAGCCGGCCGAGGTGGAAATCCACTTCCCGGATCAGGCCGAAATAGACCGCGCGGAGCGCCTGGGTCTGGTCATCGTCAATGGTCTCGGTCCGGCCGTTGAAGCCGGTGAAGAGATCGCTTTGGTTGATGTCGCTGAAAAAGGCGTCATAGAACGCGTGGCGCTTGCGCAAGGTTTCCACGCCGTCTCGGCCGGACGGCACGGGAACAGCCGCCGGATCAAACATGGAATTGTAAGGGGCCGGGGCGACGAGCGGCGGGTGCGGGCGGATATAGCAGACATGGGCAAACCAGTCCGTGTTCTCCCGCACCGAGAGGGCACCTATAACCTTATCGGTAAGGAATGATGTATCGCTGTCCTCCGCCTTGTAGGCCGCGGGGCCGGTAATCTCCGCCAGAGGTTCGCGTCCGGAAACATCGGCGCGGTATAGCTCGTCATAATCGGCCTGATCCGCGGGTACGTCATATCCCTTGGACTTCAGATCGGCGAGCCAGTCATCAGTCACCTGGGAGCGGATGCGAACCATTTCGGTGAAACCGGGCATCACGCCTTCATACTGTTTCAGATCCGGATCATTCGGGTCTCGAATATCCGGATCCGCACTGGTGTCGGAATATCCGAAAAGCAGCGGTTCATAACCGGCCCTGCGCGCCTCCAACCCCACATTCGTGAAATGCGCTGCCAGCGGCGCGCCGTTGCGCACGGAACGATGGTTCATGGCGTAGAGGCCGGTGAGCAGGCTGGTCCGCGCGGGCCCGCAGGGTGCCGTTACCGTATTGTGGCGGGCGAACGTAACCGACTGATCCATCAGCCGGCGAAAATTCTTCAGATCGAGGAACCCTGAAAGTAGACCGTGTATGCAGTCGGCGCGCAGTTGGTCAAAGACAACGAACAGGATCTTTCCGGCCATGGCGCCCCTCCGCAAGCCTGATTATGGCTGGTGCTCATCTAGATCGACAATATGCCGGACGGCAATCGATTTATGCGGGTCAGATAGGGCAGGAACGATCAGTTCCCGGGCCAGGGCAGCGAATAGGTCTTGACGTTGGTGTAACTCTTCATTGCCTCGATCACGCCTTCCTTGTAGCCGAGGCCGGAATCCTTGATACCGCCGAATGGCGACATTTCGATGCGATAGCCCGGGACTTCCCAGATATTGACCGTGCCGACGTTCAGTCCGTTGACATATGCGGTGACACGATCGAGCCGGTTGGTGCAGACGCCGGAGGAAAGCCCGAATGCGGTACCGTTGGATATCCTCATCACCTCTTCGTCATCGTCGGGTACGCGGACAATCGGCACCACGGGGCCGAATGTCTCCTCATGCACCAGCTCGCTTTTCGGATCGACACGGTCAACGACAATCGGCGGCAGCACTGCGCCGTCCCGGCCCGGGTGATAGAGGATTTCCGCGCCATCTTCTGCAGCGGTGTGCACACGGTCCTCGAACTGGGCGGCGGCCTGCTCGTGAACCACGGTTCCAAGGTCGGTATCGGGATCCATCGGGTCGCCGAATTTCAGCGCCTTGGCGCGCTCAAGCACCATCGGCACGAAAGTATCGGCAACGCCTTCCTGGCAAAGGATCCGTTTAACGGCGGTACATCGCTGGCCCGAATTCTTGGTTGCGCCAGCTACGGCAAGATCGGCAGCGCGGGCAAGGTCGTCCTCATCCAGATCGTTGCAGACAATCAGCGGATCATTGCCGCCGAGTTCCAGAACGGTTCGGCGATAGCCCGCGGTCTCGGCGATCAACTTGCCGACGGGAACGCTGCCGGTAAAGGTGATCATTTCGATTTGCTCGTTGGTGATCATCTCCGGGCCGATATCATTCGGCCAACCGGTGACAACGGAGAACATTTCCGGCGGCAAGCCGGCTTCGTACAACGTGTCGGCGAGCACCATGGCCGTCATCGGCGTCAGCTCGGTCTGCTTGCAGACAACACAATTGTTGGTCGCCACGGCGGGGGCGATCTTGTGGGCCACCATGTTGAGTGGGTGGTTGAACGGTGTAATCGCCGAAATCGTCTTCAGCGGCTCGCGCGAGGTATAGATCCGGCGGGCCTTGCCGTGGGGCGTCAGGTCGCAGGAGTAGATCTCGCCGTCATCGACGATACACATCTGACCGGCCAGGGTGAAAACGTCGTAGGCACGGCCGACTTCGTACAGCGAATCCTTTCGGCTGATGCCGAGTTCCATCGTCAGCAGGCGTGAAATTTCATCAGCCCGCTCTGTCAGGAGTTCCGCGGTGCGAAACAGGATCTTCTGCCGCTCGTATCGCGTCAGCTTAGGCGTGAAATCGGCAGCGATCTGAAACGCCTGACGCGCATGTTCGGCCTGCCCGGCCGGAACCGTGCCGATCACTTCGCCGGTAAACGGATAGGTTACTTCAATCATGTCATCCGCATCGACCTTGCGGCCGGCGATACGCATTGGTTCGTGGCGGACGGGCGCGGTTGTTTCAGCTCGGTTCATCGGCTTGATCTCATCTTGCAGGCAGTTCCGCGGTCAGACCGCAGCGGCCCTTGTTGCATAATAGAAAGCGTCAAAATTGCGCAATTCCGGCTTGACCGGAAGATCCGGCATGGAGGCGTTGACGATGAACGGCACCGTCTGCTCGGTCAGGCCGCCGTGAGAGCGCAGCGGCTCGTTGAGACCGGATAGGTCATGCTGGGCCGCGCTTGTGCCGAGCACCTGGTTCTCTGCCGATATGAGTACGACATCACCGACCCTGTCAGGCGGCAACTCAAACCGCTCGCATGCTGCCTGGCGCGACAGGACATCGGTGATTCCGGGGATCTCTTCGAGCCTGGCAATGATCGTCGCGCTGTCCGCGCCGTTCGGCAGGTATGCCGTTGCATAGCTGCCGAGCGCACCATGGTGGACAACATAGGGATCGGTGATCGGCAGGATGACACGCGCCTTGCCTGCGCCGAGCCAGTCATCGAGGAGATCCTGGACATAGATCACGTCGGGATCACCGTTTTCCAGGTGTTTCGGTTTCATGCCGTGGTCAGCGGTGACGACGATGGCAGCGCCCATGGCATCCAGCTGGGCGAGGTACTTGTCGAACATCGCGTAGAAGGCGATGGCTTCCGCCTGTTCCGGGGCATATTTGTGCTGAACATAGTCGGTCGTCGTCAGATACATGATGTCCGGTTTGAAGGACGCAAGCAGGCGCACACCAGCGGCGAAAACGAACTCGCTCAGTTCAGCCGAGTAGACATCGGGCACGGGCATGCCGAGCCATTCGGACGCTTTGTCAATGCCGCAGTCGGCGGTTGTCGTCTTCTCGGATTTCTCTGAGGAAAAGCAGATCGCCCGGTCCTCGTCATATCTGAGGCCATGGCCCAGCAATGTCCGCAGTTTGTCCTTGGCGGTGACGAGGGCAATTCTTGCGCCACTGTCATAGAAGGCCTTGAAGATTGTTGGCGCGCGCAGGAACCGGGGGTCATTCATCATGACTTCCTCGCCGGTCGCCGGATCATAAAGATAGTTCCCGCAAATGCCATGGACGACCGGCGGGCGCCCTGTGGCGATCGACAGATTATTGGGATTGGTGAAGCTCGGAATGGCGCTATGGGCCAACCGGCTCGTGCCACGCCGGCGAACGTCCTGAAGCGCCGGCATCTTTCCCGCATCCGTTGCCGCATCCAGATAGGCAGGCTCACATCCGTCCAGACAGATGACGACCGCCGGTCTTTTCGGCCAGGTATAGCTGCGTCCGTTCACCTCTACTTCAGTGACACCGTCCATTAATCGTCCTTTCCGAAAGTGATCTCAGGCTCAGCGGCCAGCTTTGCCCGTTCATCAAGCGCGGCCTGCGGCGGCAGTGCGGAGCTGACGCCCATCTGTCGCAGCGCCGCATCGACCGCGGCCACGACACCTTGCATGACCTCATCATCCAGTTGTCCGATGCAGCCAATCCGGAAACTATCCACTTCTGTAAGCTTGCCCGGATAGATGATGTAGCCCTGTTCTTTCATTGCGTCATAAAACGCGTTGAATTCAAACGCCGGGTCGGCCGGATTGAAGAATGTCACGATGATCGGCGAGAGCCAGCGATCGGCCAGCAGTGTTTCGAAACCGAGAGCCCGCATGCCGGCAACCAGCGTATCGCGGTTGCGTTCATACCGGGCGAGCCGGCCGGCCCGGCCGCCCTCCTCGCGATGGAGCCGCAAGGCCTCCAGAAACGCGGCGACGACATGCGTCGGCGGCGTAAACCGCCACTGGCCGGTCCGGTTCATGTAGGCCCATTGGGCATGGACATCGAGGCTGAGCGAATGGCTGTTGCCTTCTGCTGCCGCCAGAACGGATTTTCTAGCGATCACGAACCCGAAACCCGGTACGCCCTCGATGCATTTGTTCGCAGACGACACGATTGCTTCGAAAGGCAATTGATTTGCGTTGAAAGGAAGCGCACCGAAGGCGCTCATGGAATCGATCAACAGTTTTCGACCAGCCCGACGCGTAACATCGGCGATCTCTTCCAGCGGATTGAGGATTCCGGAACTCGTTTCGCAATGAACGACAACGACATGCGTGATTGCAGGATCAGCCTGCAGGGCCTCGGACACTTCCGGCCCGCGCGGCGGCAGATAATCACCCTTGTCGATCACGGCATGGGCTCGGCCGAGATATTGCAGGGTCTGAACAATTCGCTGACCGTAGGCGCCGTTGACGAGCACCAGAGCCTTGCCATCGTGTGGCAGGAACGACCCAAGCATCGCTTCCACCGCGAATGTTCCTGATCCCTGGATCGGCACACAATCGAATTCATCGGCGCATCCTGCAATTTCAAGCAGCTCGCGGCGAAGTTGTGCCGTCAGCTGCTTGAAATCTCCATCCCATGATCCCCAATCGTCGAGCATTGCGGAACGAACGCTGGGCGCTGTCGTCAGCGGCCCGGGTGTCAGCAGATATGCAGGTCTGTCCTGTTGGGTTTGTGACACGGTCTGATCCATGGAGTTTCCAATCAGTTCCTAGCCATGTTCTGGCGGCGATGACTAACAGACTTATGACATTTGTAAAATCGTTAGATGTGATATAGATATCGTTGGAACTTATGGATTTACCCCATGAACTATGCCCAGCTTCGCGCCTTCCATGCTGTCGCCAACCATGGCGGTTTTTCCAGGGCAGCGGCGGCGCTTCACCTCACCCAACCGGCAATCTCAGACCAGGTCAGACGGCTTGAGCAGGATTACGGAGTCAGCCTGTTCAACCGCCGGCCGCGTCATGTGGAGCTGACGGGGATCGGACGACGGCTCCTTGCGGTTACGCGGCGGTTTTTTGAAGCCGAGGACGAGGCACGCGAAATCCTCAGCGCCGCGCGCTCACTCAGCGCCGGATCGCTCACCATATTCGCCGATGCGCCTTATCTTGCAATGCACCTGATCGCGGAATTCGGCAAGCTGCACCCGGGTATCGATATCAGGGTTCAGACCGGTAACGCCGAGTTCTGCCTGGATAGCGTTCTCGATTTCCGGGCCGATGTTGCCATCTCGGCAGCCACGCGTCCCGACACAAGGCTACACTACCTCCCGCTGCACAGCGAACCACTGGTTGCAATCATGACGCCGAACAACAGGCTGGCGCGCAAGCGCAGGGTCACGCTGGCGCAATTGGCGGAGGAGCCGCTGATCTTTCGCGAGCCGGCATCGGTTACCCGGCAATTGTTCCAGAGCGATCTGGCCAGCGCCGGCGTGTCCTGCAAGCCGGCCGTTGAGGTCGACGGGCGCGAAGCGCTTGTGGAAGCCGCGGCGGCAAATCTCGGAATCGGTGTCGTATCCACGTCCGAGTTTGCCGGTGACCGACGGTTGGTCGCGGTGAAAATCGCCGACTCTCACAGTCTGATGACAGAATCACTGGTCAAACTTTCAGAGCGACCGCCCTCGGCCGCGATCGACGCTGTCTTCAAGGTTGCCGACGCATTTTACAAGGCCGGCTCACCGCTGGCTGCGCAGCGCAGACGGCGGACTTGAGAAGCGCCGGCGGAAGCACCGCGACAAATGCGCTGAACTGGCAAATCCTGTTGCCAGAGCAATTTCGGTAATCGTCAAGGTCGACTGACTGATCAGGACATGCGCCTTGTCCAGCCGCAGGTCACGATAGAAGGCCATTGTGCTTACGTCCATTTTCTCACCGAACAGCCGGTTGAGCTGACGCGGACTGACTTCGGCCAGCCGGGCCAACTGGCCGAGATCAAGCGGGTCGGCGATATGGTTTTCCATAGCTTCAATTGCCGCGACAATGACCGGATCGGTGGTACCATAGCGCACGGACAGACCGGCACGCTGCGGCCCTTCCGAAGGCCGCACATCCGTGTGGAGAAACCAGTCGCTGACCCTGCGTGCGAAATCCGGCCCGTGGTGTCCGGCGATCTGGGCATGCATCATATCCATTGCCGCAATACCACCGGCACAGGTCATGCGGTCGCGATCGATGACGTACAGCGAGCGCTCGACGATCAGCGTCGGTGACATTTCAGCCAGCACCGGTGCATGCTCCCAGTGTACGGTCATCCGGCGCCCCTCCATGACACCGGCCCGGGCCAGCACGACAGGGCCGCCGGAAATTCCGCCGAGCAAGACACCGCGGCGCGCCATGGCACGGATCCAGTTGAACGTTCCTTCATCGTCAAATCGCGCTGGATCGCCGCTGGCGACAACGAGAACCAGATCAAAATCGGTGCGATCCCGGTTATTGCCGGCCGGCCGGACTGCCGCGCCATTGGAGCTGATGGCCGAAGGACCTGTCGCGGGAATATTGGTTATTTCATAAAGCGCTTGCCCCGAAAGCACGTTTGCGGCCCGCAACGGCTCGGCGGCCGCCGCGTAGGACATAAGCGCAAATCCGTCGATGAGCAGGAATGCCACCTGAAACGGCGCATCGGAAGGGTCTTCGGTTTTGGAAAATTTGTCCATTTCAGACAATTTTCCGACGATATTGGAGAAGTCAAGCAGACAATCCTGAACGAAGTTGCAGACAGGAGGCAGAGGAACCCCGGCGATGAGATATTCCGCCCTCAAGATCCTGACCGAAGCAATCACCGGTAACAAGGGCTGGAAACCGGTCTGGCGCGAACCTGAACCGAAATCGGAATATGATGTCATAGTCGTCGGTGGCGGCGGACACGGGCTTTCGACTGCCTATTATCTGGCGAAAGAGTTCGGCATGACCAATGTCGCGGTCCTGGAGAAGGGCTGGCTGGGATCGGGGAATGTCGGCCGCAACACGACAATCATCCGCTCCAACTATCTCCTGCCGGGCAATCAGCCGTTCTACGAGCTGTCGATGAAATTATGGGAAGGCCTGGAGCAGGACTTCAACTATAATGCGATGGTCTCACAGCGCGGTGTCCTCAACCTTTTGCACAGCGACGCACAGCGTGATGCCTTCGCCCGTCGCGGCAATGCCATCCATCTATCGGGTGCTGACGCAGTGCTCCTGGATGAAGCGGGCGTTCGGCGAATGTGTCCGTTTCTCGATTTTGACAATGCGCGCTTTCCGATCCGGGGCGGACTCTGGCAGCCGCGCGGCGGCACGGCACGCCATGACGCCGTTGCCTGGGGCTACGCCCGCGGCGCGGATATGCACGGCGTCGACATCCTGCAGAATTGCGAACTTACCGGATTTCAAATCGAAAACGGTGTTTGCACCGGTGTCGAAACGAGCCGGGGGCCGATCAAGGCCGCAAAGGTCGCTGTCTGCGTCGCCGGATCCTCCGGAAGAGTTATGGCGCTCGCCGGAATACGGCTTCCGATAGAAAGCCATGTACTGCAGGCGTTTGTATCTGAAGGACTGAAGCCGCTGCTGCCGGGCGTCGTTACCTTTGGCGCCGGGCATTTCTATATCTCCCAGTCCGACAAGGGCGGCCTCGTCTTCGGCGGAGACCTCGACGGCTATAATACATATGCCCAGCGCGGCAACCTCCCGACCGTGGAAGATGTCTGCGAGGAGGGGATGGCGATATTGCCGTCGATGGGGCGCGCGCGTCTTCTGCGGATGTGGGGCGGTGTTATGGATATGTCGATGGACGGTTCGCCCTTTATCGACAGAACGCCTGTCGGCCGCACTGTCGACTTTTTTGCCGAGAATGCACTCGAGCATGAGCGTATCGGCGAGATGGTTGAGCGCATCGGTCTACCCAGCTTCCTGGAGGGCCTCG
>CAJHYR010000396.1_pt1 | contig 12115 bp, 10 predicted proteins | sample 9198791 | NCBI WGS metagenome assembly CAJHYR01 (sample SAMEA7708372, study PRJEB35096) | sediment metagenome | biome: marine neritic benthic zone biome [ENVO:01000025]; feature: sediment [ENVO:00002007]; material: shallow marine sediment [ENVO:03000034] sea grass bed [ENVO_01000059] ... | reverse complement strand
GGATCCACCAGCAAAGAACCATGGTGCCGGTATTCACATGTGAACACGGCGCGAGATTGCTCAGAATCAACAGCTATTTTCGAATTCAGCCGATCGACTGCGATGCCCCTGACTATCACTATACGGCCGAAAAGAAGCACCCTTGGCCGTGGAGCGGCGTGGTTGAAATCAACGCCTATACCCGGCAAGTCAAGCGGATCAGCGAATAGCACGGCAGTCCGGCGAGACCCCTTTCGTGACCTGGCGTACCAGCGTTGTTTTCGTGTCACGATCCGAGCTTGCGGTCAACCGGCCTGTCAACGGCCACGATTTCGCGGGTGCTCAACAACTCAGATCTCGTGTCGCCGCAAACACGCGATCGAGTGCGCAAGGCTCATGGGCCGCTGGCGACCAATGACCGCACGCGATTAAGGCTTGAAGGCGCAATGCGCGAGGCCGCAAAGCTCGGTTTGTCGTTGGAAACCGCTTGCGTACCGCTCAGCGTGGAAGGTGGTGTGGCAGCTGCCGGACATCTGCTGTCAACGGAGCGTACTCCCGTCAGCGCAATGCTGTGCCTTTCGGATGTCATTGCACTCGGGTTCATTTTCGAGGCGGGACGGCGGCAGGTCGAGATACCCGAAAAGGTCTCGCTGATGGGCTTCGATGATCTGGATTGGGCTTCCGTATCCTCACCGCCGTTGACGACCATCCACCTGCCGACCGAAGAAATGGGCAAACAGGCCGCTTCCGCCATTGTCCGCAAGCTCGACGACGGCGCCGAAATCGGAAACCTGCTTATCGATGCTGAGATCATCGAACGCGGATCTGTCCGTGCTTTGAAAGGCTGACGGCGAACATCATTGGAAGCCTTCCTCAACAGGCCGTACCAAAGATAACCGTCATGGACAGGTGGCGGCGCGAAGCCCTTCTGATTCGGAACTTGACTCTGCAGGCATCTGGGGTAAAACGTGAACATTTAAATCCGCAATCTTACTTTTGGCAATGGAATCTCGGTCATGGGCGTAACACCATTTGCATCAATCTACGATCGCGCGGCAAAGCGGCATGGCGGCGAAAAATCGCTTGAGGAAAAACTCGCGGAATCAAAGCCGCTATCCCGGTCCAGGCTCGAAGCCATTCCCGATGACCGCTGGCTGTCGGCCATGACCCGGCGGATCTTCCAGGCCGGGTTCAACTGGTCTGTCATCGACAACAAATGGGACGGGTTCGAAGCCGCGTTCGACAGTTTCGATGTCGGCCGCTGGGCGATGGCGCCGGATGAGGACCTCGACGCGTTGGCAAAGGACGAGCGCATTGTGCGCAATCCGCAGAAAATCCGCACCGTCCGCGAAAACGCGGCGTTTATCGCTGATCTTGCGAAGGAGCACGGCTCAGCCGGAAAGGCGTTCGGCGGCTGGCCTGCGGACGATTTCGCCGGCCTGCTCGATCTCATGAAGGCGAAGGGAAGCCGGCTCGGCGGAACCACGGCGCAGTATTTTCTGCGCGGCATGGGCGTGCCGTCTTACGTATTATCCGCCCATGTTGTCGCCGCGCTCATTGAAGCGGGTGTCATCGACAAGGCGCCGACATCGAAAAAGGCCATGGCCGCCGTACAGGACGCCTTCAATCAATGGATGGCTGAAAGCGGCCGTTCGTTGACTGCAATCAGCCGGACGCTGGCCATGTCGACCGACGGCTGAGGCTAGAGCCTTTTCCGCTCAGATACTCCCGGGCCTTGTTATTCGACGGTGACGGTTGTGCTCTCGCCGGCTTTGATGCTGGCGGAACCCTGTGCCTGCGTGCTGTCCTTCTTATGGACCCGGACAACATAATTGCCCTCGGGCAGAACAACCTGCCAGGATTCACCGTAACTGGTGCCGACGCTTTTGCGCCGGCCGCTGACATCCCGCCGGGCTTCCATGATGTCCAGCCGGTTGCCGCCGGGCGCATAGATCACCAGCATGCCGGCGTTCAGCACCACCTTCGGCTCAATGCTTTCATTGCCCCTGACCGTCACCGGGATCTCACCGACGGCCTTGCCGGCCGTGGCCCTCAAGAGATAGTTGCCCGGCGGCAGATCGAAATCCTTCCCGTTGCCGTAATTGGTGCCGAACCGCCTGCGCTGGCCGTCGGCGTCGGGCTTGCCGCTGAGAACATCGAACCGCACATTGTCACCCACCTGAAGCCCGCCCTCGACAAAGAGCGCATAGGGAACCAGACGTCCGGAGGAAATGATGAACTCCCGTTCAACGGCCTGGCCTGCAGCGAGATTGACCTCAGCCTCCAGCACGGCATTGCCGAGATTTGCCCGCACCGGCCGATTGCCGGCCGGCACAAGAAAGGTTGCTGTTGCGCCGTGGCGGGATGCCTTCCGCCCGTCCGGCAGGTCGACTTCCCAGAGAACTCCCCTGTCGGGATGGGCATTCGCATTGCGGCGGCCGATCAGGGAGATATAACCGGCGTTGAGATTGAGGCTAACATCGGTCAGCCTGTCCTCGGCCAGTTCGATATTCGCTTCAGCTGTAGCGTTACCCAGAGCAGCGGCCAATTGGTAGCTGCCCGGCTCCTGGTACATGACAAGGACCGGCCCGTACGATGTCGTCTGATCCAGCGGTTTGCCTTCCTTGTCAAGCTTGGCAAGCGTCCACTCAACGGCGTTGTCGCCGATACGCTCCCCGCCGTCAGCAAGCGTCACGACGGCCTTCAGATTGGCATCCAGAAACGGTCTGATCGCCACCCGCTCAGCTGCTTTTTTGCTCGCCAGGGTAATCACGGTTTCGGTCAGGGCTGCGACCAGTTCCGTCGCATCCTTCGCCTGCACATACTTTCCGCCGGTGTTCTCCGCCAGGCAGGCGACCTGTGCGCCCTGTTCGTCGGAGAGGCCGAATCCGACGACATGGGCAGTGAAATCGGCACCGATCTCGCCCAGTTCAGTGCCCACCGCACAAGGATCGGTGTTGCAGGTTTCGAGCCCGTCAGTCAGCAGGATGACCGTCGCCCGCTGCTCCTTGTAATTCAGCGCCTCGGCCGCCATGCGAACGGACGCAGACAGGGGTGTCTTGCCCCTGGGGTTGAGCTTATTGGCTGAACTGGTTATTTCCGGGACTGTGCCGGACCCGACCGGAACCACCATCTGGATATCATCACATCGGCCCTTGCGGCGATGACCGTAGGCGACCAGTCCGAGTTCCCGGTCCTCCGGAACTGCCTCCAGCACCTCGCCCAGAGATTCCCGGGCAATCTCAAGCTTCGTTTTGCCGTCGATCTGACCCCACATGGAACCTGACGCGTCGAAGACGATAATCGCCCGTTCCGTCGCAACCGCCATGGACGCCCCGAAGACAAGCGCCAATCCGGTCGAAAGCAGACTTGCTGATGTCCGAAACATGCTGTCCTCCGTAAACCGCGGCCCCCATTCAATGACACGACCAATAAACATGGCCAATGAACCCGCCGCAGATATGGTTACCCATTCAAGACGGTTGTGTCCCATCCGGCAAGCGCCTCGATGGTTTGCGGTAAATCCCGCAATTTCCGGACAACTGTGGCCGCGCCCGCATCCATCAAGACTTCCGCATGTCCTTGCCACGTGTGGGACCCGCCAGTAAAGCCAACAACGCGCATACCGGCGGCAACGGCGCCCTGCACGCCGGTCGCCGAATCTTCAATGACAATTGCGTCCGAGTTATGAAAATCCAGCGTTTCCGCCGCATGCAGAAAAACATCAGGTGACGGCTTCCCGTGTCCCTGACGGACTTCCCGCGCGGAAAACACATAAGGCCGGAACCTATCGTACAGGCCGGTCTTCTCCAGCGTGATCTTCAGACGCGCGCCTGATGAATTGGAGCAGATACAACGGGCGTGGTCAAACCGGTCAAGCACGTCATGGGCGCCCTCCACCGCCTTCACTTCCGCCGCCAGGCGAACGTCAAGCTCGGTTTCCGCACGGTTGAGGATATCCTCCGGGATCGACTTGCCGAGGTCTTCCTCAACGATTTCCACAATCCGGTGCCAGTTGAGGCCGGCAAACCTTATCCCGACTTCTTCCGGGCTGATCTCGTAGCCGGCTTCCGTTAAAAGGGCAGCATCGACCTTGGCGGCTATGATCTCTGAATCGACCAGAACGCCGTCGCAATCAAAAATGACGAGCATCTCAAATCCTGTTTTGCGTCGGCAAGATAGATAACGATCGAATCTCAACGGTCAAAGCCCGCTTGCCGGTTTTTTTACCGGACGATAGGGTGCGAAGCGAAATTCCTGCCAACGCCTAAGCGGAGAAAAGCTGCGTGCGTTATGTTTCCACCCGTGGCGAAGCCCCCGTCCTTGGTTTCTCCGACGCAATACTTACGGGCCTTGCCCGCGACGGCGGGCTCTATCTGCCCGAGACGTGGCCGTCATTCAGCCGCGATGAGATTATTGCTTTGCGGGGCAAGAGCTACGAGAGCATTGCTTTTGAGATTATCCGGCGGTTCACCGGCGACGACATTGCCGACGATGTCCTGCGCAGACTGATCGACGATGCCTACGCCACCTTCAGGCACCCGGCAATTGCCCCGCTGGTCCAACTCGACGCCAATTCGTTCGTTCTTGAGCTCTTTCACGGGCCGACGCTCGCTTTCAAGGACGTAGCGATGCAGCTGTTGGCCCGGCTGATGGACCATGCACTCGCCGAGCGAGGCGAGCGGGCAACGATCATCGGCGCCACGTCGGGCGACACCGGCGGCGCCGCCATTGAGGCGTTCAGGGGCCGGGACAGGGTCGACATCGCGATCCTGTTTCCCGACGGAAAGGTGTCAGCAGTCCAGCGCCGGCAGATGACCACGGTGAACGAGGACAATGTCCTGGCAATCGCGATTGAAGGCAACTTCGACGACACCCAGGCGCTGGTCAAAGCCATGTTCAACGATTTCAGCTTTCGCGAGCGCGTGCGCCTGTCGGGCGTGAATTCAATCAATTGGGGCAGGATCGTCGCACAGTCCGTCTACTACTTCACGGCCGCGCTTTCCCTGGGTGCGCCCGACCGGCCGGTCTCCTTTACTGTCCCGACGGGCAATTTCGGTAATATATTCGCCGGTTATGTGGCATCTCAGATGGGCCTTCCGATCGAGAGGCTGATCGTTGCAACGAACATCAACGACATTCTTCACCGGACACTGTCGAGCGGGCGCTACGAAGTGCGCGGGGTTACCGGCACGATATCCCCGTCAATGGATATTCAGGTCTCGTCCAATTTCGAACGGCTGATTTATGAGACGTCAGGACAGCAGCCTGAGGAAGTTCGCCGGGATATGGCCGGCCTTGCCCAGTCGGGCGCCTTTACGCTTGCCGACGATACAATGGCGCAGATGAAGTCCCTGTTTTCATCCGGCAGTGCAAATGAGGCTGAAACCGCCGAACAGATCAAACGAACGCTGGTCAGCGCCAACTATCTCGCGGACCCGCATACGGCGGTTGGCCTTTTCGTTGCCGGAAAAATGGCGGACACGGCAGCGCCGATGGTCACCGCAGCGACAGCACATCCCGCCAAGTTCCCCGATGCGGTGGGCGCGGCTTGTGATGTGCGGCCTGAATTGCCGGCCTGGGCGGCCGATATACTGGACAAGGAGGAGGTCTATCAGGTGTTGCCCGCCAGACTGGACGCGGTGGAAACAGCGATCGAAAACAGATCGCGCGCCGTTGTCGCATGAGGGGAATTGCAACGGCGATCCCGGGAGTGAAACGAAAAGACGTACAATGACAGTTATAACAAGCCGCCTATCCAACAACGTCACTGTGGTCACCGAATCCATGTCCCACCTTGAAAGCGTCGCGCTCGGTGTCTGGGTCGGGTCCGGCGCCCGAAACGAAAACAACAGCGAGCACGGCGTTTCGCACCTGCTTGAACACATGGCGTTCAAGGGTACGCACAACCGGAGCGCACGGGACATTGCCGAGGCAATCGAAGCCGTCGGCGGCGAGGTCAATGCCGCGACGAGTATCGATCAGACAAGTTTCTATGCCCGGTTACTGAAGGATGATATCGCGCTCGGGCTGGACGTGCTTGGCGACATTCTGACGGATTCCCTGTTCGATCCAGCCGAAATGGCACGCGAGCAGCATGTCATCATGCAGGAAATCGGCGCGACTCTCGATACTCCGGAAGACCTGGCATTCGATATCTTCCAGGAAGCCGCCTTTCCAGACCAGCCGATCGGCCGGAATATCCTCGGTACCGTGGAATCCATTGCCGGATTCCAGCCCGACGACATCCGGAAGTTCCTGAAAGCGCATTATCGCGGTCCCAACATCGTGGTGGCCGCGGCCGGCCAGATCGATCATGATGCGTTTGTGTCTGAAACTGAACAGCGGTTCCTGGCATTTACCCCGGATCACGCGCCTGCTTCTCCCGCCGCAGACTACAGGGGCGGCGAATCGCTCTGTGAGAAGAACCTTCAGGAAACACAGATCCTGCTCGGTTTTGAGGGGCCAAGTATCCTCAGCGACGAACTTTATGCCGGCCAGTTGCTGTCCGCGATCCTCGGCGGCGGCATGTCGTCCAGGCTTTTTCAAGACATCCGGGAGGAGCGCGGCCTCTGCTATTCGATCTATTCGTTTCACTGGCCTTTCACCGATACCGGCCTATTCGGCATTCACGCGGCAACTTCGGAGGAGGACATACAGGAACTGATGCCCGTCCTGCTGGACACATTATCGGGCATGCACGAACATGTGGCCGATGCTGAACTTGACCGGGCGAAAACGCAACTTCGGGCGGCGCTTCTGATGTCGCTGGAAAGCCCCGTTGCCCGTGCCGGTCAGCTGGGCCGGCAAATTCTGTTCCGCGGCCGCACCCTGGACCTGGACGAAGTGGTTGCGAAAATCGAATCGGTCGGGAAAGATGACATTGCAGATCTTGCTGGGCGTATCGTGAATTCACCGGCAACGCTTGCCGCGGTCGGACCGATCGCCCCGCTGCCGGGCCTTGATGGCATCGCCAACCAGTTGGGGTCTGAGAACAGGATCTTTGCATAGCGGCGGAACCGGGATCAATCGGGCATATCAAAGACCATGTCATTTCTGAGGGTATACAGCGCACAGGAATCCGGACCGGTTATCAACGGTAACGGCGTGATCTTGCGAACGCCGGCAATGGCCGATTTTGAGGAATGGGCTGCGCTGCGGTCGCGGAGCCGAAATTTCCTGACGCCGTGGGAACCGAGCTGGCCCGCCGACGATCTGACCCGCGCAGCGTTCCGGCGGCGTTTGCGGCGCTATCAGAGCGAAATCCGCGATGACAATGCCTACCCCTTCTTTATGTACAACGCTGACAGCGACAAGCTGCTCGGCGGCGTGACGCTGTCGAATATCAACCGCGGGATGGCCCAGTCTGCGACAATCGGATACTGGATGGGTGAAGAGTATGCCGGCCGCGGTTACATGGCCGCAGCACTCACCGCACTTATCCCGTTTGCGTTCCGCACGCTCAATCTTCACCGGCTTGTTGCCGCAAGCCTGCCGAACAATGTTCGATCTGTCGGGCTGCTTGCAAAGCTCGGCTTCCAGCGCGAAGGCCTTGCCCGGGGTCTGGTCTGTATCAACGGCCAGTGGCGCGACCACATCGTCTTTGCCATGCTGAAGGACGATCCCTGGCCCTGAAGCCTGGAGCGGCTCCGGCGCACAAGCGGTCTAACGGGTGTTTTTGCGCCTATTCGCCAGCATCATCTGCCTTTGCCGCTCGGCAAAGCGGGCACGGTCGCTGTCGGAGTGTTCGAGAATGCATCGAGGGCAGGAAATCCCTTCCCGGTAATCCGGCGATTGCAGATCCGCTTCGCTCAAGGGACGGCGGCAGGCCCGGCAGAGCCGGTAGGTACCCTCCTCCAGATCCCCGTCCACTGACACCCGCTCGTCGAACACGAAACATTCGCCCTGCCACTGATTGTTATCCGACTCTACCGTTTCCAGGTATTTCAGGATGCCACCGCGCAACTGATAGACGGTCTCAAAACCTTCCTGGCGCATGAATGCGGAAGCTTTCTCGCAACGAATTCCGCCGGTGCAGAACATGGCGACCCGGGGCTTATCGCTCAGCCGGTCTTCGGACCGCACCCAATCGGGGAATTCGCGAAATGTCGTTGTTTCCGGATCAACGGCCCCCGGAAACGTTCCGATCGCCACCTCGTAATCATTTCGGGTGTCTATGACGACGACGTCCGGGTCCTTCAGGAGCGCATTCCATTCCGCTGCATCGACATATTCACCCGTCTGCCTGCTCGGGTCGACTCCCGCAACGCCGAGGGGCACGATTTCCTTTTTCAGCCGCACCTTCAGCCGGGCAAACGGCATGCGGTCGGTACGGCTTTCCTTGTGTTCGAGGTCGTTGAACTGATGATAGGCACGAAGGCCATCCAGAACGGCGTCGATCTCCTCCCGCGTTCCGGCGATCGTGCCGTTTATTCCTTCCGGCGCAAGCAACAGCGTGCCGCGCACGGCATTGTCTTCGCAAAGGGACAGGATCGGCCCCTGCAAGTCGCTGAAATCCGGTAGCGAGACGAACTTGTAGAGCGCTGCCACAACGAAATCGCCGTCGATGAGATCCTGCCGTCTGGTCATGGCCGGAGCGATAGCGCGTGGGACCGGAATTGACAATCGCCCGGCTGGTATCGGTCGATCGAATCGGTCTTTTTACATCTGCTGTCAACCTGACGGCTGCCGTAAATGAGCCTTATTGATCTGGCCGATTTAATGCCCGGTCCTGTTGTTCGATCATTTGCCGACTTGTGATCGCGCGTTAGGGCCTGTACTTGTTCCGACTGGGATTATCGAACGACCGAGGTTTTCTTTGCGCGCCGGCTTTCTTCTTGTCTGCCAGATATTTGCCCTCCTTTTCGCTGTTACGGCAGAGCGCGCCAATGCGTTGGAGGCGATCGATATCCCGATCAATGCGAGTATCGTCGATCTGACCAATATTGTTGAGAGGCACCTCAACAAGGGAGACCGCCTGCAGGTTTCCACGGCCCCTGATGTCGACGGGATCGTCCGACGGATCGAAGTTCGATCCGAGAAATCCACCGGATCGTCCGACTGGATTGTATTCGCGCTCGCCAATTCATCAAATGAGCAAATTGACCGGCTGCTCGTGGCGCCCCGTTACAGGCTTGTCGGTTCCGGCCTTTTCTGGCCCGATCTCGGCCAGTCCCGAATCGTTGGCGTGACACCAAGTCAGGGTTTTGCACCGGAACGGCTGGCCGATGATCAAGCGGATATCTACAGGATAACGCTGGACCCAGGTGCGATCGTCACCTTTGTTGCGGAATTGAATACGCCGAGGCTGCCCGAACTGCAGCTTTGGCAGGTCGATGCCTATAAGACTAACGTCAACAGTTTCACGCTCTATCGCGGCATCATAATTGGAATCGCCGGCCTTCTTGCGTTGTTCCTCACCGTGCTTTTTGTCGTGAAGGGAACGGCCATGTTCCCGGCAACAGCAATGCTTGCCTGGTCGGTCCTTGCCTACATTTCAATTGATTTCGGGTTCTGGAACAGGACATTCGGCGCATTCGAAGCGAACGAACAATCGCTGCGCGCGGCCACCGAAGTCGTACTTGCCGGCGCGCTTGTGGTGTTCCTCTACACATACCTTCACCTCCACCGCTGGCACGTGCGCTACAGCCATCTGACGATCGTATGGCTGTTCGGCATCATCGTTCTTTCAGGGATCATCCTTGTCGATCCCTCGATTGCGGCGGGTGTTTCCCGCTTGTCGGTTGCGGCAACGGGTATTCTCGGACTGTTCATCGTATTCTACCTCGCACTGCACAACTATGACCGGGCCATCATGCTTATACCGACATGGCTCGTCCTGGTGTTCTGGCTGGCCGCTGCGTGGCTTGCGGTAACTGGCCAGCTGGACAATTCCATCGTCCAGCCGGCGCTTGCCGGCGGCCTTGTGCTCATCGTCATGCTGACGGCGTTCACGATCATGCAGCATGCTTTCGCCGGCGGTGCACTCGCACAGGGCCTGCTCAGTGACGCGGAACAGAAAGCCCTCGCCCTGATCGGGGCCGGCCACGCGATCTGGGACTGGGATGTGGCGCGTGACCGAATTACGGTCGGTGCTGAGGTGGAGGAAATCCTCGGACTGAAGCCAGGCGGGCTTGCGGGTCCCGCGCGAAACTGGCTCGGACTGATACACCCGGGTGACCGGGACCGGTTCCGCCTGGTCCTGGACACCATTGTCAACAATCGGCGCGGACGCATCAATCAGACATTCCGGATGCGCGCCGGCGATGGTCACTATCTCTGGTTTTCGCTGCGCGCCAGACCGATCGTCGGTTCCGACGGCGAAGTTATGAGATGCGCGGGTACGATCGGCGACGTCACGGACAAAAAGTTTGCCGAGGAGCGCCTCCTCCATGATTCAATCTACGACAATCTGACCGGTCTGCCGAACCGGCAGTTGCTCATTGACCGGCTCGACACCGCATTGAATCGCGCCGAGTTCGAGCCGGACCACACCGCTCCGTCGATCCTGGTCGTCGACGTCGATGACTTCCGAGCGGTAAACGACGAATATTCCATCACGGTCGGTGATTCCGTCATTCTTGCGATCGCCCGGCGTCTGTCGCGGGTATTGAGGCCACAGGATTCCATTGCCCGCCTGCAGGGAGACGCATTTGCCATACTCCTTCATTCGGAGACCGGCAGAGCGCAGATGGATGCTTTTGCGAAAGACCTTGTTTCTGCGGTGAGGGCTGCAATCCCCATATCCGACAGGGAATTGTTCTTAACCGCATCTATCGGCGTGGCCAGCCCTGAGCCCGGAGCGAACGCTGTCGATCACCTGCGGCGCGCGGAAGCCGCCTGCTATCATGCCAAACGCCTCGGCGGCGGGCGTGTGGAATTCTACCGTGCATCCCTTGGCGCGCGGAGCGACAGGCTGGACATCGAAAAGGAACTGCCGGAGGCGATCGACAACGGCGATATCAGCCTTGTCTACCAGCCGATCATTCGGCTTGCCGATCAAACCATCGCCGGCTACGAGGCACTAATGCGGTGGGACCACGCGCAACGTGGCGCTATCCCGCCGAGCGAGTTCATTCCGCTCGCCGAAGAGAAGGGCATGATTGTTCAGCTTGGCCTGTTTGCACTGGAACAAGCGGCCAGAGATCTAGCAAACTGGCAAAATCAACAACCGCTGGAAACCGAACTCTTCGTCTCCGTGAACGTCTCAAGCCGGCAGTTGCTTCGCCATGATCTGATCAACGATGTCAAATCGGTTCTCGCCCGCTCGGGTGTTTCGCCGGAGACGCTGAAGCTGGAAATTACCGAGTCCCTGGTGATGGCCAACCCGGAATATTCAGCGCAAATGCTCGACAAGATCCGAGAACTTGGCGTTGGTCTTTCGCTGGACGATTTCGGAACCGGCTATTCAGCCCTGTCGTATTTGCAGCGGTTCCCATTCGATACGCTCAAAGTCGATAAATCGTTTGTCAGAGGCAACGATTCGTCTGCGCGGCCGATCATCCTCCGCTCCATCGTCAGCCTTGCTCACGACCTTGGCATGGCTGTCATTGCAGAAGGCGTGGAGAGTGATGGCGATTCCGTTGAATTGCAGCAGATTGGCTGCGATTTTGCGCAAGGGTATCTGTTCGGGAAGCCGATGAGCGCGGACGAAGTCGGTCGGATGATCGAACAAGGCGAGCCGGACCTGGCCGACCAAATCGACAAGAATGAACAAGAAGGGGAAGAAGAATTATCGGAGGCGATCTGAAGCGCGGTGCGTCCGGTGAACGCCGATTTCAACCGGGAATAAACTGGCGCTCAGGCATGCCCCGCTTCCGTTGAAAGCATCGCCGGATCCACGCCCAGCTTCGCCATCGCCCGGTCATACTTGGCGTCAACGTCAACATCGAACAAGATGGCGTCGTCACCCGGAGCAAGCAGCCATCCGTTATCCCGGATCTCGCTTTCAAGCTGACCGGGTGCCCAACCGGCGTAGCCAAGCGCAAATATAGCATCCTGCGGGCCATTGCCGCCGGCGATCGCCCGTAAAATTGTGGAGAATTTCGGGAAACCATACGATGACGCCACCTGCCTGGCGATGAGGTATGGTTAGTGATAAATTTAGGCAAGATTCAAATCAATCATTTCCAATCAT
>CAJHYR010000192.1_pt1 | contig 12187 bp, 10 predicted proteins | sample 9198791 | NCBI WGS metagenome assembly CAJHYR01 (sample SAMEA7708372, study PRJEB35096) | sediment metagenome | biome: marine neritic benthic zone biome [ENVO:01000025]; feature: sediment [ENVO:00002007]; material: shallow marine sediment [ENVO:03000034] sea grass bed [ENVO_01000059] ... | reverse complement strand
GGCGACGCGGAAATTGCTTCGCTGATCGTTCCCCGATCGGCCAGCGTTTTCGATCTTTCGTAGGTTTGTTCGGCCTCTGTCAGAGCCGCTTGCGCCCGTTCAAGCCCGGCCGAAGCTGCTGCAACTGCTGCATCGAACTCCGCCGTATCGATCTGGTAGAGCTGTTCGCCTTTCTTGACGACGCTGCCCTCAGCGAAGAGCTGCTCGGCGAGGAATCCGGTCACACGGGCTCGCAAATCAACCAGACTGAAGGCTTCGGTTTTTCCGACAAAATCAAATGATGCCGCGAAAGGCTGCGTATCAACCGCCAATACTGAAACTGTCGGGGCTGGAGCGGACTGCCCCTGGGGCTCTTGCGGGCTGTCGCTGCAGCCGCTGATCGCCAGGCAGATAGCTGACGCTGCCCCAATTGCAATGAACTTCGGGAATCGATTAATCTACATGATCTGCTATTCTGCGCCCCGCGTTTTTTCTCGATTGGTCATGCAATGATTCCAAGGGAATGAAAACACCAATTGGGGAGCAATTGATAGGGTATCTTGGTGGGTAGCGCGATGTCGCATATCAGTGTCTCAAATACAAGACGCCGGGGCTCGCGCCGGCTCACCCACTGCCCTATTCTATTGTTTTGACGATTCGAAATCCGATGAAAGACGCAGCCCGCAGATCAGACGCCCAACCGCCGCCGCAGAAACCCGGCGGAATCGCGCAACGCGCAGCCGCCGCTGCGCAGCCTGCGGCCTACCTGGATGGCCTTAATCCAGAGCAGCGCGAAGCCGTGGAAACGACCGAAGGCCCTGTTCTGGTTCTGGCCGGCGCCGGCACCGGCAAGACCCGCGTCCTGACAACACGAATTACCCACTTGCTAGCGACTGGGCGCGCCTATCCGTCGCAAATCCTGGCGGTGACATTCACCAACAAGGCCGCGCGCGAAATGAAACAGCGAATCGCGGGGTTGATCGGTGACGGCTTGACTGAAGGCATGCCGTGGCTGGGCACGTTTCACTCAATCGGCGTGAAGATCCTGCGGCGGCACGCCGAACTGGTGGAATTGCGGTCAGACTTCACGATTCTGGACACGGACGATCAGATTCGCTTGCTGAAACAACTCATCCAGGCCGCCAATGTCGACGAAAAACGCTGGCCCGCCCGGCAGCTTGCCGGCGCCATCGACGGCTGGAAAAACCGCGGCCTCGCGCCGGAAAAGGTGACCGACGGTGAAGCCTATGCCTATGCCAACGGCAAAGGCCGCGAGATTTACGCCGAATACCAGCAGAGGCTGAAAGTCCTGAACGCCGCGGATTTCGGCGATCTGCTGACCGAGTGTCTTCGGCTGTTCAGAGAAAACCACGATGTTCTGGAAGAATTCTGCACACGGTTCCGCTACATTCTGGTCGACGAATATCAGGACACCAATGTTGCCCAGTATCTATGGCTGCGGCTACTCGCCCAGGCGCGCGGAGATGAGCCAAGCAATATCTGCTGTGTCGGTGATGACGATCAGTCGATCTATGGCTGGCGCGGCGCGGAAGTCGACAACATCCTGCGATTTGAGAAGGACTTCCCCGGCGCCAGGGTGATCCGCCTTGAACGGAACTACCGGTCCACCGGGCATATCCTGGCAGCCGCATCGGGCCTGATCGCCCATAATGAGGGTCGGCTCGGCAAGACGCTCTTTGCGGAAAGCTCTGAACTCGGCGCGAAGGTGCAGGTCACGTCCGCCTGGGATTCCTCTGAAGAGGCGCGCGCAATCGGTGAAGACATCGAACAGCGCCAGCGCCAGGGGCATCGCCTGAACGATATGGCGATCCTCGTACGCGCCTCATTCCAGATGCGCGAGTTCGAAGATCGTTTCGTGACGCTTGGCTTGAGTTACCGGGTCATCGGCGGTCCGCGTTTCTTTGAACGGATGGAAATACGCGATGCCCTCGCCTATCTGCGCGCGACCGTCAATCCGGCGGACGATCTGGCCTTTGAGCGGATCGTCAACACGCCGAAACGGGGCATCGGCGCAGCCACCGTTCAGATCATCCATGCCCACGCCCGCTCGCGCGCGATACCGCTGATGGCGGCGACCGGGGAGCTGGTCGCCTCAGAGGAACTGAAACCGAAACAGCGCAACACGCTGGACAATCTGCTCAAGGATTTCGCCCGCTGGTCCGATCAGATCGCCGTTTTGGGCCACACCGAACTCACAGAAACGATTCTGGAAGAGTCCGGATACACCGAAATGTGGAAGCTGGACCGCTCGCCTGATGCCCCCGGGCGGCTGGAAAATCTGAAGGAGCTGGTCAACACGATCGGCGAGTACGAGTCGCTGGCAGGTTTCCTGGAACATGTGAGCCTTGTCATGGATACAGAGGCCGGCGAGGACGACGACGCCGTATCGATCATGACGCTGCATTCCGCAAAAGGCCTTGAATTCGATACGGTCTATCTGCCCGGCTGGGAGGAAGGCCTCTTCCCGCACCAGCGATCAATTGACGAAACCGGCCGAGCCGGGCTGGAGGAAGAACGGCGATTGGCCTATGTCGGCATTACCAGAGCGCGCAAGCACGCGTCTGTCTGGTTCGTGTCCAACCGCCGCGTCCATGGGCTTTGGCAGTCGACAATACCGTCGCGATTTCTCGACGAACTTCCGGAAGATCATACGGAAGTCGCCGAACCGGCATCCTACGGCGGTTACGGAGCCGGCGGATTCGGAGCCTATGGCAGATCTAGATTTGACGAAGCCGAGCCGTTCAATTCGACTTACCGGACACCCGGCTGGCAAAGGGCGCAAAGCAATCGCGGCCGCGCTGATCCGCGGTCCGCTGACATCTCGCCCCGCCGCCGGCCGCTGACGATCGAAGGTGAACTGGTTGCCAAGAGCGTCGTCGGCGGCGAAAGCCTCTATGGGCTCGGCGAACGGGTGTTTCATCAAAAGTTCGGTTACGGATTCATCGCCACGATCGACGGCAACAAACTGACGATCGATTTCGACAAAGCGGGAAGAAAGAAAGTCCTGGATTCCTTCGTCGAAGCCGCATGACACAGCTGCCGGGTTATGAAATGCCACCGCCCCCGTGGCTCGCTGGTTAATATTTCGAGGGAACGTACAAGTCCGGCGGAAGGACTGTGCGTTCATACTCGAGATTAAAGACGCGATCCGGCAGATCAACTTCGTCTTGCGGCACATCTTCCGTATACGGAATTTGTTTCAGCAGGTGATCAATGCAGTTCAGCCGAGCGCGCTTCTTGTCGTTGCCTTCAACGATGAACCAGGGCGCCTCCGGGATGTTCGTGCGTTCAAACATCTCTTCCTTGGCCTTGGTATAATCCTCCCAACGGACGCGGGATTCCAGATCCATGGGGCTGAGCTTCCATTGCTTCAGCGGATCATGAATGCGCATGAGGAAGCGCATCTGCTGCTCTTCGTCGGTGATCGAAAACCAATATTTGATGAGAACAACACCGGAGCGGACAAGTGTGCGCTCAAATCCAGGTACGTCCTGGAAAAACTGCTCCACCTGCTCGAGCGATGCGAATCCCATGACCCGCTCCACGCCGGCGCGGTTGTACCAGGACCGGTCGAACAGCACGATCTCGCCCCCTGCCGGCAAATGGGGAACATAACGCTGGAAATACCATTGTGATTTTTCTCGTTCGCTCGGAGCTGGAAGGGCAACAACGCGACAAACCCGTGGATTGAGCCGCTGTGTGATCCGCTTGATGACGCCACCCTTTCCAGCCGAATCACGACCCTCGAAAATGACAACGATCTTGGCCTTGGTGTAGGAGACCCAGTCCTGGAGTTTGATCAACTCAGCCTGCAGGGCCAGCAGCGAGCGAAAGTATTCTCTTCGGTCAATCGTTTCCGGATGTGCCTTCTTATAGATCTTGCGAAGCTCCATCGAGAGCGCCGGCTCCGACATCTCCAGCTCGTAATCTTCATCGAGGGTGTCGGCAAGTTCGGCTTCAAGCCACTCTTTTGCAATGCCGCTGTCCTTGCTCTCAGTCAAAATATCCTCCTTTGAAAGGCCATATGCGTTGTCTACCGAACGCCGTTAACCGACCGGATTGATCTATCGCAATCTTCAGAGAGTTTTCCTCACCGCGCAAGCACCTGCATTGATCGGGCGTAAATCGACCGCCAAAATAACGGCAGCTCCGCCTGCAAAAGATGGCAATGCCGGACATTCGGAATTCGATAGCCGGTATTTGAATTCAGCGTTCTGCCGATCTTGTCCCGGCTCGTCCTTTGCATATGATCGCCATATCTTCAGCAGACAATTTCGGCCTCATATTTCTATTCGGAGACGGCGATGAGTGCGACGGTAAGACTGACTGCAGCCTTTCCGGAGGCCAGGCGAATCGCCGAGTTCATCGAGCGGGATCTCTCAGAAGACGGCGTTGCTGTCTCACTGTTTGAACGACCCGATAGCTGGATCGTTGAAGCGTTCTTTCCGGCAGATGACACCGATCAGGCAAGCCGGCGGGTCTCCGATTGCCTCGGCAACGACTGTTTTGACGCGCCGATGCACGCTGAGGCAATTGACGACATTGATTGGACGGCTGCCAGCCTGAGCGCCCTGCATCCGGTGAGTGTCGGAAGGTTTCTCGTTCACGGCAGTCACGACAGAAATATTGCGAAGGCCGGGCGCATTGCCATTGAAATCGATGCAGCTCAGGCGTTCGGGACCGGACACCATGCAACCACGGCAGGCTGCCTTTTTGCGATCGATCACGAACTCAAGAAATTCCGGCCGAAAAACGCTCTGGATATCGGCACCGGGTCAGGGGTGCTGGCGATCGCGCTGGCCAAAGCCACACATAATGTTGTGCTGGCAACAGATATCGACGCGCTGGCTGTCAAGATTGCCGCGGAAAACGCCAGGCTCAATGGTGTTGCGTCACGATTGCGAACGATTGTAGCCGCTGGTACGCGGCATCGCAGCATTCGTGCCAGCGCTCCTTTCGATCTGGTTGTTGCCAATATTCTGGCAGCACCGCTTCAACGCCTTGCGCCGAGCGTCGCGCCGATAGTTGCGCCCGGTGGACGGCTCATTCTGTCAGGCTTGCTGGCAGGCCAGCGTGAGCGCGTTGTCGCCGCTTATGGGCAACAGGGTATATTCCTGAGCCGCGCCTGGCAGTTTGATGATTGGTGTGTTTTGACGCTGTTCCGACGGCGGCGATAATGCGCCGCAGCCCGGGAAATCGAAACTACTTCGAGGTGTTACGTCCGGCAACGAGCTCAGACCGATCATATCCAAGAGCGGCAAGTGTCTTGTCGTCAAATGTCAGAAGTTGCGCAACGACCTGCCGTTCGGCCTCGCGCATGCGCGCTTTGATCATTGCGTCAAGGACCCGAGAGAAAAAGCCCTGTTTCTTTTCTTTTTCTGCCTGGGCAGTGGAAAAATCAGCAGTTGCGAATGCCATGATCGTCTCCTTCGCTTTGCCAGCCCGGTATTGGGCCTTGCTTTCGCTGCAGAAGGTAGGCCGCCAACGTATGTTCAGTTACCACCCCGGACGCATGCCTGATCTACTGTTTTTGCATATGCGAAATCGGATAGTGCGCCGCAATAAACCGAAAGCCCCGGGACCGGCGGGTAATTCACTTTCAGCTGCAAATCGCGTCGCAGCGTGATAGGGGAAAAGAATGTTCCAGACATTCGACGAAATCACCGATCGTGCCTCAGGTGCAGAGCGCATTGGCGCCTTGAGGCTTAAGCTTAAGACCGCCGGCGTTGATGGATTTGTTGTCCCGCGCGCAGACGAACACCAGGGCGAATATGTGCCGGCAAGCGCCGAACGCCTGGCCTGGTTGACCGGGTTTACAGGATCCGCCGGCACCGCAATCGTTCTCGCCGACAAGGCCGCGATCTTCGTCGATGGCCGCTACACGGTTCAGGCCCGCAACCAGGTGGATACGGATGTCTTTGAACCCGTACCGATCCTGGAAACGAGCCCGTCACAATGGCTGAAGGAAAATGTCCAGGGCGGTGCGCGTATCGGCTACGACCCATGGCTTCTGACCCGAAGCCAGATCAAACGCTTTATCTCTGCCGTCAGCGACAAAGCCGAACTTGTTCCGCGTGACGAAAACCCGATAGACCGCATCTGGACGGACCGCCCCGGCCCGCCGGTGAACCCGGTCAACCTTCATCCATTGGAACTGACCGGTATGGACCGGCCGGAAAAGCTCGAACTGCTGACAAAAGGCATGACCGAGAAGAAAGCGGACGCAGCAGTTCTCAGCGATCCGGCATCGATCGCCTGGGCGTTTAACATTCGCGGCCGCGATGTTCCCCACACGCCACTGCCGCTGGCGTTTGCCATACTGCACGTGGCAGACCGTCCGCAGCTCTTCATTGAAGGCCAGAAACTCTCCAATGCCGTGCGAGCCGAACTGGACAATCACATCGACATTCAAGAGAAGGACGAATTTCGCGACGCGCTGACCGGCTTAGGGACATCGGGCAAAGCGGTCCTGTTCGACCCGGCCATCTGCGCGGACGCAATTGCCACGCTGATTGAGTCGAACGGTGGGACGATGGTCGAAGGAAGCGACCCGGTGTCCCTGCCCCGCGCCCGTAAAACCGATGCAGAACTCGCAGGATCGAGGCGTGCGCATGTTCGCGATGCCTTTGCCATGACCCGCTTTCTTGCCTGGTTCAACGGTGCTGCGCCGTCCGGAACCCTGACGGAAATCGATGTTGCCAAGAAGCTTGAAGCCAGCCGCGTTGAAGCCGGTGAAGAAGCCGGAACAAGGTTGGAGGACATTTCGTTCGACACGATTTCAGCGACCGGGCCGAATGGCGCAATCGTTCATTATCGCGTAAACACCGCAACCAATCGGATTGTCAACGTCGGCGATCTGTTCCTGCTGGACTCCGGCGGGCAATATCGCGACGGGACAACGGACATTACCCGGACGATCCTTGTGGGACAGCCCGATCAAGCGCGGCTGGACCTTTATCGCGATCGGTTTACCCGGGTCCTGAAAGGCCATATCGCCCTTGCCCGTTGCCGGTTCCCGAAAGGCTCGACCGGCGCTCAGCTCGATGCACTGGCGCGGCAGGCTCTGTGGCTTGCCGGCCTCGATTTCGACCATGGTACGGGTCATGGCGTCGGAAGTTATCTCTCTGTGCACGAAGGGCCGCAACGCATCGCCAAGACCGGTACAGTTGCACTTGAGCCGGGCATGATCCTGTCCAACGAACCGGGATATTATCAGGAAGGCGATTTCGGAATTCGCATTGAGAACCTGATCGTTGTCCGCGACGCCGGCCCGGTTCCGGGCGGTGACAGGAATATGCTGTCGTTCGAAACGATTACCCTGGCCCCGATCGACAGAAGACTGATTTCCCCGCAGCTCATGACACCCGCGGAATGCGCCTGGCTCAACACCTATCACAACCGCGTCTATGGCACGGTGTCCGCCGCAAAGAGCCTGACACCGGGAGAACGGGACTGGCTGCGGGAAGCCTGCCTGCCGATCTGAGGATCAGAGCCTCGCCAACCGCTCGGTGAGAAGTGCGAAGAAGCCCGCGTCGTCGACCTCGCGGACGAAATAGGCATTGGGTTTGCGATCTGTGACGTACCACCAGTCAACAACCGTCATGCCCATTGTAAGTTCTGAACGCGTTTCGATTTCCACGTTGACCTGCCTACCGGAATAGAGCTGCGGCCTGAGCAGGTAAGCAATGACATTCGGATCATGAAGCGGACCGCCATCGGTGCCGTATTTCCGCTCGTCGAAACGCTCAAAAAAATCCAGAAGCTCGGCCGTCGCCTCGCCAACACGGTTGCCAAGGTTGCGGAAGCGCTCAACCCGTTCTCGGGTTGTCCGGGCCTTGTGGGTGCAGTCTAGTGGGAACATGACGATCGGCACGCCGGCAGCAAGCACCTTATCTGCCGCATGCGGATCAACGAAGATATTGAACTCCGCCGCCGGCGTCGTATTTCCGCCTTCAAAACACCCGCCGCCCATCATGACCAGTTCCTTGATCCGGCCAGCGATCTCCGGTTCCCGGTCCAACGCAAGCGCAATATTGGTCAGCGGACCAAGTGCGCACAGTGTCACGGTTCTTTCAGGCCGCGACATAATCGATTGGACGATGAAATCCACGGCGTGCGCGGATTGCAGCAGCATGTCCGGTTCCGGCAGGCTTGGTCCGTCAAGGCCCGTTTTTCCGTGTACATACTCAGCGGTCACAAGATCGCGGACCAGCGGTTTTTCCGATCCGGCATAGACGTCAACGTCCGGCCGGCCGGCAAGTTCACAGATCTTGCGCGCGTTCTTTTCCGTCAGGATCAGGGGAACGTTACCGGCGACGGCCGTTATACCCAGAACGTCCAGCTCCGGGCTTGCGAGCGCCAGGAGTATGGCGACCGCATCGTCCTGGCCCGGATCGGTATCGATAATGATCGGCCGGGAGCCGTCGGTTGCGCTCATATTGAAACTCCTCTGGCGGGGAACGGGCGCGTTGCCGTCAAAGTCCTGCCGCCCGCAAGAGTGCCACGGTCACGACACCGGCGACAATGCTGATGTTCGTCGACAGGCGGAAAGAGGCGGCAATCGTGACTGCAACGGCACATGTCTCGGCTGGGCCGGTCGCAAGTGCCGCGGGCACCACGATCGCGGTGATCACGGCAATTGGAACAGCGTCGAGTGCAGCTTCAACGCGCGAATTGATGCGTTTGAAACGCGACAGGACAAGGTCTCCGCCGATGCGCGTTGCATAGGTTGTTGCAGCGAGCGCGAGGATCAGAAGATAGGGTTGCAAGGCATCGTTCATTGCCTTGTCTCCGGCAAGGTATCAGTTCTTGGTTTTGCCAGCGCCGCAGCGATAAGGATGCCGGCAAACCCGCCGCTTGCGACATGCCAGGGCGCACCGATCGTCAGATAGACCAGCAATGCGACGACAGTGCTCGCGATGATGATCAGGAAGGAATTCGGCCGATCCTTGAAACCGAGGACGAGCACCGTGAAATAGGCAACCAGCACAAAATCGATCCCCCAGGTTTCGGGATTCTCGATCCTGTTGCCGAAAAGCGCGCCGACTGCGGATGAGACGATCCAAGACGGATAGAGCATGACGGTCATGCCCGCGTAATAGGCGCCGGATAAATGGGTGGGCGACTTGGCGTCGGCGAGCGCATAAACCGGATCGACCATGAAACCGAAACCGAAGAACCGCCGGGTTATCGGCCAGTCGCGCATCTTTCGGCCAAGGGCTGCGCTGTAGAGCACATGCCGGAAATTAACGGCGAGCACGGCAACGAGGATCGTCCAGAACGGCGGTGGAAAGGCCCACAATTCCACGGCTACCATCTGTGACGCACCGGCATACATCAGCGCGCTCATCAGCATGATCTGGTCGAACGGGATGCCTTTTTCCGCTGCCAGTGCTCCGAACACAAGGCCGAACGGCCCGGCTGATATCATGATCGGGATGATATCTGTCGCGCCGCGGCGGAAGTGCTGGAGGCGGATTGAGGGATCGTCTGGGGCGGTCATCGCCGTATCTAGAGGCAACGACGCCGTCTTGTCCCGTGGAATTTTCTGAACCAACAGATCATCCGATCTGATCCGTGCTTTCAGGATGCGGATCGATGGATCTCAGGAGCCTTGTGTTCGCCGTGTGACCACTATCAGCCGATTATCCTCAAATCTTCGAACCGTGAAAATGTGCCGGGAACAAGCATTCTCAGTTCAACGAATAGGCGGTGAGTTTCGCGCAGGGTGATCTAATGATCAGCAAATGCATGCTGCTGGACTGTTTCCGCGTTCTCAGAAAAAACCTCTAATACACCCAGCTTAATCAGGGACGCGGCTTGCGCTCAGTCTTTACCTACGGTTACTGTCATCGAATTGACAAAAATGGCAAGCGAACGCTGGCGAGGGGACCGATCAATGACCGATACAACCACAGTACCCGGCGAAGACGCGCCACATCCGGTTGAGACAGAATACGAGATCGGTTCTCAGAATATTTCGCCGTTTGGCCTCGATATTCACAATCCGGTGTTTCTGATATCCGGCCTCACGATCGTTGCATTTGTGTTCGTTACACTCGCCTTTCAGGAAGCAGCGACGGACTTCTTCGGTTGGCTGCGGCCATTCCTGACATCAACATTCGACTGGTTTTTCCTCGCATCCGCCAATATCTTCGTGCTGTTTTGTATCGCATTGATGGTAACGCCGCTCGGCGGCATTCGTCTCGGCGGTCCGGATGCAAAACCGGATTACAATTATATGGGCTGGTTTGCGATGCTGTTTGCCGCAGGCATGGGCATCGGCCTGATGTTCTTCGGCGTTTCCGAGCCGATGTCGCATTTTGCGTCGTCGATGGGCGGAACCACGGTTGAAGACGGGGCGAGAACGGACTGGGCACCACTCGGCGCGGCCGCTGGCGATGCCGTGGCAGCTCGCAACCTCGGAATGGCCGCGACCATCTTTCACTGGGCGCTGCACCCGTGGGCGATTTACGCGGTTGTTGCGCTCGCCCTGGCGTTTTTCACTTATAACCGCGGTTTGCCGCTGACCTTGCGTTCGGCCTTTTATCCGATCCTCGGGGAGCGAGTCTGGGGATGGTGGGGCCACACGATCGATACGCTCGCGGTGTTCGCAACATTGTTCGGGCTGGCAACGTCGCTGGGTTTTGGTACCGAACAGGCGCTGGCCGGTCTGAATTACCTGTTTGGCTGGGGCACCGGTAATGTCGCCAAGGTCGTTCTGATCGCAGCGATTACAGCTGTAGCGCTGATCTCAGTTCTCCGCGGTCTCGATGGCGGTGTGAAACGACTTTCAGAGATCAATATCGCGATGGCGGCTTTATTGTTGCTTTTCGTCATCGTTATCGGACCCACTGGCGCGATATTTAGTACAATGGCCAGTGGCGGCGTCGCCTACCTGAAGGAACTCGTCCCTCTGTCCATGCCGTTTGGCCGCGAAGACGCCAATTTCTCGCAGGGTTGGACGGCGTTCTACTGGGCCTGGTGGATTTCCTGGTCGCCTTTCGTCGGAATGTTCATTGCACGGGTTTCCAGAGGCAGGACCGTGCGTGAATTCATCTTCTGCGTGATCATTATTCCGACCCTCGTCTGCGTGCTCTGGATGGGGGCTTTCGGAGGCACAGCGATATTCCAGGTTGTTTCCGACGCTGCCGCACCGGTGAAAGATGCACCTCTTGAGCTCAAGCTGTTTGAAATGCTGAAACCGCTCCCGCTTGCGGGCCTCACATCCTTCATCGGTATCCTGCTGGTGATCGTGTTCTTCATCACGTCATCGGATTCCGGCTCGCTCGTGATCGATACGATCACAGCGGGCGGCAAGACAAACGCGCCTGTTTCCCAGAGCGTTTTCTGGTGCACTTTCGAAGGCGTTGTTGCCGCGACGCTTCTGCTGGTCGGCGGAGCCGGTGCCCTGAACGCATTGCAGGCCATGGCTGTTTCCACGGGCTTTCCCTTTACGATCGTGCTCCTGGCCATGTGCGTCAGTCTCTACATGGGCCTGAGACAAACGATGAAATGAACCGCATCCATGACAGAAAAGCCCGGCAAAGGTTCTGCCGGGTTTGGTGCTCCGTGTCGCCTGTCCTGGCTATCGCACGAGAAAAACCGAAGCATCCGAATGGGCGGCGATCTTGCCGCCATTAGAAGGCCAAATGTAGCTCGTAATTGTTGGGATGTGGCTCGCCATCACCACCAGATCGGCTCCGATCTCATCCACTGCCTTTAACAGGATATCGTCAACGTCTGCGACCAGATCGTGGCCGATATAGGCCTTCGCATCGGCCTGATGTCCGTGGCGGGTCGATTGCTGCTGAGCAAATTCGCGCAGTTTTTGTTCAGATTCAGCCGGATTATGCGCGATCGGGCTCGGTTGCTCGCTTGCAACTCCGACATACCAGATTGGAGCGCTGAAGCGCTTGGACAGATCAGCAGCCAGATTGAGCGATTTCTCCAATTGGTCGATGTGCTCAAGATCAACAGGGACCATGATCTTCTTGAACAAGACAAACCCCTTTGCTGGCTTTGACAAATTGACAAGGCCGGTCCCGGCCTTGTTCGTTCAGAAACTTAGCAATTTCAGGAGCACAAAGCCAATTTGCGAAAAGCAACCTGGTTGGAGAGCAGATCGAATTGAACCATACTCGACGCGATCGTGATTTGAGCTAACGTGAGAATTCGTGATGCCTCT
>CAJHYR010000406.1_pt1 | contig 12197 bp, 9 predicted proteins | sample 9198791 | NCBI WGS metagenome assembly CAJHYR01 (sample SAMEA7708372, study PRJEB35096) | sediment metagenome | biome: marine neritic benthic zone biome [ENVO:01000025]; feature: sediment [ENVO:00002007]; material: shallow marine sediment [ENVO:03000034] sea grass bed [ENVO_01000059] ... | reverse complement strand
GCCTTTCCGGCCAGGCCGGTGCACTCCGGCACGGTATTTCAAAGGCGCTGACCCACTATGAGCCGGAACTAAGGGCGATCCTTAAGAAACAGGGATTCCTAACGCGCGACGCCCGTGTCGTGGAGCGCAAGACGTACGGCAAGGCCAAAGCGCGCAAGAGCTTCCAGTTCTCCAAGCGCTAGTTTCCTGATCACACGATCGGCGGCCGGTCCATTCGCGGTCTGCCGCCGATCCGGTTCCCATTCGCAGCGCCAGAGTATTGCGACAGGATACGCTGGTTATGACGCCAACAGACAAAAAGCCGGATATCGATCACGCGTTTCGATCCGAAACGTTCAAGGGCGGAGCGGAAGACCCGACCTATGCCGGGGCCTTGTCGTTCATGCGGCGGCGCTACAGCCGCGACCTCAACTGGATCGACCTCGCCATTCTCGGCATTCCGCTTGATGTCACCGTTACAAACCGGCCGGGAGCCCGGTTCGGACCGCAGGCCGTGCGGCGCGCCAGCGCGATTCTCGACGGCGACCCGCAGTACCCCTTTGGCATCGACATATTCGCCAATCTGTCCGCAGTCGACTATGGCGACGTCGCGCTGGACCTGCATCACCCCGAGACGATACCGGCGGCAATTGAAGAGACGGCGGCAAAGATCATCAATTCCGGGACCCATCTGTTTTCAATCGGCGGCGATCATTTCTCGACCTATCCGCTGCTGAAAGCGCACGCTGCAAAGCACGGCAAACTGGCGCTCGTGCAGTTCGATGCTCATCAGGATACCTGGCCGGACGACGGCGTAAAGCTGAGCCACGGCACCTTTATCGCAAGGGCCGTGCAGGAAGGTCTGATCGATCCGGACCGATCCATCCAGATCGGTATCCGGACTATTGCACCCGAAGACTGCGGCATAGAGATCCTGCACGCCTACGATGCCCACCGGCTGGGTGTCGACGGCGTCGTGGAGCGCATCAGGGAACGCATTGGCGACTACGCGGCTTATCTGACCTTTGACGTTGACTGCCTGGATCCCGCCTTCGCACCGGGTACGGGAACGCCCGTGGCGGGTGGATTGTCGTCTTCACAGGCACTGATGATGCTGGCCAGTCTTGGCGGCATCAATTTTGTCGGCGGCGATGTCGTGGAAGTCTCACCGCCCTACGACCATGCCGACATGACGGCGATTGCGGCCAGCGCCGTTGCGCAACACTATATCGGCCTGCTCGCACTCAGGCGCGCCGGCACGGCGACGGGTTCGCGGACGTAGGTGCTATTGAAACAATCAGGTCGCGAACGACTTGTTGCGCCTGCGTTTCGTGAACAGCGGCGGAGCGCTCGGTGCAACTTCAACTTCAGATTCCGGGTTTTCGGGCCCGTCTTCGACGGCTCTCAACAGGATCACCGGCTGTTTCGGTGAGAATCGGCCCTTTTCGGCAAGATTGACCCGGATCAGGTCCGTCTCGCCTATGCGGATCGTGGAATTGTCGGTCAGTCCGGGACCATTCTTCAGAATATCGGCTGCAACGGCCATGACATGGTCACAGGCCTGGGTCGTCGCCACGGGCGCTGTCTCGATTTCGATTTCCCGCCCGCAGAACCGGTCCATGCCGAGGGTCGAAACACCGATTTTCGGCGTCGTGTCAGACGCGAAATCGTCAACATGGGCTCTGATCGTTATCCATGCATCGACGGGCGGATATCCCCCGATCAGCGTATCTGCCAGTGATGCAAATCCGTTCGGCGTGTGCAGGACCTGTCCGGTCGACCAGTGAACACCGAGCGACGGGCTGAGTTCGGCAAGGACACCGGCGATCAGCGTCACGGTGCCGGCGGCATCTATCGCGGAGTGAAAACACCGGGCTGATTCAAGATTGGATACAACGATGTGAGCCCGGTGCCTGCCCAGCTCCTCCGAGGCATCCGGCCATCGTTCGACAGCGTAGGCTGCGGCGTTGGCAAAACGGTCTGCCGGTGCTGCATCCGGCATATAGGCGACTGCGAAATGACGGCCGCTGACGGAGATCATATAGGCTTCGTTAGCGCCCGCCTTTTCGCCGTTGTACGTCCGGCCGGATACTTCGCCGCTGAGTGGTGGAGCTTTTTTTTGCAGGCTGGTGACAAGATCTTCCAGGCAAAGATGCCACGAATGATCCAGAGCCAGCGTTGCAACAAATCGGCCGTTCATTTCTGATGCCTCCGGCTCAAAAATCCGATGACATCCACTTTTCCTGTCTATCGCTTTGATTTGGTGAATCCGGTCACTGCAATTTTAGTGAATTGCCGATTTAATCCAGATTGCAGGCTGACGTTGCGTAAAACCGCGTCTTTTTGCCGATGTTCACGCTAGAAACGCAGGGACATGCAGGAGAGTCCGCCGTCGAGTTTTTCCGCCTGGCTGGTTGGAACGACCTCGACCCGATACCCGTTCCCCGTCAGGAAATCGACCGTCGCGGGATAACCGTCCGAAACAAGGACAGTTTCGTTAATGCGCAGGGCGTTTGCCGCCGCCTCCTCGCCGAGAGGCACAAGGATAGTCTGATAATCGGAGAAAACACCGGTTTCGGCCAGTTCCTCCGCCACCAGAACCGTCTGTTCGTCCAGAAGCGCGCATCCGGTCTTCAAGTGCAGCAAAGCCGGCGGCATGCCGACGGCGCGCGTCTGATATCCGAACGGATTAAGGATACGCGCCAGCGCGTCACAACCTTGCCTGTCGGTCCTGGATGACAAGCCGACCAGGACCTGCCGGCCGATCACCAGGATGTCACCGCCATCGACAAACCCGTCGTCAATGCGCTCCAGCCGGCAAAACCTGCCCAGCGTGTCGGCAAGATGTTCAGCCTCCCCTCGCCGGCCTTCCGCCGCCGCCGGCAGAAGAACCGCGACTTCGGGAAACACCAGCGCAGGATCTTCCACGAATACCGAATCCGGATACTGTTCCAATGCGGGCAAGCGATGAACGGTAAGGCCGCAAGCGGCCAACGCCCGGCAATATTCCTCATGTTCTGCTCTGAAAAGATCGACATCCGGGGCGCCGCGATCCACGGCCCGTAGCCCATCTTTGACACTCGTTGCCGGATGTCGAACGACAGCCTGATCAAACTCAAAAAAGGCTTGCGAATATTCCATGTGGTCCTCGTGGCCTTTCGGTATCGCAGCCCGGATTTTGCGATCGGCCGAAACGGTCACAATGGTGCCTTGCTAATACAATTGCCAGCGCCTATGCGGATTGTCATGTTGCAGATCACCGACCTGACATTACGGATCGCCGGACGGGTGCTCATTGACAGTGCGCGCCTTACAATACCGGCCGGCGCCAAAGTTGGTCTTGTTGGCCGAAACGGGACCGGCAAGACGACATTGTTCAAGGCGATATGCGGTGACCATGGCATCGAATCCGGTTCGATTTCCATCCCGAAAGGTATGCGGATCGGCCGCATCGAACAGGAAGCACCCAGCGGCCCGGCAAAGCTGATCGACGAGGTCTTGAGGGCCGACACGGAGCGCGCAAACCTTCTAAAGGAAGCGGAGAGCGCAAGCAGACCGGAGCGGATTGCGGAAATTCATACGCGCCTCGCCGATATCGGCGCCCACGATGCAGAGGCTCGTGCGGCCCGCATACTCAGCGGCCTCGGATTTGACGACAATGCGCAGCAGAAACCGTGTTCGGACTATTCCGGAGGTTGGCGCATGCGCGTTGCACTGGCCGGATTGTTGTTCTCGCAACCGGACCTTCTTCTGCTTGACGAGCCGACGAACCATCTCGACCTGGAGGGGACGCTCTGGCTGGAGCGCTATCTGACGCGCTATCCGCATACGGTCGTCATCATCAGCCATGACCGCGACCTTCTGAACAAGGCTGTTCGCCAAATCGTACACCTGGCCGAACGGAAACTGACAGCCTGGCGCGGCGGGTTCGATGCATTCGAGAGGCAATACCGGGAAGCCCAGGTGCTGCAGGAGAAGAAGCGCTCCCGCCAGGAGGCGCAGCGCAAGCACATGGAGGCGTTTGTCAACCGCTTCCGCGCCAAGGCAACGAAAGCCCGACAGGCCCAATCGCGCATCAAGGCGCTGGAAAAACTGCAGCCGATTGCTGAAATCAGCTCAGAATCCGCTGTACCATTCAGCTTTCCGGACCCTGAAAAGCCGGCCGCACCGCCGATTATCCAGATGGAAGAGGCGGCGGTCGGTTACGTGTCCGATAAGCCTGTTCTCGCCGGCCTCGACCTTCGGATCGACGACGACGACCGGATTGCACTGCTCGGTGCGAACGGAAACGGCAAATCGACATTTGCCAAGCTGCTCGCCGGCGAACTCACCCTGCAGGACGGCAGCATGGTACGGGCCAACCGCCTGAAAGTCGGCTATTTCGCCCAGCACCAGCTCGATCTCCTGAGCCCGGCCCGGCCTGCGGTAGAGCATGTCCGCGAAAAAATGGATGGCGCAAGCGAGGCCAAGATCCGCGCGAGGGTGGCGCAAATGGGCCTTGCAACGGAGAAAATGGATACGGCGGCCGGTAATCTCTCCGGGGGAGAGAAAGCGCGGTTGCTGATGGGATTGGCCGCGTTCGACAGTCCTCACCTGCTCATTCTCGACGAGCCCACGAACCACCTGGATATCGATAGCCGCGAATTACTGGTGCACGCGTTAAATTCCTATAACGGCGCGATCATCCTGATCAGTCACGACAGGCATCTCATCGAGGCCTGCGCAGACCGATTGTGGCTCGTCGCAGGCGGAACGGTTTCACCGTTCGACGGTGATCTTGACGCTTATCGCAGGTTAATCCTGAAGGCCCCCGGCGATGCGGCTGCCGACGCGCCGACAACGGCTGGCCGGCAGCCCGCAGCCAGCATGAAGGAAAACCGGCGCCTGGCAGCTGTAAAGCGCGAAAGGCTGGCGCCGATCCGTAAGAAGATCAGAGAATGTGAGGACTTGATCGACGATCTCAGCGCAAAGATCGCCGCGATCGACAGGCGGCTGGCGGACACCAGCCTTTACGAAAAGGACCCTGAGGAAGCTGCCCGGCTTGCCCAATTGCGCGCTCGCAGAGCGGAAAAACTGGAACAGGCAGAAGAAATCTGGCTGGAACTGTCTGAACTTTCCGCTCAGGTCGCCGCTGAATGAAGGTATTAACCATTCTTAGCATTCGCTGCCGGTTTAAGTGGATTTAAACAGAAATTTCGTAAGCCTTAACCGGTTTAGTCCGGAAATTGAATCATGCGTTTTCTGTTTGGCGTTATTATCCTTTTCGCGGCCAGTTTCGGCGGGGTTTTCTGGTACCATTCCTTACACCAGCCCCAGGAACCTGTTGATGTCGCCGCAATACTGAAAAGTGAACCGGAAGAATACCGGCGCGTCCATCAGGCTTTCGGCAATATCGGATCGGAAGAGACAGAAGAGCTGGAGCGTGCACTGATCGCTTATCACAACCACCGTAACAAGAATGCGTTACGGCAGGATGTCGGCGGACTGGCTTACCGCGCGATCGACAATAGGCAGGATATGCTGAAAAGCGCCGGCCTGCCGTGGATGGAGCGGATCACCAGGGAGACTATCGATCTGATGCGCCGTTATGGCGCCTATGGCGAGGCGTTCTGCTCGTTGTCCATCCAAAGGGACCATGTCAACGCGGAACGCGTACTGGCCGAAAACAGACGGGAACAGGAAACGATCGAACTGATCGAAGAGTTCGCGCAAGCCCGCTTTGAGCTCGTCGTTCTGATGCTGGAGGCTCTCGTTGACGGCAAAAGCAAACCGGTGACCTTGCCCAAGGTTGATCGAAGTGAGTTGAACGAGATCCTGATCGCTTCAGCCAGCGCTGAGGATGCCGAGATCATCAGGAAGCTGAAGACGCCCGACTGGACCTGCAGCGAAGCCCGAGCTGTTCTTGAAACCGCGCTTTCAATCAAGAATGAAGGCAAACGCTACGTCACCCTGGCGGAAATGCGAACCGGCATTTGATTGCCTTGCCGGGCAGGCCGCGAACGGACCACCGGCTCGCAAGCGGAATGTGGACTCCTCAGCCCTGCTTCGTCCAGCGACCTGCATCATCCTGTCGCCAATAAGTGGTATCGCAGTCCGATGCCCGTGCCGCTTTCCAGGTCTCACGGGCCTGCCCCACAGCGTGCGGGTCAGCACCGTCGAAAATGAACACAAGCCGTTGATATCCCTCAAACCCTTCCGCTGACGCTCCGTCGACGAAGAAGCGGATTTCCGCGCCGTTCGGATTATCACTTCCCGTGGTCAGCCAGATCGGCTGGCGGCGGCCCTCCCCTTCAGAAGCGGATCCGTGGGGCAGAAATGAAGCCTCATCATAGGTCCATAAATGCGAGTCCAGGGCGCTAAGGCGATCATCGGTGCCGACCTGAACAACGGCATTCCACCCGCGGGTAAGGCTCTTCGACAAAAGGTCTGGCAGGACGGTCTCCAGCGAAACATACTCCAGATGGTAGAACAGGCACTCCGTCATCGGCTCCCGCCGTTTATTCGTGGTGGTCGCGGAGGAAGGTGTCCAGCAACCGGACACCGTAACCCGATCCCCAGGAGCGGTTCGTCGGCGAATTCGGTGCGCCCATCGCGGGTCCGGCAATATCCAGATGCGCCCACGGTGTCTCATTCTCTATGAAGCGCTGGATAAATTGTGCAGCTGTAACAGCCCCGCCCCAACGGCCACCGATGTTCTTCATGTCCGCAATCCTGGAATCGATCATCTTGTCATAAGGCTTGCCCAGCGGCATCCGCCAGACCGGTTCACCGCTTGACAGGCCCGCTTCGGTCAAAGCGCCAGCCAGGTCGTCATCGTTTGAGAACATGCCGGCATTGTGATAGCCGAGCGCAACGATGATCGCGCCGGTTAATGTTGCAAGGTCGATGATCTGACTCGGTTTGGATTTTTTCTGCACGTAAGTCAGAATATCGGCGAGGACCAGTCGGCCCTCTGCGTCCGTATTCAGAACCTCGATCGTCTTTCCGGACATTGAGGTGACGACGTCGCCCGGCCGCTGGGCCCGGCCGTCCGGCATGTTCTCAACCAGGCCGACAATGCCGACGACATTGACCTTTGCCTTTCGGCCTGCAACGGCGTGCATCAACCCGGCGACAGCGGCAGCACCGCCCATGTCGCCCTTCATATCCTCCATTCCGGCTGACGGCTTGATCGAAATGCCGCCGGTATCGAAGACAACACCCTTACCGACGATGGCGACCGGCTTGTCTTTTGGCTTTCCCCCGCCCCAGGACATGACCACGACGCGGGGCGGACGTTCAGACCCTTGCGCCACGCCCATCAGCGCACCCATCTTGCTGCGCGCGATGGCTTTCTCGTCAAGCACCTGAACTTTAAGGCCGAGGTCCTTCAGAGCAACAAGCCGTTCGGCAAACTCGATCGGGCCAAGTGCATTGGCTGGCTCGTTGACAAGGTCACGGGCAAAAGCGACGCCTTCCGCAACCACCGCTTCCGCCTTCCAGGCTCGCGATGCTGCGGTGTTCCCCGCTGTCGATATTGTGACTTTGCCGGCTTTTTTTGAACCGTTCTTCTTTTCCGTTTTGAATTTCTCAAATGTATAAGTGCGCAGCGCAATCCCCTGGGCAACTGCGGCAGCCTCGGCCGCTTCAATAACGGTGCCGTCCGGCCGGTCCAGAATAACCGTTACCTGTTCTGAGACACGCAGAATTCCGCCGATCGTGCCGCCAAGGTCGCGCCAATCCTTTAATTTGATCTTTTCCGGTTCACCGAGACCGACAACCACAATTCGGTCGATTTGCGCGGTGCCTGCCGGCGCAAGGATATTCAGCGTCTTCAGCAATCCGCCTTCAAAACCGGCAGCATTCGCCGCTTTCTTGAATGTTTCGGCAAAGCCGTCTGCGACGGCAGTCGCAGTAGCGCTCAAGTCCAGGCTCTTCGTCGTCAGAGCAACAACAGTTCCCTTTGCCGGTGTTGCAAGTCTGGAAAATCCGATCTTTACGGAAGCGGGCATACGTGTTCCTGTTGAATTGTTTGTGTTGAAGGCGTGTTGACCCGATAGACAGCGTGCTTGTGCGTTGCGTCAAGTTCATTTTTTATTAACCATGATTCTTCGTGGATTCTTAGCCACGATACGGGTAATCCGGGATGGGGGATCGCCGCGCGTCCTTCGGGTCGATTGCGTGTGGGAAAGGGTAAGCGTATGCCGCTGATGGAGCGCTATATATTCAGGCGCATTGCATCTGCGTTTTTCCTGGCTTTGACTGTGTTGGTCGGCACCTTGTGGATGACACAGGTCCTGAAGCAATTGGATGTGATAACAGCAAAGGGACAGACCGTCTGGGTCTTTCTGTTTGTGACGTTTCTTGCGATGCCGGAACTGATACAGATTATCGCTCCGGTGGCCTTCCTGATTGCGGTCGTTTTTGTTCTGAACAATCTGAACGCCGAGGGCGAACTTGCGGCGATGACCGCCTCCGGCGCAGCGCGGAACACAGTTGGCAGGCCGGTCTTCACTCTCGCCGTCCTGGTCGCGCTGGTCTTATGGCTGTTTTATAATTTCGTATCCCCCTACTCGTTGTCCGGACTTCGGTTTCTGATCACCCATATCCGGGCAGAAGTCATCGCCGCATTGGTCAAGGACGGTGGCTTCCGGTCCATCGAAAACGGCCTGACAATGCATATTCGTCAAAAATCAGCGGATGGACGCTTCCTCGGTATCTTTGTCAGCGATGACAGGGATCCAAAGGAATCCCTTCAGTACCTGGCAAAATCCGGTGTGCTGCTCAAGAACGACCAGGGCACGTTCCTGGTCATGGAGGACGGCGACCTTGTCCGGCAACTGGCCGACGACAACTCAAAAAACGTTGTTGCCTTCGAAAACTATGCGTTTGACCTCAGCCAGTTTACAAATGCGGGAAAGACACGCGTGACAAAGGCACGCGAGCGCGTGACGACGGATCTAATCATGCTCGGCGAAGACGATGCCTACCGGAAAAAATACCCGCAATTATTCTGGCTTGAATTTCACCGCAGGACGACAGCGCCGCTCTATCCAATCGCGTTCACGCCGATTTTGCTTTCGTTTCTTGGCCGTCCAAGGACGAACAGACAGGATCGCGGTTACGCAAGCGCCGCCGCATCGCTGATCTGTACGTTTCTGTTCGGCGCGGGCTTTGCGGCAACCGCTTTGGTCGAAACGTCCGGAATCTTCATCTATTTGGTGTATCTCATACCGATTGCCGGTTTCACCGTCGGATTGGCGATCCTGGCCAAGAATATACGCCTGCGGATACCGAAATTCGCGGAACGCGCGGTTGACGTTGTATTGTCGGCAACGCGCAATCTCGGCAACCGCTTCCGGTCCGGCAATGCGGCTAAGGGGACGACAGCATGATCCTGTTCGGCCGCCTCAATCGCTATATCGCAAAACGGTTTGCGCTGACGATTGCCGTCATAATCTCGTCTGTTTTGGTGATGATATTCATTATCGATTTCGTCGAACAGATGCGGAAATTCGGCGATCATGAGGACTTCAACGGATTGACCGGGCTGACCTTAGCCGCAATGCACGCGCCGGCCATTATCCAAGACCTGATGCCCTTTGTCGTCCTCGCCGCCACACTTGTCCTTCTGATCAATCTTTCAAGACGATTTGAGCTGGTCGTTGCCAGGGCGGCCGGCCGGTCGGCTTGGGGATTTTTGGCGATGCCGGTCATCGTCGCGGCTATCGTCGGAGCACTGTCGAGCACCGGGCTCAATCCGCTCGCAACAATTATGACGAACAAGGCGGCAGCGATTGAGCAGCAATATCGTTCAAACAAACGTAAAAAAACGAATTCCGGCATCTGGTTTCGGCAGAACACGCCGGACGGTTCATCGATCGTCCACGCCTCGTCTGCAGCCAGTGAAGGTACGGTCCTAAATGATGTCAGGGTCTTTACCTATGACCGGGATGACCGCTTCAGCAAGAAAATCGAAGCGGAACGGGCTGTCTACCGCAAGCGGGCCTGGTATCTGGAGGTGGCCGAAGTGGCGGCAAAGGGAGAGCCGCCTGTCAAGGTTGATACATTCGTTCTGCCAACCCGCCTCAGCCGAAGCGATGTTCGCCATATCCTGACGCTACCGGAAAATCTCTCGTTCTGGACGCTACCGGATTTCATCGATACGGCGCGCCAGACCGGGATTAAGACTGACCGGTTTCGCCTTGCCTATCATCAGCTTTTGGCCCAACCACTATTCCTGGTGGCGATGGTTGCGATCGCTGCAACCGTGAGTCTTCGGCTGAGCCGCCACGGCGGTACCGGCAGGCTCGCGATCACTGGAATTGCTGCCGGGTTTCTGCTTTATGTGGCAATGAAAATTATTAGCGATCTCGGGGGAAACGGGATTATTGATCCGGTGCTATCGGCGTGGGTGCCAAGTATCGTTGCCCTGACGTTCGGCACAACCGTTCTGCTGTTTCAGGAGGACGGATGACGATCGGCGCGAAACGATCTGGAATAGCCCGATGCGGTAATGTCCGTCGTAATGTCTGGCGGACAGTTCTGGCCGCCTGCGTCCTGGCCAGCGGCGCGATCCCGATGTCATTGGAAACGACGGCGCAGACCAACCCGTTCCAAGCCGAACTGACCCGAAATTCGAACGCCAGGCTGCTCCTGGAAGCCGATCAACTGATCTACGATTTCGACAGAGAAACCATCACCGCCGTCGGCGGTGTGGAAATACACTACAACGGCTATGTCGTGCAGGCCGCCGTTTTGCGTTACTATCAGCGCACAGGCCGACTCATTGCTTCCGGCGGAGTCCGCATAATTGAGCCGCGCGGGAATGTAATTACTGCCAAGGAAGTCGATATCACCGATGACTTCCGCGACGGGTTCATTCAAAGTCTGAATGTGGAAACTGCTCAACGTGCGCGGTTTTCGGCAAAGCGGGCGGAGCGCCGGGACGGGAACGTCACCGTGTTTGAGCAAGGCACTTATACTGCGTGCCCGAAATGCGAAGATAATCCTGACAAGGCGCCAACCTGGCGCATCAGAGCAACTAAAATCATCCATGACCAGAAAGAGGAAACAGTCCGCTATGAGAATCCTCGGCTTGAATTCCTAGGCGTTCCGATTGCCTATGCTCCATTTCTGGTCCACGCGGATCCGAATGTTAAGCGAAAGTCAGGATTTCTATTGCCGTCGGCCTCCGCGACCAGCGCTCTCGGTATCGGCGTGACCGTGCCATATTTTTTCAATCTGGCGCCGAATTATGACCTCACGGTCGCACCGACCTATTATTCCCGTCAAGGATTCCAAGGCATCGCGGAGTGGCGACACAGGATCAAGTCCGGCTCTTACCAGATCAGAGTGACTGGCATCAGGCAGAAAGACAAAGACGCGTTTTTCGAAAATGGTATGAAGCTGTCAGGTTTCCGGGACTATCGGGGCAGCATCCAGTCAGTTGGCAATTTCTACATAAATTCGCGATGGGATTGGGGATGGGATCTGATTGCAACCACGGACCCCACATATGGGCGAGACTACAAGATCCAGGATGCAGGTGAACAAGACGTTCCGGGATTCGTCTACTTGACCGGCCGGACCACCAGAAATCATTTCGACGCCCGGACGGTTTATTTCCGAGTTCAGCGCGAAAACACGATAGATGAGGACGTTATTACTGGTGCCCTATATGAACACGACGACCAGCACGAGCAGCCTGTAGTCCATCCTGTCGTTGATCATAATTACACTGCTGACCGGTCGCTGGCCGGCGGTGAAATCCGGCTTGATTCCAACATCACCAGCCTGTCGCGGAAAGAAAGCGATCTTCAGACGGTTCCTGTAGTCGACTATTACGCGGGGGTCGCGGGCACGTTCACCCGTGCAAGCACGAACCTTTCCTGGCAGCGGACCTTTATCGCAATGGGCGGACAGGTGTTGACGCCGTTTGCTTATGTCAAGGCAGACCTCAACTGGGTCGCGTCAGATGACGCGGCAGCCGGGCTCTCAAGCAGTGACTTTATTGCCCGTGCGATGCCGGCGATCGGCGCCGATTATCGCTGGCCGTTCCTGATCACCGGCGGCGGTGTGGCTCAAACCATCAGTCCAATCGCGCAGTTGCTCGTTCGGCCGGATGAAACCGATGTCGGCAGTCTACCGAACGAGGACGAGCAGAGCCTCGTGTTCGACGATACAATTCTCTTCGACCGAGACAAATTCTCCGGCTATGACCGCCAGGAGGGCGGCGT
>CAJHYR010000587.1_pt1 | contig 12206 bp, 13 predicted proteins | sample 9198791 | NCBI WGS metagenome assembly CAJHYR01 (sample SAMEA7708372, study PRJEB35096) | sediment metagenome | biome: marine neritic benthic zone biome [ENVO:01000025]; feature: sediment [ENVO:00002007]; material: shallow marine sediment [ENVO:03000034] sea grass bed [ENVO_01000059] ... | reverse complement strand
GGTTTAGCCCAATTGAAAGCGAATAACCAGCGTTTCGGCGATAATCAGATCAACTCTTCTTGGGCCAGGTGCTGCTGTTTCCGGCCGGTGTTAAGGGCGGCCACGAGCGCCTTGACCTTTGCGCCGGCGGCTACTGCCAAGGCTTTTCGGTCGCCATCCCGTCCAATTCCGTCCGGTTCGGCAAAGACGAGCTGAACGTCGATATTGCCCTCCTTCAGGACGCGGACAAGATGGGGTATCAGGTCCATATCGCCGAACCAGGCAATGCGCGAACGCTGCGCCCTGTCGATCGGCAGGCCGTGCTGGCCCGTATAGGCAATCGCGACCGGCTGGACGGTGGCAAGCTGCTCGCCGTCAACGGCACGCTGCGCAGCGCCAATCAGCGCCGACCGGAACGGGCGGACAGCGTTGCCGTCGCTCGATGTCCCTTCAGCAAACAGAACAATGATCTCACCATCCGCCATCCGGCGGGCGACATGATCAGAGGCATCCCTGGTCTGGATTCGGCGTTGCCGATCGACATAAATCGACCGCTGCAGATGGGCGAGCCAGTTAAAGACCGGCCAACCGGCCACCTCCTTCTTGGCAATGAACGATACCGGCAGGGTCGCAGCCAGGACGTTGATATCGAGCCAGGAAATATGGTTGACCAGCAGGAGCAATGGCCGGTCCCGGCTCGGATTGCCTGAAACCGTGACGCGTACACCCATTGCCCACAGGACGATCCGGTGCCAGGCCATGGAAACGCGCATGGCCACGCGGCTGCTTACAAGACGCGCGAGTGCATAGGGAACCAGCAGGACGAGGAGCGACACGATCGCAATCAGCGCTGTCAGGATAAGCCGTAGCGTTCCGAACATTCACTCTCCCCGAAACGCTCTAACCGTCTTTCTTCATCGGAACCGCATAGATCTCCAACCGATGATCGACAATTCTGTAGCCGAGTTCTCGGGCAATCCGCTCCTGAAGCGCTTCGATTTCCTCATTGCGGAATTCAATGACATTTCCGGTCTTCAGGTCGATCAGATGGTCATGATGCTCATCCGGAATGGTCTCGTACCGGGATCGGCCGTCACCGAAATCGTGCTTTTCGATAATTCCGGCATCCTCGAACAATCTGACGGTGCGATAGACCGTTGAAATGGAAATCTTCGGGTCGACTCTGGCTGCGCGATGATACAGTTCTTCAACATCCGGATGATCATCCGCGGCCTGCAGAACACGGGCGATCACCCGCCGCTGCTCGGTCATGCGCATGCCCTTTTCAATGCAGGCCTGTTCTAGACTTTGAGTCTTGTCCTGATCCAATTCCGGACTCCACATGGCTGAGTCAGCGATCGGACCTACCGAACTTGCAAACGCATGACAAGCGCGGACCGGCCTTCCTCCTGTCCCTGGCTGTAATAGGCCGTGCGCTCGCCGACTGTTTCAAATTCGAGAGATCGATACAAGCTGACCGCCGGCACGTTATCAGCCTCCACTTCCAGATGTAGTGTTTCAACGCCTTCCTTGTAGACGAAGCGCAACGCCTCCTCCATCAACTGCCGGCCTATTCCGGCACCCTGAGAAGTCTTGACTACCGCAATCGTCAAGATCTCTGAATCCGTATCGGCGATCCGGACAAGGACAAATCCGGAAGGCCGGTATCCGCGGAGCGCGCCACGTTTTAAGGCCATGTAACCGAAGATATTTTCCTGTCGAAGCAGCGACGCAAACTCCTCATCAGACCAGTCCCGACCGAAACTGCCAGCATGGATTGCCGCCATGTCCGCGCTGTCGTCCGCCGTTGCTTCGCGGATACGCAGATCGGGGAGATCGAACAATCGCGCCAGGCCAATCATGCGTGTTCAACCGCCTTGCCGGTTTGCGGACGCGCGTCCGGCGCACGAAGATAAAGTGGCCGCGGTGGCGAATTACCTGCCCCGCGGCAGATCATCTCGGCCAATAACCCAATATCGGCATGGTCCGCAGACGTGGACGAACTTTGAAGGGTGAGGTGATCACGGCCGATCGCCGATGCGCCGGAACCGATCAGCCTGACCGCGCCGTCCTGACGTTCAATCCAGCTGCGAGCGTCGACGACAGTCATTTTGACGGCAGGAAGCACGATCTCCGCCGCTGCGCTATCCGGGCCAACTGTCGTGGCCTGCAGGAAAATATCGCCGCGGGCCGCCGGCAGCGCGGCGACGATAATCGTCTCCCGTTGTGTGCCGAATTCGCGCCATCCCTGCTCCGTTATCACATCAAGGACACCGATGCCCCTGGCTTCAATGTCAAGCGCAAGCGCAAGCCCTCGGGCCGTGGCGACACCGATCCTGACGCCGGTGAATGATCCGGGCCCCGTGGTGGTGCCAATCCGGCCAAGGTCGCCATAGGCCTGGCCGGTACTGGCGAATATGCCGTCGATCATGGGCATGAGGCGTTCTGCGTGGCCGCGCTCTATGCGCTCGCTCTCCGCCGCAAGAATTCCATCACTGCCAGCAAGAGCAGCGCTGCAATATGGTCCAGAGGTATCGATGGCGAGACACAACATGTCCACCGATTAGAGCAAGATGCGCTAAAGTTGCAATACGTCGTGTCGAGGCAGGGTTTACATCGCGCAACTGGAGCGATGACTTGGCGCCTGAAGAAATTCAGATCCGCAAACCCGGATTAGACCGGACGGACTTCCTGAACATCGGGCACGAAATGCCTCAACAGGTTCTCAATGCCGTATTTCAGCGTCGCAGTCGAAGACGGGCACCCGGCACAGGCCCCGCGCATGTGAAGGTAAACAATACCGTCGCGATAGCCCTGGAACGTGATATCGCCACCGTCATTGGCGACGGCCGGACGAACCCGGTCGTCGATCAACTCCTTTATCACAGAAACCGTCTGTGCGTCGGCCTCGTCAAAGAACTCTTCCTCTTCAACGGCTTCGTCGCCAGCGCCGAGCACCGGCGCACCGGACATGTAATGTTCCATGATTGCGCCGAGTATCGCCGGCTTGATATGCGGCCAGTCCACCGTGTCTTTCGTGACGGTCACGAAATCCTGTCCGAAGAACACGCCTGTCACGCCATTGACAGCAAAGATTCTGCTGGCAAGCGGCGAAACCTCGGCGTCCTCCGGACTGCGAAAATCCCGAGTGCCCGTATCCAGAACAACCCTGCCAGGAATAAATTTCAGTGTCGCAGGGTTGGGCGTTTCTTCAGTCTGAATGAACATGGCCGTCTGTTCCGCTTTGCTGGCTGCGATGGCATCACTCTAGAATAATTCTAAAAAATGGGCCGAACCGGCACAAAGGTCAAGGGCTGGCCGTTCACGAATACCGGCGGCCGGTCGTCAGGCCTGTGCCGGCAGCCCGGCCTCCCAGCCGAGAATCGCCTGTTTCCGGGTGAGACCCCAATGATACCCCGTCAGACCGCCAGCCTTGCCCAATACACGGTGGCATGGAACCACGAAGGAAATCGGATTGCGGCCGACTGCAGCACCGACGGCGCGGGCTGCCTTTGGTTTTTTAAGGTGGCGGGCAATATCGGAATAGGTCGTGGCCTGTCCGAAAGGAATCTTGAGAAGGCTTTCCCAGACCCGAATCTCAAAATCCGTGCCGATCATGACCACGCGCAGTGGCGTGTCCGGGGTCCACTTGCCAGGATCGAAGACCCGGGCGGCAAGCGGCGCGGTAAAAGCACTGTCCTCAATGCAATAGGCACGCGGCCAACGGCGCTCCATATCCTCAAGCGCCGACCGCTCGTTCCCGGCATCTGCGAAGCCGAGGCCCGCAAGCCCCCTCTCCGTTGCCATGATCAAGGCCGTGCCGAACGGCGAGGGATGAAAGCCATAGCGAATTGTCAGACCCTCGCCGCGCGAGCGGTAGTCGCCGGGTGTAACGGCTTCGTGGGTGACAAAGAGATCGTGCAGCCGGCTCGGGCCGGAAAGGCCGACCTCATAGGCGGTATCGAGCACCGTGGCAGAATTCTCCAGCATGTCTCTGGCATGATCGAGCGTAATGGCCTGGAGAAACGCCTTCGGCGACAATCCGGCCCAGCGGGAGAAGAGTTTGTGGAGACGGGTCGGCTCCATGCCGACATGCCCGGCAATCTCCTCAAGGGGCGGCTGGTCGCGCCAGTTCTGGCTGAGATAGGCAATGACTTCCCGGACGGTCGCGTAATCGCCGCCGTCCCGCAGTTCATCATCGCAGGGGATATCTGTGCTGAATGCTTGCAGTGTCATGAGAACCTCCGTTGACGTGGTTCCAATGTACGTGCCGCCTGCTCGCAAGCCACCCGATTCTTGACCGGTTCATTCGTCCGGCCTCAGACGGCACCGTCGCGTTTCAGTTCACCGAAGACATGGTCGATCGCACGCTTCAACGCCGGTACCAATTCACCGATATCGTCGTCGTTCAGGATCAGCGGAGGCGACAATGCAACAACATTGCCCGTCGACAAAGCCCGCACGATAATCCCCTCCTCAAGGCCCCGTTTCGTCGCCCGGACATTGGCTTTCTGGGCCGGGTCGATCAATGCCCGGCTTTCCCTGTCGGCAACCAGTTCAATGCCGATCATCAGACCTTCCCCGCGGATGTCCCCGACGATCGGATGGTCGCCCAATTCAGCCTTGAGGCGCGCCTTCAGGGTCGCGCCGGATCTTGCAGCATTGGCGATCAGATCTTCACGCTCGATGATTTCCAGATTTGCGAGGGCCGCGGCGGCGCAGGTCGGATGGGCGGAATAAGTGAAACCGTGGCCAAAAACGGTCCCTTCCGTCGCGGTTTCTTCCAGCACATTCCAGATCCTGTCACCGATGACACTGGCGGAAATCGGCAGATAGGCGCTGGAAAGCCCCTTTGCCATGGTCATGATATCCGGGCGGATATTGAGCTTGTCACTGCCGAACGGTGCGCCGAGGCGGCCAAAGCCACAGATCACCTCGTCCACGATCATCAGGATATCATACCGGTCCAGAACGGCCTGGATCGCCGGGAAATAGCCTTCCGGCGGCACTAATACACCGCCTGTACCCATGATCGGCTCGGCAATAAAGGCGCCGACCGTTTCCGGGCCCTCGGCCAGGATCAGTCGCTCCAGTTCACCGGCGAGATATGCCGTGTAATCGCTCTCACTCATGTCGATCGGTTTTTCGCGGTAGATATCGGCAGCGCGCGTGTGCCGGACCATCGGCAGTGGCAGATCAAACTTGTCGTGAAACGCCGGAAGACCTGTCAGGCTGCCGGCAAGAGCCGTGACGCCATGATAGCCGCGCTCGCGGGAGATGATCTTCTTCTTGTCCGGCCGGCCGCGCAGATTGTTGTAATACCAGACAAGTTTGACATTCGTGTCGTTGGCATCCGACCCGCCGCTACCGAAGATGACCTTACTCATACCGTCCGGCGTCATGCGCACGATCCGGTCGGCGAGACGGATCGACGGTTCGTTGGCCATGGACGTAAACGAATGATAGAATGGCAGCCTTGCAGATTGTTCCGCGATTGCCGCTGTTATTTCCCTGCGGCCATAGCCGACATTGACACACCATAGCCCGGCCGCCGCGTCGATATAGGTCCGTCCGGTCGTGTCAGTGATGCGGATGCCATCGCCGCTAACCATGATCCGCGGACCGCTCGCGAGATGGTCGGCGATCGAGGTCGTCGGATGCAGCATGGTGCGCAGGTCCATTTCCTCAAGGCTTTGGTTGTGTGACATGTCGGTCGCCATGGCGGACTCCATCCGATGAAATGCGACGCCAGATGACAGCCGAAGTTCGGGGCTGTCAATGCGACAGGACGGTCAGGCGGGCGCCGCGACCGACAAAGGCAGACGGCGCGGCAGGCAGATCACGGCAATAAGGATGACAAACGCCGAAAGCGCAAGAATCAGAAACAAGGTGTTGAACCCCCAGTTTTCATAGACAATGGCAACCAGCGGGAGGGTTAAAGCCAGAACAGAAAAGGCCAGCACGTAGCGGACCGCATAGATCCGCGCACGATAGGGCCCGGATGCCATCTTGCCGATCATGTAATCGTTGATGGGAATCTGGCCGAAGGCGCCGAGCATGAAACCGAGCGCAACAGCGAACGCGGCCGCATCGTGCAGACCGGGCATGAGCAGGAAAAAGATGGTCTGAAGAAGAGCCACGCCGATAAAGACCCGCCTGGGTCCGATGCGGTCAAGCAGGCTGCCGACAACGACCTGGGCCAGCGAAGCAACGGCAAAAACGATAAACGCGAGAGTGCCGATCATGGTCGCCAAGTCGGCATTACCCGGCAATCCGTCGTTTGTCCATTCCGCCGCCCATTCCGCCCATGACGCGGCAAGACCCTGGAGGCGTTCGTCGAAAATCTTCGGCAGCGCGAAAGTGGTGGATTGAAAGATGATGCTCGACACAGCGGTCGTCAGGAAGACGATCATGGAAACACGGAACAGGAGTGCCTTGTGGTCGACGCCCTGGGGCGCGGGTGAGCGCACCGCCGCCGTCTCGTCGACCCGGCGCTCCCTGATCTCTTCGCGGAACATCATCCAATAGGTGATGCCGAGGCCAGCCGAAAACAGGCCCGGAACGATAAAGGCCGCGCGCCATCCGGCATTGTCGATCATGAACCCGGTCAGAAGGGCACCGCAGGCAACGCCGAGGTTGCCCCAGACGCCGTTCACCGCGATACGCATCCCGGTGTTGCGCCATTTGCCGGTGACGATGGCGAGCCCGACCGGATGATAGATTGCCGCGAACATACCGATGACGAACAGCCCGAACGCAAGCTGCAAGGGCGATGCGGAAAACCCCGTTGCGATCGATGCCAGGCCGGTACCGAGAAAAAACACGGCCATCATGCCGTCGCGGCTCCAGCGGTCGGCCAGCCAGCCGGCCGGCAGGGCAAACAGGCCGAAGGCAAAGAAGCCCGGCGTGGCATAGCCAAGCAGCGCGCCATAGCTGATGCCCCATTCATCCGACAGTGCGAGCGCGGCCACGGTCGCAAAGATCAGCATGAAGAGATGATCAAGGAAATGACCAATATTCAGAAAAAGAAAGTGCCAGCGGTCCCGGGTCAAATCTCAATCATCCGAGCTTGTAATCGCGCGTTGCCTCCGGATCGTCCGTGGCATAGGGGAGCGCCATCAACTCAGCCCAGGCTTCATCCGGGATCGGCGCAGCGGCCCATTCCAGCGTCTGGGCAACCCGTTCCGGTTTACTGACGCCGCAGATGGTTGAGGCGATCCGCGGATCGCGTATGGAAAACTGCAGGGCGGCAGCCCCCGGCGAGATATTGTGTTTCGCGCAGACGGCCTCGACCGCGCGAACCGGATCGAGCATGGAATCGCTGGCTTTCTGATAGACATAGCGCGGATAGTCGGCACTGCCCTTAGCGAAAACGCCACCGGCATAGGGGGCGGCATTGAAGACCGCCGTGCCGCGGCTTACGGCCAGATCGATCATCTCCTCGGCATGGCGGTTGGTCAGCATGAAGCGGTTGTGGGTGATCATGACATCGAAATCCCAGTCACGCAGGATCGGCATCATGATGTCGGTCCGGCCGGCGGCCAGGCCAACGGCAGCCGCAAGGCCCTCCTCCTTCATCTTGAAGAGTTCATCGACCGATCCGCCCTTGCCCGTGATTTCACTGAGATCGGCGGCGTGTTCCGGATCATGCAAGTGAAGGATCTGCACACGGTCGAGATTGAGCGCTTTCAGGCTTTCCTCCAGTGATTCCCTGGCGCGGCCGGCATTGAAACCGTTGGTCTCCGTGTCCCGGTCGAGCTTGGTGGACAGGACGAACCCTTCCGGCAGGCCGCCACGCTCGCGGATGACATCGCCGATACGCTCTTCCGACCTGCCGAATCCGTAATTTCGCGACACGTCGAGGAAATTTGTCGGCCCGTCGAAGATCGCACGGACGGTCGCATGGGCCCGTTCCAGTCCGACCTCATAGCCGTATGTGTCGGGCATATCGCCGATCGACGAAGCTCCGAAGCAGATAGGTGATACGCTGAGGCCGGTCTGGCCAAGTGGAACTTTCTCTAAATCGGCGGCCGCCATATTGAACCCCTTCCATTGCCCTGCTCTTGATGGCAGTGTCGGACCATCTTATTGCAGACGAACACGAATACCAAAGACTGTTTGTCTGACATCACCACAGGACGGTTGATCCTTGTCGCACAGTGAAGGTTCACAGAAGGCGGTCCTCGTGACCGGCGCCGCCCGCGGGATCGGGCTGGCAACGGCGAAGCGGTTTCTGAAGGACGGCTGGTGCGTCGGTCTGCTGGATATCGACAGCGCGACGTTGGCTGGAACGATCGAGAACCTGAATGCCGGCGACCGGGCGCTGAGAATCGATGCCGACGTTGCAGAAGCCGACCAGGTCCGTGACGCGATAGCTGCTGTCGACAATCATTTCGGGCGTCTGGATGCGCTCATTAACAATGCGGGAACCGCCGTCTTCGGGCCGATGATGGAAACCGGCCTTGAGGACTGGACACGGGTTCTTGCCGTTAATCTGACGGGGCCGTTCCTTTTCGTTCAGGCCGCCGTGCCGCTGATGCTGGATAGCGGCGGCGGAAGCATCGTCAACATCACCTCCATATCCGGCGTGCGCGCCAGTACGCTGCGTGTCGCCTACGGAACGAGCAAAGCCGGACTGGCCCACCTCACCCAGCAACAGGCCGTCGAACTGGGCGGGCTTGGCATCCGGGTCAACGCCATTGCGCCGGGACCTGTCGACACGGCAATGGCGAAGGCCGTCCATACGCCGGAGATCAGGGCCGACTATCACGATGCCATTCCGCTGAACCGCTACGGGCTGGAAGAGGAGATCGCCGCCGCCATCCGTTTCCTCTGCTCTGACGAGGCAAGCTATATCAATGGTCAGCTTCTTTCAGTGGACGGCGGATTCGAGGCTGCGGGAATCGGCCTGCCGACATTGCGGCGGGATGCAGGCAGCAACATCTGATAAGAATTGGAAAGCCTCATGACACAGGAAAAAGTCGCGATCGTCACGGCGGGCGGAAGCGGGATGGGAGCCGGCGCGGCGCGGCGCCTGGCCGCGGACGGCTACGGGATCGCCATCCTGTCGTCGTCCGGCAAGGGTGAAGCGCTGGCGAACGAGCTTGGCGGCATCGGGGTGACCGGATCAAACCGATCCAGCGATGACTTGAGAACGCTGGTCGACAGGGTGATGGCTGAATGGGGGCGCGTCGACGTTCTGGTCAACAGTGCTGGACACGGACCGAAAGGGCCTGTCCTGGACCTTACGGATGACGACTGGCACGAGGGGATGGAGGTCTACTTCCTCAACGTCGTGCGCCCAACCCGGCTTATCGCTCCGATCATGGTGGCGCAGAAATCCGGCGTGATCATCAACATCTCCACCTATGCGGCTTTCGAGCCGGAAGCCACGTTCCCGACATCGGGTGTGTTCCGATCGGGGCTCGCCGCTTATACGAAATTGTTTTCAGACAGATATGCAGCCGACAATGTTCGTATGAACAACATCCTTCCGGGCTTCATCGACAGCCTGCCGGAAAAGGAAGAGTTCCGCGCCCGCATCCCGATGCAGCGCTACGGCCGGACGGATGAGATCGCCGATACGGTTGCATTCCTGGCCTCCAACGGCGCCAGCTATATAACCGGGCAGAATATCCGCGTTGACGGCGGCATTACGCGATCGGTCTGACCGGCAATTCCGGTCGGCGAACCGAACAACAGAATTGAGAAGGAAAGAGACATGAAGCCAATTGTCCTGTGCGTCACGCCTTTGATGGATTACGCCATCGCGAAACTTGAAGCGGATTACGACCTCCACCGTCTCGATCACACCGATGACCGGAGCGCCCTGCTCGCCGAAATCGGCCCATCCGTGCGCGGCATCGTGACAAACGGCAAGGCGGACGCCGAGCTGATGGCGGCCTGTCCGAAACTGGAGATCGTTTCATCGTTCGGCGTCGGATATGACGGCGTCGATGTCGGCTATGCCGGCGAGCACGATATCATCGTCTGCAATACGCCGGACGTCCTGAACGATGAAGTCGCCAATACCGCGGTCATCCTGCTGCTCGCGGTCTACCGCAAGATCGTCGCGTACGACAAATATGTCCGCGCCGGGCGGTGGCGGGCGGAGGGCGATCCGCCGTTGACGCGCAGTGTGGCCGGCAAGCAGATCGGTATCGTCGGGCTCGGCCGTATTGGCAAGACGATCGCGGAAAAACTCCAGGTGTTCGGTTGCACGATCGCCTATCACGGCCGGACCGAGCAGGCCGACGTCTCCTATGCCTATCACGCGGATCCTGTCAGCCTGGCAGCAAGTTGCGATGCCATCATTGTCATTACGCCCGGCGGCGCAGCTACGCAGCACATGATCAACAAGGACGTCATCGAAGCCCTTGGCCCCGATGGCGTCTTGATCAATGTCGCGCGGGGATCGGTGGTCGATGAGAAGGCGCTGGTCGAGGCCCTATCAGACGGGCGGCTCGGTGCGGCGGGTCTCGATGTCTTTGAGAACGAGCCGAGCGTTCCTGAGGCATTATTCCGGATGGACAATGTCACGCTGCAGCCGCACCAGGGCAGCGCGACCGTGGAGACACGGCAGGCGATGGCCGACCGGATGCTGGACAATCTTGCCAACTGGTTTGCCGGAAAGCCACCCCTTTCGCGTGTCGTGTGATCCACTGACCGCCGCGCCGGTCGATCGGGCAGGACGCCGGCGCTGTGCCGACGTTCAGTGCGCGGTTTCTGCTGGCCCGCCGTTGCCGGTCCCGCTTCCGGTTTCCGCATTCTCGGCGGTTTCCGGCTCGGCCTGCTGCGGCTGGGATTCTACCATGGCAGGCTGCTTCGGACCGCCCTTGGACACGCCGACGAGCGCGGCACGAAGGACGCGGTCGCCGATCATGTAGCCTTCCTGGACCTGCTGGACGACGGTTCCGCTCGGAACGCTTTCATCGGGCACCTCGAACATGGCCTGGTGGCGGTTGGGATCGAACTTCTCACCCACTGCCGGGATCTTCACCACGCCGTGCTTTTCAAGAATGTGGGTAAGTTCGCGTGCCGTCACGTCGATTCCCTCAACGATCGCCAGCAGGGCGTCGGCATCCGTGGCCGATTCCTTGGCGCGGTTGAGATTGTCGCTTACGCTGAGCATGTCGGCGGCAAACCGGGTCACGGCATATTTGCGGGCGTCCGCCAATTCCCGTTCCGTCCGCTTGCGAAGATTTTCCATTTCTGCCGCAAGCCGGACATAGCGGTCTGCCAATTCCGCCTTCTCCGCCTCAAGCGCGATGATCATATCCTCGGGAGTCGGCGGCGTATCCTGGCCTTCGGCCTCCCCAGCCGCCGCATCATCACTCGCCTCAGCTGCATAGTGCGCTGCATTCCGGGCCGCATATTCTGCAGCGGCATCGGCAGCCTGGGCAGCGCTTTCGGTGCCCTCCGCCTTTTCCGTCTTCTTCTCGTCTTGATCGTTCATCGATGGCTCACCGGTCTCGTTCGCTTCGATTTTCAGCGGATATCGAGACAATCGACGAAAAAATCAAGCGCGCGAACGCTGCTTTGTGTCGAAACGGCGAAAAAGATTGAAAACCGGGGCAATCAATGCGGCGCCCAGGCGGCAAGCGCAACGACCGCCAGCATGGCAATCGCCATGGCGGAATTTATGATGAACTGGGTTCGATGCGGGAGGTCGAGCCGCCGTACGGTGACGCCGGCCCACAGCCAGAGGAAGTGGATGGGTATCCAGGCAATGTTGAAGATCACGAACTTCGTCAGGACCTCCGCGACGGGGTCGCCGGGCATGAAGGCGAAGCCGGAGAAGAACGCGGTATTGACGGCATAGGCCTTCGGATTGATCAGCTGCAACATGGCCCCGCCGATGGCGCCCGGTGCCTTGCTGCGTTCGATAAAGGCGATCTTTGAACCGGCAAAGGCGATCCTTGCCGCCAGATAAAGCAGATAGGCTGTGGAGGCGAAGAACAGAGCCGTACGCATGTGTTCGTTGGCGAGGACTGCAGCAGCCAGACCGCTGACGACGGCGATCGCCACCAGATTGGTGCCGATGAACAATCCGACGAGAAACCGGAAGCCGGCCCTGTATCCATAGCCGGAGCCGACGCCGGCGGTCGAAAGGACGCCCGGACCGGGCGTGATTGTCAGCAGGAGGACGGCGACAGCGAAGGTCAGCATGTGAGCGGGATCGGCGCCGTTTCGGAAATTCTGCTGTTCAGCGCTTGCGTCCGACCAGC
>CAJHYR010000464.1_pt1 | contig 12222 bp, 10 predicted proteins | sample 9198791 | NCBI WGS metagenome assembly CAJHYR01 (sample SAMEA7708372, study PRJEB35096) | sediment metagenome | biome: marine neritic benthic zone biome [ENVO:01000025]; feature: sediment [ENVO:00002007]; material: shallow marine sediment [ENVO:03000034] sea grass bed [ENVO_01000059] ... | reverse complement strand
TCAATCTCGATTTCGCCGAGAAGAATCCGACCGCCATCAAGGGCTTTGTTACCGCAACATTGGCTGGTTTCTTCCAGGTGATCGCTGATCCTGTGGGCCATGCAAATGACGTACTGCATTACAACGGCGAAGCGGCACAGGCTCAGGAAATCGAGCGAATCGAACGGTTCGTCAACGGAAACGTCGCGACCGCATGGGTTAGGTCTCATGGGCTTGGCGGCATTGATATGGGCCGTCTGACCCGCTCGATCCGGATGCTGAAATCGACTTATCGCCTTGAAGCGGCGCCAACGGCCAGACGTGTCTTTTCATGGAACTATCTGCCACCCGCGGAGGACCGGAAAATACCCGATCGCGCGGACTGAATCTGGCTTCAGTCAATCTCAGCTGGTGTTGGCCGTGTCGGTGGCGCGCCGCTCCCAAATCTCGATCTCGTCGACCGTGTCAATTCTCTCAAAATCGGCAAACGCCGGATCGAATCGGGGGTCCTTGCCCAGCAGCCGCAGAAAGTTCTCGCCCAATTCAGTCGGCAATAGGATTATATCGGGCTTTTGATCGACGAGGTCATCGACGAGATTGCGCCTGATTTGGTCCACAGCGCGGCTGCCGAATTCTCGCATTGCCGGATTTGCATCAGATCGTGCATTCAAAGCGCCGGCAAGAGGCCATAGCATAGGATATCGTACAGCCCAGTCACCTTTTACCATGTTGATTAGGGGGAACGACGTTTCGATCTTCGGTGTCCAACCTGCGATATTCCGGCCCTCCAGGCGATCGGCATGCCGGGCCAGGATATTGAGGGTCTGCGGATGCATATATGTGCCGTTCATGAGCGGGTTGACGATGCCAATGTAGCCGAGCGCCGTAATTACGATCACCGGGACGAGGGTTCGTTCCCTGGTTGTAAGCCGCGCGCCCGCGTACCAGGCTGAAGCAACGATGGCATATGCGACAGCTGGAAGGGCGTGATACTGATAGCCTTTGGCCTGAATGAGATAGGCTGCCGCAAATCCGGCAGCTGCGCAAAACACGATCAGCACCGGCTGATCGGTTTCAGGTACCGATCGCGCGCGAAGGAACAGAAGGATCGGGAAGACAATCAAAATGGCCATAGCGGCGACTTGCATCGGCTTGGCGAAATCATGCTCGATGCCGATGTAGACGACACGCGCCAAAGGAATGATATCTTCGAAGTAGGCTGGATGGCGGATCCAGACAAAAGCCAGATAGGCAATGCAGCCGAAACCAATCGTCAGGTTTTCCGGCGAAAAGAGCACTTTCAGCCGCTCATCGAAATTCCGCGCCAGAGCAATTCGGGCAATGGTCATAAGGAAAGGCGCGGCGAGAAAGAACGGTTTCAACGCCAGTCCGGGAAGCGCGAACAGGGCGATGACCACGCGCTCCTGCCAACGTACGGGCTTCAACGTCTGCAACGCGGTCATCACGACCAGAGGCATGGAAAAGATAATTGCGAAATGTTCCCGCTGGCCGAAATCATCGAATGCGATCATGAAGGTCGCGCAAAAGACTGCGATACAGAGCAACGCTTTATGGTGCTGCCCGAATGGTATGCTTTGAATCAACAGATAGCACCAGGCCATGGAAGCGAGGATTAAAACAGCTACATAGAAAAACATCGCGGCCTGTTCGCCGAGAATGCCGAACTGACTGATCCAGATTGCAGGAACGGTGAGATAGAAAGCTAGCGGCGGGTTCACTTCAAAGATGTCGAGATAGAGTTCAGCTCCAGCGAGCCATTTCTTTGTTGAAATGAGATAAAAGCCCACATCGGTCGGAACGGTCGTCTGCATGATGAGCGTCAACGCCGCGATCCATGCCAGAGTGAGTGCTATGACCACGGGCCAGATATGCTCCTGTTCGGCCTGGTCTTTTGCTTGTTTACAGCTTTTTTCTTTCAATGCCCCAATGTTGTCCATTTGATTCTTGCCTGCACTAAATTGGTATGAACTCGTGACTGAGATGGACGGACAGCGCGATGCTCTTCAAGAACATCGTTCGTCCGATCCCGCGATCCGTCGTCAACGAACAGGATCTCAAATGTCCGGTTTGGCCCGTGTTTTTCCGCCACCGCGTCAACGATCGGGACAGTGCGTTCCAGAAACGGGGCAATACTGTCCTTTTCAATTTGGACCGGGACAACGAGGCTGAGAAGAATGGTCGGCTTTTGTCGGCAGATTTTCTGGCCATCATGCCCGGATAGAGCAGGATGGCTAATATTCCTTAAACTGTCCGGTGCTCCGCGAACCTGGCGGGCGTTTTTTTACGTTGCCCAAATCCCGCGGTTCACCTATGTGATCGGCAACTTTCATCATCAAGCAATTATCAGGACAGAACGACGCCATGGCGCGGCAATTCATCTATCACATGTCGGGGCTATCCAAGACCTTCGCAGGTGGCAAAAAGGTTCTCGACAATATCAATCTCTCCTTCTACCCGGATGCCAAGATCGGCGTGCTCGGCCCCAACGGCGCAGGTAAGTCGACGCTTCTGAGGATCATGGCCGGTCTCGAAAAGGAGTTTGTTGGCGAGGCCTGGGCGGCTGAAGGCGCAAAGGTCGGTTATCTCGCGCAGGAGCCTGAGCTTGACTCTTCAAAGGACGTCCTTGGAAACATCATGGAAGGCGTTGCAGAGAAACAGGCGATCCTCGACCGCTACAATGAGCTGATGATGAACTATTCCGACGAGACGGCGGAGGAGGCATCAAAGCTCCAGGATGAGATCGACAGCGCCAATCTGTGGGATCTGGAATCTAAAGTCGAAATGGCGATGGACGCTCTTCGCTGCCCACCCGGCGATGCTGACGTTTCGGTGCTTTCCGGCGGCGAGAAGCGCCGCGTGGCCCTCTGCCAATTGCTTCTGTCTGAGCCGGATCTTCTGCTGCTTGATGAACCAACCAACCACCTTGATGCGGAAACCGTTGCCTGGCTGGAAAAGCACCTCGTGGACTTTCCGGGTGCGGTTCTGATCATTACCCATGACCGGTATTTTCTCGACAACGTCACCGGCTGGATCCTTGAATTGGACAGGGGGAGGGGCGTTCCCTACCAGGGCAATTATTCGTCATACCTTGAGGCGAAAGCAAAGCGCTTTGCACAGGAGCAGCGCGAAGACGTTGCACGCCAGAAGGTCATTGAGCGCGAACGCCAGTGGATGGCCCAGAGCCCACGGGCGCGGCAGGACAAGTCCAAGGCACGGATCAGGGCCTATGACGAATTGCTTCGCGCCAACGAGGATCGGCTGAAATCCCGCGATGCCCAGATTGTCATTCCGCCAGGGCCACGCCTGGGCGATGTCGTTATCGAAGCTGATGGGCTGGGCAAGGGCTATGGCGACAAACTGCTGATTGACGAGCTGTCGTTTCGCCTGCCGCCCGGCGGTATTGTTGGCGTGATCGGGCCGAACGGCGCAGGCAAGACCACATTATTCCGGATGCTGACCGGGCAGGAAAACCCGGACAACGGGTCAATCCGGCTGGGCGATACTGCGGTTCTGGGATATGTCGATCAGTCCCGTGATGCGCTCAACCCCGATGCGACGGTCTGGGACGAGATTTCTGAAGGCGCGGAAGTTATCCATCTCGGCAAGCGCGAAATGAATTCGCGGGCCTATACCGGCGCGTTCAACTTCAAGGGCGGCGACCAGCAGAAGCCTGTCGGAAAACTCTCAGGCGGTGAACGCAACCGGGTGCACCTGGCAAAAATGCTGAAATCCGGGGCTAACGTCCTTCTGCTCGACGAGCCGACCAATGATCTGGACACGGAAACGCTCGCGGCACTGGAAGAGGCGCTGGAAGACTTTGCCGGTTGCGCGGTTATCATCAGCCACGACCGGATGTTTCTGGACCGGCTGGCAACGCACATTCTGGCGTTTGAAGGGGATTCTCACGTTGAATGGTTTGAGGGCAATTTCCAGGCCTACGAGGAAGACAAGAAGCGCAGGCTCGGGACGGATGCGGTGGAGAATCCGCGGCGCATCAAATACAAGCCGCTGACGCGCTGAGCGGGCACTCAGCAGTCTGTTGCGCGACAGGCATTAGCGCAAAGCGCTCTAGTAGATAGACGAGGTTTCCTTGAGCCGGCCGTGGCGCATCCAATTGATGTCGTCCCGGGGGGCGAGAGCGAACGTTCGACGCCGCAAATCGGCGACCAGTTCCGATCGGTCGCGAATATCGGCAATTTCCTCGAACGGGATCGGTTCACCGATCTTGACTTCAAGCCGCGTGCCGATCCTGCGGGCGGTTTCCCGAAACAGCAGCGACAGGCGAAGGGTAACGGAAAGATGGCTGGCAATCTGGAACAGCCGGCTGTTCTGGCCGGAAAAATGGACGGGCACGACTGTCGCCCGGGTTGTCCGGATAATCTTTGCGGTGAAAGGCGCCCAGGGCAGATCCAGGGCGGCGCCACGCAACGGTTTTTCGCTTGTTGAAACGCCGCCACCCGGGAAAATCCCGATTGCGTGGCCATCGTTCAGCCAGGCCTGTGCTATCCTGCGTGAGCGAACATTGATTGCCGTTGCCTCCCTGGTGCCGGTGAAGTCAACCGGCAGGAGATAGTCTTTGGCTTCAGGAACCGTGGTCAGAATACCATTGGCGAGAACTTTCACGTCCGGGCGCACTTTTAATGCCAGCCACGTCAGGACAATACCGTCCAGGACGCCGTAGGGGTGATTTGCGATGAAGACCACCGGGCCCGACTTCGGAAGTGTTTGGAGGGCGTCATCGTCAACGTGGACATCAAGAGCCAGCAACCGCACGGCGCCGTCAAAGAAAGTCTCGCCTGGACGCAATACGCTGTTGCGCCGCTCATAAAGGCGCTTCAAACGCCGCTGGCCACCAAGAAACTCAACAGTCCGGATAATTGCGCGTTGGACGTGTGGTTGAGTCGCAGTGGAATATGAAAACCGTATATTCTCGTCGCTGTCTTCGGTTACCGTAGCGGTACCGATATCGGACATGGCTCTGCCTTCTCAGAAAGGGTCGTGTACCCAGACGGATTCAATATGAGAATTCTTCCACCATCATATGACGAATAGACGATGATATGAACAGCACGATTCTTCTATTTGCAATAAACATAGGTTCCGTCTTTGCCATGCCAAGCTAGGTCGAAGTGAAAGTGGTCGCGATGATTCCGGTCACCGTCGGGCCCGATCACTGTCTTGAAATGCTTGCAGGCACCCTTGTGAGTTGAACGCAGGAACAAAGCATCTGTCGGGGAACCGTTCCATCCCGATTTGACATCTATGCGACGGCCGCCTTCAAGAACGAAGGCGCGAATGTCGATCGCATTGGCGAATCCGTGTTCCGACATTTTCGCGCCGCGCTTGTGGTTTCGCGTCCGGCATCCGTAGGATGCTGCGACTTCTACCTCGGCCACCTCTTCGCCCAGGTAGGTGCGTGCCGAAGGTTGGACATCAGTGCGTAACCACTCGTCGACGACTGGTACCATCCGGCAAGTCAGCGTCGCGGGCGGGTCAAGGGCAACGTCACCGTCCAGTGCCGCTGAAACGACGTATGGTTTTCGTGTCCCGCATGGCCCCGGTCCGTTGAGCGGTCCGGCTCTCTTGACGTATGGTGAAAAGCGCACCTGACCGGATTTGACGCATGCTGCTTCGGTTTTCCCGCGCCATTTTTCGCGCGGCTTGTACATCGCGGGCTCCAGGCCGCTACAGGCAGTGAGCAGCATGGAAATCAAGAGCGCAAATAGTGTTCGTGTCGTCCAGCCCGGCATGGCCGGCACGGTCGCCGATTATGCCAAACAGAAGCTTAAGAAACAGGGTTAACAGGCGATAAATTGCCACCAGTAGTCAGGCGGCGCTCTTGTCCAGGGATCGCCGGGGCAGGACAGACCGGCATACGGCCTCCGTGAGGCTGGCTTCGTTCATCGTGTAGAAATGAAAGTGCCGAACACCGCGGGACTTCAGATCACGGATCTGTTCCTCTGCAATTCCGACCGCGGTTGACGTGTGAACGTCAGTGCCGGGCTCGATATCGTCAAAATCCCGTTGCAGTATTTGCGGGATGCCTGCGCCGCATTTTGATGCAAACTGCCGGACTTTCCGAAAATTATGAATCGGCAGAATGCCGGGGACAATGGGGACGGATATCCCGGCTTGATTGACGCGATCGCGGTAGCGTTCAAAATCATCATTGTCGAAAAAGAACTGGGTGACAGCACGATCCGCGCCCGCATCCACTTTGCGTTTCAAGACGCTGATCTCGTGGTTCCAGTCCGGACTTTCCGGGTGGCGTTCGGGGTAGGCTGAGACGGAGACGTCCTCCGCGCCCAGTCGTTTCAGGTCAGCAACCAGGTCGGCCGTGTCGGCGTATCCTTCGGGGTGAGGGACGTAACGGGTCCCGACGCCGGTCGGCGGATCGCCGCGCAGGGCGACAAACCTCTTGATGCCGATATCCAGGAATTCACGAATTGTGTCCTGCAGTTCGGTGCGGCATGCACCGACACAAGTCAGATGTGCGGTAACCGGCTCATCGATGGACGCTGACATAAAGCCGGCCGCTTTCAGTGATCGGCTCTTGCTGCTGCCGCCGGCACCATAGGTCAACGTGAAGTAATCGGGTCGAAGGGCCGCCAGTCTGACAACGGTACGCAGGAGTTGGTTCGCCAACGCTTCGGACTTCGGCGGGAACATCTCAAAAGAGATTTTAACGTCTGAAGTGCCTGATACCCGGCGCTGGCGGTTCATATCGGTTCTCCAGCCCTGACGCGTTTCGGACTTCAACGCTGGATGAATCCGCTGGGAATATGCTGACGGTCAGCGTTTCGCCGGACCTGCTGCCAGCCGCCAGATCAACCGGTTTGGCAACCGAAAGCCCGGCCTCGTTCAGCCAATTGGCGATCTGCCTGTGGCTGAATCCGAGACGCCGGTGTGCATCGAGCGAACGCAGCTCCTCCATCGTGTGGGGGGCGAAATCGACAATGATCAGACGGCCACTTGGCGCAAGAGTGAGCGCAGCCTGGGCGATCGCGCGGGCCGGATCATCCAGATAGTGAAGGACCTGGTGAATTAGTACGAGGTCGAAACTCTCGCGCAAGACGGGCAGGTTGTAAGCATCGCCCTGCCGGACGTGAATGTGGTCGTGCCCGGTCCGTTCAATGTTTGAACGGGCGACGGCCAGCATGGCCGGGGACATATCTATGCCGGTCGCCCTGCGTACCCGGCCGGCAAAGAGGTCAAGCATCCGTCCAGTTCCGGTGCCGATATCAAGCATTGCATTGTACGGACCTTCGCCGGCCGTCCTCAGGATCGCGGCTTCGATGTCGGCATCGGGGACATGCAGGTTTCGAAGCGTGTCCCATTGTTCGGCATGCTTGGTGAAATAGGCGCTGGCAAGATCCTGATTGCGCTGACGTATCCGCGCCAGTTGTTCCCGATCGCGCCGGATCGTCAGGTCGGCGTCGGCAAGGTCCAGAATGGTGGGCAGAACGATGGTGCGCACCCGATCATCGTCGCTGAGCCGATAGTAGACCCAAGCACCCTCCGGCGCGCGCTCGATGACACCTGCATCGGCCAACAGCTTCAGATGTCTTGAAATTCGGGGTTGTGACTGGCCCAGAATGTCGGTCAGATCTTTGACCGAGCGCTCCCCGCCGGACAAGATGCAGAGGATCCGCAATCTCGTTTCGTCGGCGATCGCTTTAAGCAGATTTATCCGGCTGGATAACACTTTGCTCCGTTCCGTTGTACGACCTTATCATTAAAAGATATAAAGATATCCTTATATCAATCGACATTCAGATGCAAGGGTGCTTGACAAGAATCTTATTTAACGTATTCCTTAAATGATGAGCTTGTCAGTCGAATCCGGGCGGTCCGTTGCAGGTGCGCAGGCGATTTCGCCGCTGTTTGCAGCCCTGTCCGACCCGAGCCGCCTTGCGATCGTTGAACGTTTGATCAGTGAAGGCGAAAAAACCGCCGGTGAACTCGCAGAACCCTTTTCGGTGTCGGCGCCGGCCATTTCCCGCCATCTTGGCGTGCTGGAAAGAGCGGGTGTCATTGAACGACGCGTTGACCGCCAGTGGCGACGATTCCGCGTTCGTCTTGATGCAATCGAAGCGATTGATGACTGGATTCGGCGGCAACGGCGGTTCTGGGAAATATCTTTTGACCGGCTTGAACGACTGGTTTCAGAGGAGCCTGGCGAGGGAGTGTCCGATGAGTGATGAATCAAAAATTCTCAGGATGGAAAGGGTGTTTCGCGCCGATCCGGAGCGTCTTTTCGCGGCTTGGACCGATCCGCAAAAACTGGCTTCGTGGTGGGGCCCTGAGGGAATGACAACGCCGACTTGCGAAATGGATGTCCGGGAAGGCGGGTCCTGGCTGACAACAATGCGCAACGACAAGGGTGACGAATACACTGTCAGCGGGATCTACCGCGTGATTGAACCGCCGAACCGTCTTGTCTTTACCTGGGCTTGGCACAACGACGGAGAGCGCAACGGCCATGAGACCGAAGTGGTTTTGATGTTCGAGGCCGTCGATGGCGGAACGCGGCTGAGCCTTGAGCAGCGAACCTTCCAGGAACAGGAGCATCGGGACAGTCACCGTGGCGGCTGGACATCCAGTTTCAACGAACTGGCCAAATTCGTCGAAGACGCTGGATAGCGCGTCCGAACAGGGCAATTGAACATCGTCACTTTATCTGCTCATGTGCTCGTATGTCGTATGATGAGCAGCGTCCGGGTGAAGCGAGGGCGTCGATTGATCCGTCGGACGCTGACGGGGACGCGCGTCTTGTATTTATCGGCCAGGCAGACACACCCTGGATCAGCCGGGAACAATGTCCGCACAATCTGCGACAGGCCCGTGAGCGGGGCGGTGATTTTACGATCCGGATCGACGAGCCCTGGCGCGCCGGTCTGAAAGATCTAGCAGCAGGTGATCCGATTATTGTCCTTTACTGGATGGACAGGGCGTCCCGCGATCTGATCATCCAATCACCGCGCCACAGCTCCGGAACCAGGGGCGTATTCTCGCTGCGCTCACCGGTCAGGCCTAATCCGGTTGCGCTTGCCGCCGTCAGGATCATCGATCTGGATTATGAGGCGGGCTGCGTTCGGGTCGACGCGCTGGACTGCGTCGACGGCACACCCGTGCTCGATATCAAACCATGGATCGGGAGCATTGATGTTCCGCCAGTTGAACGTTGAATGACCGAACGCGCCGTGGCCGGGCAAACAATGCAAACCTGTAAACGTCCTGGCGATAAATTGCACATCGGGATTCAGCCAATATTCACTGCGGCGCCTTATTAACTTCCGGCAACACCAATACTGTCGTGTCCGTCAGCATGGCGGTCACTCAATACTGCAAGGTCCAGCACGTTCATGTCCGCCAACAGCCATTTTGACGGTTTGACGGTAGAGAGTTTTCTTGAACTGTCCTCTGACTGGTGCTGGCGCACGGACGCTGAACTTCGCTTCTCCTACATTTCCGACCAGATGTCCGATGTGCTCGGCAAAGTGGCCGGAGACGTTCTTGGCCGGACGTTTGCCGAGCTCTGGTCCGGTCGTGCGCTGACCCGCGAGATGAGCGAGTTCCTGAGCGAATTGGACGGGCGCCGTCCGTTCAGCAATTTTGTGCACGAGTTTCAAACCGATGACGGATCGGTCATCTGGTGCAGGAGCAGCGGCAGGCCCGTCTTTGACAAGTCCGGGGAATTTGCGGGTTACTTGGGGTGTGCCACAAATGTCACCGCGCTGGTTGAAGCTGAAGCCAAGCTCAGCCGGATGCGCGGTATGCTGGATGAACGCGCGCGGGAGACGGAACCGTATCTTGAGGCTGCGTTCAGAGAGATGGCCGAGGGCGTCTGCGTTTACGATGCAAACGAGCTGCTCGTTCTGTGCAACGATGCCATGAAGGACATGTACCCGCGTCTTTCCGATGCGCTGGTGCCTGGCGCGTCGTTGGAGGACGTACTGAACCATGGCCTGGAAAACGGCGAGTGGGATATTCCTGCAGAGGATCGGTCCGCCTGGATTGAACGGCGCCGGAATTTTGACGATGACGATGATCAGGAGACCCTGTCCCAAACGCCGGAAGGTCGCTGGGTGCTGCGTCGCAGCGCCCGGGCTGAGAACGGAATCATCGTCATTACCCGAAAGGATGTAACGGAACTGAAATGCCGGGAACAAGAGCTGGCGCGTATGCAATACCAGCTGTCGAGTATCTTCTCGGTTATGGATGCCGGCCTGGTCGTTTACGAGCCCGATGATGAGAATGGGTTGATCCTTGAAATGTGCAGCGCTCGTGCAATCGAGTTGCTGGATGTGCCGGAAGGACTGCTGACACTGGGGCAGACGGAAAGTGCGATCACAGAGCATTTCGTCGAACGCGGAGATTTCCTGGAAGCCCAGGAAACAGAAATCGAAGACAATGGCCGCAAGACCGTCAGGATTGAACATGCGCTTCCCAACGGCCGGTTTGTTCTGTCCACAAGAATTGATCGGTCCAATGGCGGCCGGATTGTCACTTACACCGATATCACCGACGCGATACGGCGCGAGACGGAACTGGCGCTGACCGAAGAGCGTCTGGCAAGCGTGTTTGCCGCAATGGACCAGGGAATCATCGTATTCAGTCCGCCGCGGGACGGTGTGCGGCTGGTCGAGATGTGCAGCGCGCGCGCGCGCGGACTGCTCGAACTGCCCGAGAATGTGCTATTTGAAGGGCAGAACCACCGGGAACTGTTCGAATTCCTGCGCAGTCGCGATCCGCAGTATGAAGGGGCTGATCTGGACGAATTGTTCGCTGATAACGACAAGCTCGTCCGTATCAGCCAGGACCGCCCGATGCCTTCAGGCAAGATGGTCATGTCGACCAGCATTCGCCGGCCGGCCGGAGGCCATATCGTGACATTTACCGATATCTCTCTCCTTAAGGGTCGCGAAGCGGATCTGGCTGGTGCGCTTGAGAAAGCCGAACTTGCCGATCGCGCGAAATCCGAGTTCCTGGCCAACATGAGCCACGAGATCCGCACGCCCATGAACGGCGTCATGGGCATGGCTGAACTGCTTGCCAAGACCGACTTGGACAGCAAGCAGAAGATGTTCACCGACATCATCGTGAAATCAGGCCATGCCCTGGTGACGATCATCAATGACATTCTGGATTTCTCCAAGATCGACAGTGGCCAGCTTGAACTCGATCCGATGCCGTTCAACCTCGCTGAGGCCGTGGAAGATGTCGTCACACTGATGTCGGCCAAGACCAAGGAGAAAGACATTGAACTGGTTATGCGGATCCAGCCGGACCTTCCGGACAGTTTTATCGGCGATGTCGGACGGATCCGTCAGATTGTCACCAATCTGGTCGGCAACGCGGTCAAGTTCACCGATCACGGGCACGTATTGGTCGATATTTCAGGAACCGTCGAGGGCTCAAGTGATGACCAAAAAGCGGCACTGCTGATCAAGGTGACGGATACGGGCATCGGAATTCCGGCGGACCAGGCGGAGAGGGTCTTTTACAAGTTCAGCCAGATCGACGGTTCATCAACCCGCCGGCACGAGGGAACGGGTCTTGGCCTGACAATTTCGAAATTGCTGGTGGAAAAAATGGGCGGAGAAATCGGCGTTGAAAGCAAGTTGTCGGAAGGATCGACATTCTGGTTCACGCTGCCGTTGCCCGTGCATGGAAACATGGCGTCCGCGAAGACGGCGCCAATTGATGTCAGCGGTGCGAGGGTCCTGGTCGTCGACGACAATGAGATCAACCGGTCTATCCTTCTTGAGCAGCTTGGATCGGTCGGCTTTGACGCGTCGGCCGCGGCGTCCGGGCGCGAAGGAATCTCGGTGCTGGGCAATGCGGCCAGATCGGGCCGCCGATTCGAATTGGTGATCCTGGACTACCAGATGCCGAATATGGACGGAGCCGAAGTCGTCCAGTCGATCCGGAAAACCTCGGACATCGCCACTGTTCCGATCATTCTCCTGACCTCCGTTGACGGGGCGACTGACAATCGCAACCTGCGCGATCTGGGCGTTCAGGGACAACTGGTCAAGCCGGCCCGGACGTCCGCTCTCATTGAGGCTGTGATTTCGACCCTGCAACAGGCAAGGCAAACTGAGCAGGACCAGGATGATATCCTTTTTGAGCAGGATGTCGAAAACCCAGGGCTTGGGGATCAGGATCTTCATGGCAATGCGGCAGGCGAAAACGGCTTCCGACTGATCGTTGCCGAAG
>CAJHYR010000668.1_pt1 | contig 12345 bp, 11 predicted proteins | sample 9198791 | NCBI WGS metagenome assembly CAJHYR01 (sample SAMEA7708372, study PRJEB35096) | sediment metagenome | biome: marine neritic benthic zone biome [ENVO:01000025]; feature: sediment [ENVO:00002007]; material: shallow marine sediment [ENVO:03000034] sea grass bed [ENVO_01000059] ... | reverse complement strand
TTCAACGAGATAACGGACATCCAGTTCCTTGCCGATCTGACCCGCATCATCATCACGGTTCTTGTACCCGAACGCCGTATTGCGCGCCGTCACCCTGAACCAGCGGTGCCTGGCAAGCGCCGCGATGATATCCTCGGTAATACCGTCGGCGAAATATTCCTGCTCGGCGTCTCCAGACAGATTTCGAAAGGGGATGACCGCTATGGCCGGTCGTTCACCGGATGATCTCCCGCCCGCCTGCTTGGCAACCGGCGCGTCGCCATCCACCGGTTGCGGTAAACCCGTATCTGTCCCTTCAACCGGTGCTTCCCCTGATTGCAGTTCGCCGACGAACCGGAAACCCTGGCCATGGACCGTCCGGACATAGCGCTGTGACTTGCCATCATCGCCCAGGCACTGACGGACAGACTTGATCCGGCTGCTGAGCGCTGATTCTGAAACGATCCGGCCACCCCAGACATGCTCACTGATCTCATCCTTGGAGACCATTCGGTTGGCGTTGGCGACCAGAAACGCCATCAGGGTAAACACCTGCGGTTCTACCGCGATCGGTTCACCGTCCTGGCGCAGTTCGTGGCGATCCAGATCAAGTTCAAATGAATCGAAGCGATAGATCATCGTTAACAATTGATTCCCGAAAAACAGCCTTACAACAAGGAGTTGGCTGGGCCAACGGCCAGATTTCCGGCAGCCGCGTGATTTTCCATGAATTCTCCAGACATTCTACAGACCGCCTTCAAGCAACCGCGGCCGGTTCCGGATATCCCTGACGATATCAAATGGAACCCGATAGGCGTCGGAACCCGACCGTTAATCGGCAGTCATCAGGTGAAACGCAATGACAATGCCAGTCCTTCACGAACCCTTCAACGAACAGCTCCTGAGAGCAATCGGTGTCGGCGTCGCGTTGATCGATCCGGAAACCCTGACGGTCCGCTTCTGTAACCCGACGTTTGTTGAATGGTTCGGCGAAACGGTCACCGGCGCGAAGATCGAAAGCGTCTTTTCCGCTTCCAATGCGCTGCAGATGCTGATGCAGTTGGAGGAGGCCGGCGAATATACGGTCGAGACAAGCGTCAAGCCGAAGCACAAACCCCTGGTCATCGAGATGATGTTCCGCAAGGCGGCGTACAAAGGCGAGGTGATCATCGTTGCGGAATGCCAGAACATCTCCCGCATCCGGGAACTTGAAACGATGATCGAATCCTATTCGGCCATGGTCGAACGCAAGACGCGCGACCTGGAACGGGAGAAGGAGCGGGCGGAGAAAATGTTGCTCAGCGTCATGCCCAAGACCGTCTACGAAGAGTTCAAGGCATTCGGTGTCGTCTCGCCACAGCTTTATGATCCGGTTTCGGTCCTGATGCTCGATTTCGTCGGCTTCACGTCAATGGCTGCATCGACCGATCCGTCTGTCACGGTCAGTGAGCTGAACGAGATATTCACTGCGTTCGACAATATCGCCGAGCAATATGGCTGCGAACGCATCAAGACGCTCGGCGACGCTTACATGGCAGTCGCCGGTCTTCCCTATCCGGATCCGGATCACGCGGTCTCTGTCGCTCAGTGCGCCATCCGGTTTGTTCGCTATCTGGAGCGCCGCAACAAGAGCCATCCGCACAAATGGATTTGCAAAATCGGCCTCGCGAACGGATCAGTCGTCGGCTCGGTCGTCGGACTTCAGAAATATGTCTACGATGTTTTCGGACCGGCCGTTAATCTGGCCAGTCGCCTGCAGGAGCAATCCGAGCCGATGCAGATCACCTGTGCAGGCGATATGCGGGCCGATCTGATCGGCGAGTTTTCCCTCGATGATGCCGGCACGGCGGATATTCGCGGTTTCGGCGAGATGGAACTACTGCGCGTCACCGACAAAGCCGTAGCACCGGTTCCCTTCCGCTATCACGACGCTCCGGTTGCGTTGGCTGGCTTCTGACCCCAGATATTGTGGGCATTGAACCTTTTTGTCCGGTCGCGCGTCTAACGGTATTGGCGCAGTCGAAAGGGCTGCCCGATGCCATCATGGTGTGCCATGGAGTGAAACATGGAACGAAAGAAAATGAGCGCGGCACTTGCTGCGTTAGCGCTGTACATTTCCGGCACGGTTTCCGGTTCATTGGCGGCGGACCACCGCGAAGCCCCGGCAATCAGCGAAGATCCCGCCGCCGACGCAATTTTGTCGACCACTCCCGACGCGGCCAAAGCGAACAATCCGCAAGATCAAAATCTCATTGAGGTTTGGCGCAGCCAGGGGAATCCGAGAATTCCAAAGCGCGAAATTCGACCACCAGTCCGCCGATCGCAGCCGTCGTCGTTAAATTGATATTATCTGCCACCGATCTGGCGACTATTTCCGGCCGGCCTGAAAGGTGAGCGAAGCCCAGTAGCTGTGCCATACGATCGCTGTCTGGTCATCCCGCGGTATCGTTTTCACGGCACTGACCAGATAGGTCGCGCCGGGCAACAGACGGATCGAAACCCTGCCGTCAACGTCGGTGCGCTGCCAACGGGCAATTACGCGATCGTGTTGCTGAAGTATCGCGATATGAGCATCCTTTAGGGGTTTGCCGAGCCAGAACAGTCTGATCGAAAGTTGGTCGATCGTGTCGAGATAGGGATTGGCTTCCGCCACCAGTTCAAGCGGCAGGCCGGTCTTTTGATCTTCGCCGCCGACACCACCCACCTGCACCAGCGACTTGGCGCAGCGCGAAAACGCTTCGACGAAACCTGTGGCCGGCAACCCGCGCTCCTGGTGGACAGCGAGTAGATGCTCCTGACCGGTTTCCTTGAGATAGGCCGGGAAGGTCGTGAAATCCGTATAGGTCAGCGAACTCGGTTTCGAATAGTAGAACAGCAGATTGAGTCCGGGTTCGATCACCGTTTCGCTGATTGCAGGCAGAACACCGACTGGTCCTTCAATCGGGCGTGTACTGCGGGCATCCCAAAGTCCTGCTTCAATCACCTGTTCCGGCAACCACGGCAGATTGTCTCCTTCGAAATTCTGTCCGACCCTCAGGAGTGCCGTGATTTGCTCGCCGGGCTCGATCCGATACTGCAACGGTTCGATCCAGAATTCATGGGCGTGCGCCGAAGAAACCGATCCGAAGGATGTGAGCAAAACGAGGACGAAGCCCGCTGGCCGTATAAGGTGCATCGTTCTCAGCGCAATCATCCGCTCTCAACAATCATCCGCGCTCAAAATGTAGTCCAGATCGGCATTCAGCGTGTCTGAATCGCGGCCATTTTCCAACTCGGTGAAGCGGTAACCCAGCCCGCCAAGGTGCTCCGCCAGATCTGTGAGCCGCGCGGTCCCGATGTCATGTACATCCAGAAAGATGACCGGCCGGTCCCGTTCGATCGTCTTGGCTGCGCCGGCAATCACCCGGTCTTCCGCGCCTTCGACATCGATCTTCATCGCGTCAATTCGGCCGATACCTTCCGCTTTCACGAAATCGTCGAGACGCATTGTCCGGACACGGACCGCACCCCGGTCCCTTTTGCGCGGTTCCAGGGAATGCTGTCCCGATTTGCCGCCGATGTTCAGTTCAAACTCCCCGGCTTCGTCGGCCAAGGCGAACTGTTCCACACTGACATGCCTGAATTCGTTGAGTGCGATGGATTTTTCTATCCAGTCGGCATTGTCCGGATGCGGCTCAAAACAGATGGAGCGGCCTGAAGGGCCGACAATGCTGCCGGCAAACAGTGCGAAATCACCCTTGTTTCCGCCGATATCGAGAAATGTCGATCCCTCTGAAAGGACAACCTGGATCGCGGCAAACTTTTCCGGCTCGTAGAGACCGGCTGCCCGCTTCGCCATCTGGCGCGATTCTGAGACATTGAGCCAGATACGGTAGCCACTCCGGTCATAAACCCGGTAACGGTTCTCGTTGATGGTCATGATCAGCGAATAAAGCGCGTCGTATCTACGGCCGGCTTGTGCGCTCATGATCCGCCGTCTTTCTCCAATTCAAGGCGGAAGCGCTCCGCGAATGCCGTATTGACGTCGTCGCTCATCGAAAAATACTTCTCGTGCGTCAGATCGACAGGCGCCGGCGGCTCGCCGCGTATGAATGCCGCGGCTTTCGACACAACGACTTGCACATCGTTGACAAGGTCTTCGTAGGTGACATGAAACAGGGGATTGTTCTGGCCCCTCAACCATGCCTTGAGCCGTTCCTCATCATCCCGGAACCTGCGGTAAGCCGCCCTGATGCGTTCGCTGTCATAAGTGACGTTCTTCTTTGCTTCGCCGTAGGCGTTTTCGTCGCCGGGATTACGGACATGCCATATCCGGGTCTCATCGGCGATGAACTGGGATACAGCCTGGGCTACCTTGTCGCGTCTCTCCAGATAAATGAACCGGGCACCTGACCAGTCGCGGCTGAGCGCACGCCGCTGCACTTCGTCGAGATGGGGCCAGAGATCAGCTGCAAAATCGGCAATGACCTTTGTCCCGATACGGCCGTGCGTATCGCGGTTGCGCATCAGGAGCCGCACCCACCGGATGAAATCGAATCCTGTTTCCCTGCGGTGCTCGGCCAGGAAAAGGATGTGCGGGCGCAGATGCTCCGTCGGCCGCGCAACCGTCTTCAGGCCCTGCAGCAAATGGCAGAAATAGGTGCTTCCCGATCGTGGCAGGCAGGCAACAGCATAGAGATGTTCGGCGATCGGTTTTGCCTCGACCGCCTGCAGGTCGGACCACGGGTCGAGTCCGGCGGCCGCGGCGAGAAGATAATCGTCCGTCAAGACCCGCACGGGTATGTCCGGTCGCTCATCCTCCAGTTCCAGCCGCGCGCCGGCGCCACCGGACTGCGCACAAATGACCGCCCGCTCGCCCGTGAAACCGCTACTGCCGAGGGCTTCCAACGGCAACAGCCGTCCGGCAAGGTCCCTGGCCCGCCGGATCAGCGCGTTACGCATCGGCTCGTCGGCAAAAAGGGCCGTGCTCGGAGGCTCTTCAACGAGCCGTTCCGGCAGCTTGAGCGGTTTGATATGCCGAAGCAGTTCCCGGGCTGTCAGGGTTTGCGGCAAACTGCCCTACCCTTCTGCGGACAATGTCGCCGGCGCACGATAGAAATGAATACGGCCGGGTTTGACGTCGTCGGGCAACGGCAGTGGTTCGAAATCCGGAAGATCGAGGACAGCATCGGACACCACGACCCCGTTCGGCAGAATACGGCTGGCGACCAGCGGTGACGCCCATGCCGTCAGCGCCATCCCGTATGTCGGATCGCCGTTTCCGAGATCGACATGGATCAGCGCAGCCTTGCCGCCCGTTCGAGGCAGGCAATATTCCAGTGTCTCGCGGATGTCGCCGACGATCATGTGATCAGCATCCGGGATGCAGCGCGGATGCGCTGATACCGAACGGTCAAAGGCAAAGATTTCCCTGTCCGGGAATATCTCGCGCAGATGATCGTACGACCGGCCATTTCCGAGGCCGAGCTCAAAAACCGGTCCCGGAACGTCGGTGATCAGGGTTGCAGTGTGGTTGAGGCAGGCTCTTTGAGCGATAAAGCGTTTGATCAGGCTGTCGAGGCGGCTCATCAATACTCCTGTTTCTTGTTGAACTGCAGGTAATCCGTTGACGCTGGCGAAACAAGCCGTGCGGCGGGTTCACAGGTGGAACAATGTCGGCAACTCAGGCCATATGACGTGGGGCTGATCGTTTAGCAATCCCAGAAGGTGACGCAGAAAAGCATTGGATTCATCATCATGAACCAGATGATGCGTCAGTATGCCGATCGGCTCCTCCGGTTCCGCGATGCGGCGCTCTATCTCGTCGGCGAGGAGAACGTAGGCTTTTTTCAATCCGATGAAGCCACGTGTTTTCCGCCAGGCGATGATGTCGAAATGCGTATTGCAGACATGGGATTCGCCACCCGAAGGCCCGAACACGGAAAGGCCAGTCAGGCCGACATCACGGCGCGCGGACCGCGCCGCGCTGCCGATCCGGTTCCAGGGCGGCGTCAGAACAGGCAGGAACAGATCGCCCGCCAACGGCGCAAGCCGGTCATACCCGCATTGCAAATCCGCCAGCGACGCATCCAGTGGGCGGCTCTCTCCGAACTCCGAAGCCTTTTCGCCGGGCAGCGAATTCTTGGCATGCGCCCAGCCATGCTGAAGCACGCCGACGCGACCATCTTTGTTTAATCGGTCTATCAACCCGCGCTCGGCATACTTGGGAATGACCGCTAGGGCCAAGGGTACGTCGGCATCGGCGCGGATTGAGAGCAGGGATTCAAGCTGAGGCGTTGCACTGACTGCATCATCGTCACGCCACCAGAAATTCAGTTTGACGCCCGCGGACCTCGCCGCGTCCAGCGCAGCCATGAAGCGTTCACGCTGCATCGAAGTACCGGATTCCCAACCGCTCAATTCACTTGCCTTCCCGTTTCTTCGCCAGTTCAATCAGGATCTCCGCGCTTCTGGCCGCGCCGTCCATCTCCGTTACAGGCCAACGCTCCGGCAGCTCCAGGGCCCGCTTGACGGCTTCGGTCAACCGGGACGAGGTGAGATCGACCTCAGGTGTTGTCACAACGCGCCCGCGGGCGGCCAGAGCTTCGGCGCGCACTGTCTGCTCGCTCTCCCGTCCCCCTGCAAACGGCACGAGAACGGCTGAAACGCCGGCAGCAAGAATGTCGGTCACCGTATTATATCCGGCCTGCGCCACGATAAGGCGGGCGCGCTTCAAAAGACCCGGAAAATCCGGTCGCGCCGGCTCTATGACCACCGATCGGTTATCGCTGGCGGTATCAGAAGCCAGGGCTTCAACCACGGTCTGTGGTAGATCGCCGCCGGCAAGGATGCGCCACCGATGATGTCGGTCGTGCCGCGCTGATTCGATCGCCGCCCGCAGCAATGTTTCACCCACCGCGCCGCCGCCGCAGGCGACAATTATCTCGTTCTCGCCATCACCGAGCGGCGGCTCCGGCGCTTGTGAACCGGCATGGATATATCCTGTGTAGGAGATCAGCCCTTCAAGGTCGGTGGCATAGCGGAACGTTGCGCCGAGATCGATCGTGTCCCGTTCACCGTGCACGAGAAGCCGGTCATAATATTTCAGGGCCGTATCAGCCATCCAGCGCTCGATCTTCGGATCATCCTTGGCAACCAAAATGTCACGGACTGCTGACGCGACGACGGGTTTCGGATTACGGCCAACGGCCATGTCCAGGAGCGGTATCATTTCGAACCGGAATTTTCTGCGTCCCAGCGGAAAGAACTCCGTTACGAGTATGTCCGGATCTACGCGATCGAAAACGCTGAGCAGCCTGGCCTTGCGCGCATCCATCCACGCCTGATCGATCGCCTCGCCCTTATCGTTGACGACGACGCTGAAGGTGACGTCAGCAGCGCGGGCGGCAGGCAGCGCGACAACCGCCATCCGGCCCTTGTCGACAATGTCCGGCAGATGATTACCGGTGACAAGCGTAACGTCGACACCGCGTTCGCAGAGTGCGCGACCGATGGCTGCTGCCCGCACGGCATGGCCGATGCCCAGAAGATGTTGCACGTGGACCAGCGCTTTCACGATGTCGTTCCGGTTTGTCGCGCAGCATGGATCGCCTGCGCCTTACGGAGGATCTCCTGCAATTTCCTGCAGGCAATCGCCGTATCGAGATGACGTTCCGCGTGCTGAACCGCGGATCTTCCGAAATCCGATACGACTGCCGGATCGCTGAGGAACCGGTCCAGCGCAGCAGCGAATGCCCGGGCATCGCCTTCCGGACAAAGAAAACCCGTCGCGCCGTTTTCGACGATATCCGGCACACCGCCGCTGAGACCGGCAACGACCGGCAGGCCTGATGCCTGAGCTTCGATCAGGACAAGGCCATATGCCTCGTTCATCGCGGGCCAGACACAAATATCCGCCGATGCGTAGACGGAAGGCATCTTCTCCGGAGCCACCTCACCGAGAAACTCTGTCCGCCCGGCTGGAAACCAGGCCCGGATCTCATCCCCCGCGGGTCCATCTCCGGCAATGATCAGGCGCCAGTTCCGGTTACCGATAATGTCCAACGCGTCAGCAAGGACACGATAGGATGCCCGCTTGTCGCCTTCGCGCATCATGCCAACGGCGAGCAGCCTCGGCGCATCCGAAGGCGTCCGATTCTCGCCGGCGCGGCGGAACCGCTGAGTGTCGATAAACGGCAAAAACAGACGCAAACGCTCTGCTTCAACGACCGGTTCCAGCCCCTCAACGTCTTCCGTGGTAACGGCGGCCACAATATCGGCCGCCCGAAAGGCATCGTCCGCGGCGGCAAAGCCGACGGACCACGGACCGTCCTTCTGTTTCAGGGCGCGGGCGCCTTCGACAATCACATAGGGAACGCTGAGAGCGCGGGCCAGCTTCGGCCCGAGCCAGTCCGGCGCCTTGTGGTAGACATGATAGGTCAGGATGAGATCCGGTCGCCAGCCTCTTTCCAGCCATTCATTCAGGACCCGGCTTACCTCGTCCTCGGCAAATCCGGCCAGCCGGTTCATGTCCTCGTTTCCGCCAGCCTTGCACCAGCTTCGAAACGATGAAGCAATTTGAACATCGTGGCCGATTGATTCCAGCGCGCCAATGATTGCCCGCGCCATCTGGCGATCGCCGGATGGTGTCGGTGAACTGGCCGGTTTCATCGGCGCGTAAAAAGCTATTTTCACGCGGCGACGTCCTGATCCGCCGCAGACAATTTCCGCGCCAGCCGATCAAGCCCGGGATCTGTATCAAACCGCTTGCGGACACCCGTCGCCGCTGCCGATCCAAGCTGCAGCCGGAGTTGACGGTCCGAAATCAGACGGATGACGGCATGGCTAAGGGCAACAGCGTCCTGCGGGGGGACCAGTAGTCCGTTTTCTTCATGGACGATCACCTCAGGCAGAGCGGAAACGGTCGTCCCGATACAGGGCAATCCCATGGCCTGCGCTTCCATGAAGACGTTTGGCAATCCGTCGCGATCACCGGACCGCGCAATCCGCGCTGGCAGCACGAATAGATCGGCGTGCCCGAGGGCTTCGATCACCCGGGCTCTGTTGACCGCCCCGTGCCAGGTCACTCTATCAGCCAAGTTCAGACGCTCTGCCCGTGCCTTCAGGCGTTTCAGCTCCGCGCCGCCGCCAATATGCTGCAGCGTCCAGCCAGGGCAACCCTCCCTGTCGCCGATCAGGGCAAGCGCATCCAGGAGGATATCAAATCCCTTCTTCTCCACGGCGCGCCCGATCGTGATGATGGAGACGGGCCCGTCAAGCCGGCGCGACCGGTCGGGCGGCTTTGGAAAGCGCGAAAAATCAAGCCCGTGATAGACGAGTTCGACCTTGTTGCCGCCCCTGGTGAGCCCGTTCAGGTGATCGGTATTGATTGCGGTACAGGTCACCCCCCAGTCGGCATCGGCAAGCTTTTCCTTCAGCTCCCAGTCCGGCGTCGTCCAGATGTCCTTGGCATGCGCTGAAAACGACCAGGGCAAACCGCGCAGGATCGCCGCATACCGGGCAACCGATGCCGGCGTGTGGAGGTAGTGGGTATGGAGGCGGTCGATATCCCCGGGGAGTTCATGCGCCAGGACACAGGCCTGGCCGAACCGGCGCCAGCGGTTCGGCGTCCGGTCGCGGTCAAGATCCTTCCGGAAGACTGACCAGGCTTGTTTGAACGACAGTTGAGCTTCGGCCCATCGCCGCCCGGCGCGCACGCGGGCCGGTTCGTCTTTCAGATATTCCGGAAGGTAGAGGACATCCGCATCGATTTCATCGTGAATGTCATGCCGATCAGGGTCTGTGGGTTTTCGCAGCGAAACGATGAGTTGTCTGATTCCCCGTCGCTCGAGCCCAAGAATCTCCTGCGCGATAAATGTCTCTGAAAGGCGTGGATATCCTTTGACGAGTACTGCGATCCTTGACATCAGTGTTCGACCCTCAGGCCGGAATAGCTTCTGAAACCGGTTCGGTTTTGTCGGCAAGATCCGCCTTGACCAGTTGATTGACGATATCCAGACCGTCGAGCAGATTGGTCAATCCGGCAGCGGAAGGGTGCGGCTGTTCAGGCAAGTCCGCCAGCGCGTCGGCCATCCGGTCGACATCAGGATAATCGTCAATCGGGAGGACGGAAACCAGACCGGCCTCCTCCGCGTAGGCTGCTCTCACGGCCTGTTCGCGGCGGGGCACGATCCGCGGCACGATAAGCGCCGGCTTGTCGAACGAGAGAATCTCGCAGAAGGTATTGTAACCGCCCATGCCCACCACCGCGATCGCCTGGTCGATCAATTGCTCAAGATGCGAGGTAAAGCTGATCACTTCGACATTGTAGAGCTGCTCGGCCCGCTCGAAGAATTCCTGTTGGTTTGCGTTGGCCATGAACGGTCCCAGTACGATCAGCGCCGGATAAAGCGGCCGCGTCTGGCTCTCATAGGCTTTCATCACCCAGTCGACCAGTTCCACGCCATCACCGCCGCCACCGGGCGTGACCAGGATATAGCGTTCTTCGTCGAATGGCGTCGGCTGATAGACGGATGATGCTGTCATCTTGCGTCGTAGATAGCCGGTAAACCGCACCTTCTCACGCACATTATCGGCGATCGGCAATCCGACCAGCGGATCGTAGATCTCGCGCTTACCGTAGACCCATATCTCATCGTACAGGTCAAGGACTTCATAGGCGCCCTTTCGCTCCCATTCCAGCTGCAGGATTTCCGGATCGTCCAGCACGTCACGAAGGCCGAGAACCAGTTTCGTGCCGCGGCTCTTGAGTAGTTTCAGCGTCGGCAGGACTTCGCCGAGCAAACCTGTCGGTTCCTTGTCGACGATGAAAATTTCCGGCTCGAACACGTCTGCCGTATGTTCAATGATCGATCCGCGGATCTTCAGGGTCTGATCGATGTCGATGTGGAGATTGAGCGACGTATAATCCCCGTCGCGCAACTTGATCACTCCGGGAACGCGAACGAAATCGACCCGGCTGCGGAAATCAAAACTTCCGATAATCGGCGAGCCGGACAGGATGATCACCGACAAGGACGAATAGGTACCGACGAGCGAATGGGCGATCGCCTGGCATCGACGCAGATGCCCGAGGCCAAAGGTGTCATGGCTATAGATCAAAATGCGCCTGTTCGGAGAAGTCATCTCTGCAGCCGTTGCCACGCGTTATGGATTCCGGAGCCGCCCCGCTCGTGTCTTCGAAAACATGGCAACAAATGCGGCCGAATTCTAGTGCGTACGTTGTATTTCAGAAAAAATTGATATTGCCCGGCAGCAGATCCGGTTCACCGATGCGCTGTCCAGTAGTTCACTTGTGAGATTTCTTCTGTAACGCCAAAGGCTTACCAGCCGCCGCCACCACCTCCGCCGCCGCCTCCGCCGGAAAACCCGCCGCCGCCCGACCCGGACTTGGTCGGCGTGGCGCTGGCAATCGACGACGACATGGCCGCAACCATCGACCCGGTCGCCGCGGAAAGATTGGCCGCGTCGAAACGGCTGCCGTGGTACCAGCCGGGATGATAAGTGCTTCTCGATTGGGTTTGCGCCGTCCTGGCGACATGGGCGGCGAACGCATTCGACCAGGGTTTTTCAACACCGAGGGCGATGGCAAAGGGCAGGAACTTTTCGAAGGTTTCCTCATTGACGTCCGGCGCACCGAACATGTTCATGCGCTCAGCCTCGGCAACCGACAAATAGAGCTTGAACCCTTCGATCCGGTCCAGGAGATCCCGCCCCGCCACGGTCGGCGCTCGGAGCAGATGGAACATGACAACATTCATCAGTGCGATCAGCACAAGCATCAGTGCCGCAAACAAGAGGATCGCCGGAAGCATGTTGAAGGCGATGGCTCCGACGACCGCCCAGATGACCAAACCGATCAGCATGTAGACGGTGCCCAGAATAGCCGGCCCGCCGCCGGGCAGAAGATCACTAACCCAGCCAAAACCGAGGAAGAACAGGACGGCCGCGACAGTGCTGCCGATCAGCGCGACAATCAGCGGACCGGTATGTTCGGGCGCCGGTATCTGAAGCAGAAAGAACGCAACCACGGTGGCAATCGACAGAATGACGCCGATCACGAAATAGGGGGTATTGTTCCGCATATAGCGGTCGTCATAATCGTCCTGGATCGCACCGCGGAACTGGCTGCGCATCGACGTCACCGTCTTTGCATTGGCCTTGTTCATCGCCAGGCCGGCCGGGCGGGCATGGACTTTTCTGGCAATGATCGATTCGCCGGCCGACATGTCCGGGCCGCTCACATTGGCCGGTTCAAGCACGACGGTCTTGCCTTCTTGCCGGATCCTGATCCGGCCTTTGACTGCAAGCGAAATGAGGGCTGCGATAAAGGCGAGCGGCTTTCTTGTTGTCTTCCGAAAGCCCCAG
>CAJHYR010000077.1_pt1 | contig 12480 bp, 11 predicted proteins | sample 9198791 | NCBI WGS metagenome assembly CAJHYR01 (sample SAMEA7708372, study PRJEB35096) | sediment metagenome | biome: marine neritic benthic zone biome [ENVO:01000025]; feature: sediment [ENVO:00002007]; material: shallow marine sediment [ENVO:03000034] sea grass bed [ENVO_01000059] ... | reverse complement strand
GTCGTCGACTGCAACAATAATCTCGGTCAGGTCGGCATGGCTTTTGCCATGCAGAAGGCGATCGAGCGGGCCGAAGAGATCAATGTGGCTTTTGCCGCGATCGGCGGGTCGAACCATTCCGGCACGATGGACTACTTCGCCCGCATGGCGCTGGATAAGAACATGATCGGCATTTGCGGTACCAATGCCCTGCCGACCATGGCGCCCTGGGGCGGGCGGGACAAGATCGTCGGCATCAACCCACTGGGGATTGCCATACCGGGCGACGAAGCCGGCGATTTCGTTCTGGATATCGCCTTCGGCGCAACGGCCCATGGCAAGATCCGTGTCTATGCGCAGAAGGGCGAGGCGATCCCCGAAGGCTGGGCTTTCGACAAAGAGGGCAAGCCGACACGAGACGCTATCGCCGCGCTGGACGGACTGATCCAGCCAATCGGCGGTCACAAGGGCGTTGGTCTCGGCATGGCGGCCGGGATGCTCTCAAGCCTCCTCTCCGGTGCCGGATACGGAACGGAGTCCGGCAACATGATCGAGGGTGCCTTCGCCGGGCGGGACGGGCATTTCGTGATGGCGATCAATATTGCGGCGTTTGCCGATCTTGATGCCTTTCGGAAACGCGTGGGCACGGTGCTCATGGAAGTCCGCCAGAGCGAACGGGCGGCCGGGGTGGGCCGGCTCTACACGCCCGGCGAGATCGAGGCCGGATTTGAACGTGACTATCGCACCGGCGGCATCCCGCTCAACGATGAGACGCTGGACGACATCATGGCTGCGGCCGATAAGGTCGGTGCGGATGCCGAAAGCCTTGCGGATCACATTGGCGCGGCCCGTCGGACACGTTCACTCGATCGGCAATAGGAAAGGTTGACCGATTATCGGGACCGCCATCCGATCTGCGTTGCGGCGACGTAGGTGATGATAAACCAGAGAATAAGCCTGAACGCCATTGCGCCAAAGGTCCTTGTCTCAAAACTGCCACCGAGCGACACATGGACGCCGAAAGCAATAAACGCCAGGCCCGTTAACGAGGCGACCAGTGCAGAAAGCCATACCGCCCAGCTTCGACGGTTCAGCAGGCCTATACCGACTGCGACATAGGCAAACCCGGCCAGAAAATTGAACCAAAGAACAAATGGCACCGCCTCTCCCGCCATTTCCGCGGCGACAGAACCGCCGAACAGCACCAAGCCACCCACCAGTACGGTCAGCAATCCGAACAGGATGACGACAATGGCCGCTGCTTTGAGAAGACCGCCTGCCGGACTGCTGTCAGTCATGCTCACCTCTTGCGCCTTGGCTGCCCAAACCCGGTTTGCCGGAAACGGCGTGAATGACAAGTTGTTTGCTGCCTGTCCCTAACGAACGGTCACCGGCACTTTCTGAATAACATTGTTTCCGAAGCCGGAATTGTCCCAGACGGGTTCGGTTGGCTGGACATTGCCGTTCGCGTCTGTTGCCCGGCAGGACAGGATATGATCACCCGGATCTGCATCCCAGGTATAGGTCCATTTTGACCAGGTATAGGTCCCGGTGCGTTGCTCCAGCTCAGCCGCCTGCCATGAACCGCCGGCGGAAAATTCGACGCGTTCAACCGCAACGCCGCCGCCGCACCATGCTCGGCCGGTGATCGTTACCGGTCCGGCATCGACCATGCGGCGGCGCGAATACCAGTCTGGTATTCCAGGCGGGATCATCAGCGATTTGACGCGGATAATGTCGACCGGAACGCCCGGATCATCATCGTCCTTGCGGTAGACATAGGTGCCGACCTGCTGGTGGCCGTCAAATGCGTGGTCCAGCGCCTCGATCCGGGCGAGCCATTTGACACTGGCCATGCCGTACCAGCCAGGAACGATCATGCGCAGCGGGAATCCGTGCTGGGGCAGGAGCGGCTGTCCGTTCATGGCGTAGACAAGCAGGATATCGTCCTGCATGGCAACGTCCGGCTTCAGGCTCCGCCCGTAATCGTGCTCTATCCCCTTGTCGAAGCCTCGGTCTGCGCCAAAGAAGGCGATGTCGACCGCCTCATCGGAAACGCCGGCCTGTTTGAGCACATGGCGCAACGGTGTCCCGGTCCACTCCGCGGTTCCGACCGCCTCGTAGAGCCATGGCATGGAAATGGTCCGCGGCGAAATGGCTGTGCGCCCGTTACCGGCACACTCAAGCGTCACCGGCATCGTGACAGCGGGCAGCGCCTTTATGTCATCGAGAGACAGAGACATCGGTTCTGCAACGAGTCCGGATATCTCCAGATGCCAGTTCTCAGCGCTGAGATACGGCACATCGAAATGAGTGAGCAGATAGTGCATCCCTGCCGGAGTGACGTCGTGGTTCAGCGCTTCCAGAAGAAGACCGCTGTTCCGGTTCGCCAGGGCCAATTCCTCCGGATTGATCAGTCCGCCGGAATGGCCACGCGAGTTCTTGTTGAATAATGGATTGGGATGTTCGGTCATCGATGGTCCCTGTCACTGAATCATGCGCAGATCATCATGCAACCGCTTAGATCAGGCAAGCTCAACCGGGAGTTTTTTCGTTCTGATTTCGCAGGTCCTGTGTAATGTGCTCTCGATCAGCGGACAGGACACAAATCCAGGTAGCTTCATGAAGATCAGCAGAATCACAGCGCACGCCCTTCGCATTCCGGTAACCTTGGATATCACCGCGCCTGCCAAGGAAACGAGCCATTCAATGTGTGTGGTTGAGGTGGAGACAGAAGAAGGGATTATTGGCCACGGTATGACTTCGATCGGGCCGGAGCGAACGATTGCCCATGTCATCGATACTCTCGCCGCAACTGCCATTACGGGAATGAACCCGCTGAACCACGAAGCGGTCTGGGACAAGCTTTACTGGTTACTCGCACCGCGCGGGCAGACCGGTGTCGCCCTGCATGCCATTGCGGCCATTGACGTCGCGCTCTGGGACATCAAGGGCAAGGCGTTGGGCCTTCCCGTCTGGCAACTGCTCGGCGGTGCGCGGTCGAGAGCGCCGGTCTATGCCACATTCGGCTTCGGTTTTTATGACCGCGAGGAACTGGCGGATGCCGCCGGAAAGTGGGCAGCCCGTGGTTTCAAGCGTCTGAAGATGACGGTTGGCAATTCCGCACTTCAAAGACGCGATGAGCCGAGGCCTGTCGCGGATGTTATTGCCGATGACATCGCCCGGGTGACGGCCGTGCGAGAAACTGTCGGCGATGACGCGGAGATCTACCTTGATGCCAATTGCAGTCTCGATCACTATCACGCCGATCAGTTGTGCCGCGGGCTGGAACCGCTCGGCATCTCGTTTTTCGAAGAACCGCTTACCCAGAATGACGCACGTCAGATGGCCGATCTGCGGTCCAGGACAACGATCCGCCTCGCCTGCGGGCAAAATGAAGGTCTGGCCTTTCGCTTCCGGGATCTGCTCATCCAGAAGGCCGTCGATATCATCCAGCCAAACGTCGCCATAACCGGTGGCTTTACCCAGTGCCAGAAGATCGCCGGAATGGCCGCAGCTTTCAATGTTCCGGTGGCCAATGGCGGTGCGTGGCCGTTCCTCAACCAGCATCTTCAGGCCGGTGTGCCGAACGGTACGCTCGTTGAATACCATTACCCTGCAGTTGAATGCAGCAAGAAACTCTATGATGGCCTTGCCGAGCCCGCCGACGGTTGGATCGAGCTGCCAAATACGCCCGGCCTCGGATTTGAGATCAATCGCGAGGCGCTTGAAGAGTTTAAGGTCTGAACGGCGACTATTCGTTCAGGCCGACGGGATCGGTCCGCGACCGGCGAACGGCCAGGCGGCCGCCGATGACCGGCCACATCAGTCCGATTGCCGCAAGCAGAAGAAAGAAGGCGGCAAGCGGTTGTGTGAAGATAAGCCACCAGGCACCATCGAAAATCTTGAGCGAATTCTGCAGGTTCGTTTCCAGCATCTTGCCGAGGATCAGTCCGATGGCGACCGGTGCCACCGAAAAGCCGAACCGGCGGAAGAGGAAGCCGACAACTCCGAAGATCAGCGTGATCCAGACCTCCAGCATCGACTGGTTCAACGAATAGGAACCGGTAATGGCGAGTGCAAAGACGATCGGCCAGAGGATTGACGTCGGGATAAGCGTGACCCGGGCAAACATTTTGGCCCCGAACAGGCCAAGGAAGAAGAACATCACATTGGCCACCAGCATCGCGCCGAAAATTCCGTAGACCTTGTCGACCTGCTGGGTGAAGAGATGCGGGCCCGGCCGCAGCCCATGAACCATCAGGCCGACCAGAATCACCGCTGTCGTCGCGCTTCCGGGAATCCCGAGAACCATGGTCGGCACCATCGCACCACCAGTGGCAGCGTTGTTGGCCGCTTCCGCGCCGGCTACGCCCTCCACGGCACCCTTGCCGAATTCATGCTTGTTCTTCGACCAGCGCTGGGCTTCGGAGTAACCGATCATGGAGGCAACTGTTGCTCCCTCGGCGGGCAACACGCCGATGAATGTCCCAATGCCACACGAGCGCAACACGGTCTTCCAGATCTTCTTGTAATCCTCCATCGACGGCAGCTTGACCGCTTTCATGGAGATCTGCTCGACAATCATATTGACCCTTGTGGACTGAACGAGAAGTTCTGACAGGGCGAACATGCCGATCATCACGGGGATGAAATTCAGGCCTTCGTAGAGGTCATAATTACCGAACATGAAGCGCTCGACGGAGGTGACCTGATCGGAACCGATCGTCGCCAACCAAACCCCGAAGACGCCTCCGATCAGATTGCGCACCGCACCCCCGGAAGAAATCGTCGCCAGCATCGAAAGGCCGAAGACGGTCAGCGCAAAATACTCCGGTGGCCGGAACTCATAGGCGACGCGCGCCAGCATCGGCGCTGCGATCATCAGGACAATGACCGAAAAGACACCGCCGAAGGTGCTGGATACCACGGCGACGCCAAGGGCCCGTCCCGCCTCGCCGCGTTGCGCCAGCGGAAAGCCGTCGAAGCAGGTCGCGGCCGCCGCCGACGTGCCCGGCGTATTGATCAGGATCGCGGTGATCGCACCGGCAAAAGTCGCGGAGACGTAGATCGTGGTCAGAACCGTAATCGCAGCAACCGGTTCCATCGTCAGTGTGAACGGCAGAAGAAGCGCCGCGCCCGTGGTCGCACCAAGACCAGGCAGCGCGCCGATGATGACACCACCGATTGTCGTCACGGCAATCAGCAGCAGTAGATAAGGATCGGTCAGAACCGTGAATGTTGATAGAAGTGCCTCACCCATACCGCTTCGATATCCTAGCCGTAGTAGATATTCGTCAGAACGCCGCGCGGAAAACGCACCTGGAGCAGAAGATCGAAAGTGAAGAAAATCACTGCCGGCGTTGCGATGGCAACCAGTGCGGCGACCCAAAGGCGCCGTTCGCCCCAGGTAAGGCACATGGAGAACATCACGACGGCGAGCGCCAGGAACATATCGAGGGTCGTCGTTACGGCGAAGAAAACCGCAAGAAGCGCGCCGGTCACCCATGTCTGCCAGGGAAGGTCCGAACGTCTGCGAGGTTCTGACCTCAGCATCTGCAGGATAAGGACCACATTCAAAATTGCGATTGTGGCCATCAAGAAAATCGGAAACGCGCGCGGCTGCATGGCCGGTCCGACAATGATCGCCGGCGCCTCGTCGAGGGTTGTGGCGACGTAGGTGACGATGCCGCAGAAAACAAAGATGAACCCGGGTACGGCCCAGTCCACCAGGCCGTGTCGGTTCATTGATTGCTGCGGGCCCGTATCGCTCACGGGCCCGCGCTGTTGATCAGGTTTAACATGAAACGGTGGTTACAGGCCCATCGCCTTGATCGCCGGCGTCATGTCGTCGATCATTTTCTGGATCTGGGCACCCCACTCGTCGGCGCCGACGACTGAAGACGCATCAAGCCCGACGGTTGTCAGGAAGCCCTGATAAACCGAGTGCTTCATCGCCTTGACCAGCTTCTCTTCAAGAATCATGGCTTGTTCATCGGATACGCCGGCATGTGTCGTGAATCCACGAACGGTCGAGAAAACCGCATCGATACCCAGTTCCTGAGCCGTCACTGCATCCGGGATTGGCGCCATGCGTTTTGTACCGAGCACCACCAGCGGACAGATATCGCCGGATTCAATCTGGGCTGACGCTTCCGAGAGATTGAGCACACCGACATCGACAGCGCCGGCAACAAGCTGGGTTGCGACTTCACCGCCGCCGGAGAACGGCACGATGTCCGGCTGCATAAGACCGCCCTTGTCGGCAAACACATAGGCGGTGATGTGGTCGATGCCGCCCGCATTCGTCGTCCCGAACTTCAGCTTCCCGCCTTTCATGGCATCGACAAGGTCCTGGCCGTTCTTGTGTGCGCTGGTCTTGCAGTTGACCATGAAGATCTGCGGGTCGTCGGTTCCGCGCGCGATCGGCCGGATATCGGACACCTTGAGGTTGGTTTTGCCCTTGGCCACTGTGATCGCGTGACCGATCGTGAATGCCAGGATCGTGTGACCGTCAGCCGGGCGGTCAAGGAAATATTTCATCGCCGCGGCGCCGTTGCCACCGCGCTTGTTGACAACGACCATGTCCTGCTTCAGCTCGCGCCGGGCTCTCAGCATCATCATACGCGTCGTGACGTCAGTGCCGCCACCTGCGCCGGCATGCGTCACAACTTCAACGGTTTTCGCTGGAAAATCCTGCGCAAAAACAGCCCCGGCCGTAAATGCGGCAGCTGTCAGCGCAGCAATTCCGACGCCTGCGATTTGAAGCGGTTTCGTAGTCATGTAGTCCTCCCGATGGTGTTTTTGACAACGTATGCAAAGGCGGAGAAATTGCGATATCTGAAGCCCGCTTGCAAGTAGATTCAACCAGAAAGGACTGGTTTACGAACGCTAGGCTGCAAATATCGGTTTGCTAGCCGATGTCGACTCCTGCTTCCTGCGCTCTGGCAAGCATGTAGTCTCGGCCGACCAGCATGTCGTCAATCGTCCCGAAGCCGTTGGTGTAGTGGCCCTCATAACCGAGGCCTTCGATCTTCGCGAACAGGGCGCCAAAATCGATTGTGCCTTCTCCCGGCTTCTGATGTATCTCGAATAGTCCGTTATTGTCGGCCAGCCGGACTTCCCGGCAGCGGCTGAAGTCCATCGCATCGATAAATTTCCCGATGCCCACGCCGGGCAGAAAATGGGCGTGATTGGCAGTGAACGTCCACTGAATGGCCGGGCTTTGAAGGGCATCGAAGAAGATCCTGCACTCTCCCGGCGTCACCGGCATGTAGTTGACCTCCGCATGATCGGGTTCCCAGTTGAGATTCTCCAGGAGAAGGAGGGCGCCCCGCTGCTCTGCATAGTCACCGACACGCTTCAGTCGGTCGATCGCGGCCTGCATGCGGATCTTGCGGCATGCTGTGAAGTGGTATCCCCCGTGCACGATGTTCCAGCTCGCGCCAATTCTCTGCAAAAGATCAATATGGGCCTTCAGATAGTCATCGACCGCATCGCGGCAAAACGGTGATATTTCGGCAACGTTGACGCCGGAAAGCGTGTGCAGCCCGAGCGTGATTCCATGTGTCTCACAGGCATCGCGTACGGCCTTGCAGCGATGGTCATCAAAGCTCTCAAGCGCATTGGGGTGAATGTCCGTCTGGACATCGATAAAGAAGACCTCATTGCGAGCGGCCCATTCGATGCCCTCCTCCACCGGAAGCCGGCGTCCGAGATCAACGCCGATGCGCTCCTTGAGCGGCCTTATTACCATTCAGGCTCCCCTTGCGGCTCGTCTAACGCCCCTTGAATTGCGGTTTGCGCTTCTCCATGAAGGCACGCCGCCCCTCAATATAGTCTTCGCTGTCGAAACACGCTTCGACCATGGCATCAAGCTTAACCGGATCCCTGTCGGCCGGGTCGCGATCGATGTCCAGCGCGACGGCCTTGACGGTCGCAATCGTCATCGGTGCATTCTCTCTGATCCGCCTGGCATAATCATCGATGAAAGCATCAAAGACCGGCTCATCGAGAACCCGGTTGACCAAGCCCATATCGTAGGCTTCCCCGGCCGAGAATTGCCGCGCCGTATAGAAGATCTCCTTGGCCATTGACGTGCCGATGACGTCAGCCAGCCGCTTGATGCCGGGATAGCCGTAACCGAGGCCGAGCCGGGCGGCGGGAATACCGAACCGGGACCGGGTGTCACAGATCCTGAGGTCGCAGCAGATGGCAAGCGCTAGCCCGCCGCCAATGCAATAGCCCCGGATCGCAGCGATTGTCGGTTTCGGGAAATTCTGCAGCGCGTCGTAAAACCGCGACGAAGTCGCCTGGTAGTGAAGCACGTCCTTCTTGGTCGAGCGCTCCGTTTCGAATTTGGATATGTCGGCGCCTGACGCAAAGGCCTTGCCGCCGGCGCCACTCATGATCAAGAGACGAACACCGTCGTCTTCGGCCATCGCCTCGATCACTTCTGTCGCCGCCTCCCACATATCAAGGCCGATCGCGTTGTGCCGGTCCGGATTGTTGATGACGATATGGCCGACCTGATCGACCGTACCGGCCCGGATCTTGCCGTCCGCATACTCATTCAATGCATCAGGTTTCATATGACTTCGTCCTCGCGCAATCCGGCAATCGCCGCGTCGTCGTAGCCGAGATCGCGCAGGATCTCGTCCGTATGCTGACCAAGTGTCGGCGGCGGTCGACGGATCTCCGATTTCGACCGGCTCATGATGATCGGCTGGCCGACGATCTGCGTCGGCCCCCGCTCCTGGCTCACCATGTCGCGGGCGATCCCCAGATGTTCGACCTGCGGTGAGGCAAACACCTTGTCGATCGAGTTGATCTCGCCGCATGGAACGCTTGCCTCATTGAGCCGCCGGATCCAGTTTTCTGACGTATCCTTGCGGGTGTGTTCGTTGATCAAAGCGTTCAGCGCCTTACGGTTTCGGCTGCGCGATGGACCATCGGCAAAGTCCGGGCTGTTGAAGCGGTCGTCGGCAAGCTCATTGGCAAAACGCTCCCAGATCGGCTGACCGGCACAGGCGATGTTGATGTATCCATCGGCGGTTTCGAATACGCCGGTCGGTATCGACGTCGGGTGATCGTTGCCGGCCTGGCCGGGAACTTCGCCGTCCATCAGCCAGCGGGTTGCCTGGAAATCCAGCATGAAGACCTGCGCCTGGAGCAACGAACTCTGGATCCACTGGCCCTCGCCGGTCCGCTCCCTTGCAAGGAGGGCGAGCAGAACGCCCTGGGCGGCAAACAAGCCGGCACACAGGTCAGCAATCGGGATACCGACCCGCATCGGTCCACGGCCGGGCTCCCCGGTTATCGACATCAGTCCGCCCATACCCTGGGCGATCTGGTCGAAGCCGGGCCTTCCGGAAAGCGGCCCGTCCTGTCCGAAGCCGGAAATGGAGGCGTAGATGAGGCCGGGATTGAGAGCCTTCAGGTTTTCATAGTCGATCCCGAGCCGGAACTTCACGTCGGGCCTGTAATTCTCAACGATAACATCCGCGCCAGCCGCAAGTTTCCGGAAAATCTCCTGACCCTCATCGGACTTCAGGTTGAGCGTGATACCGCGCTTGTTGCGTTGCAGATTCTGGAAGTCGGAGCCATGTCGCGCACCGCCCATCGCGCCAGCGCCGGTCTTGTCCCGGGTCGGGGCTTCGATCTTGATGACATTGGCACCCCAGTCGGCGAGCTGCCTGACACAGGTCGGACCAGCCCTGACACGGGTCAGGTCGAGCACCGTATAGGGCTCAAGGATATCGCTTGCCGGTTCAAATCCCATTAGCCTGTTCCTCCCGCAAGACCGCTGTCAGGCCGCAGCTGCCCGTCTTGCCCTGGCCATATTCGTTACGATTTCAAAGGCATTGAACGTCGACTTTGGCGACGCCGTACCCTGCCCGACAATATCGTAGGCAGTGCCGTGCGCTGGGGTTCCGATCGGCACCGGCATGCCTGCATGGATCGTCACGCCACCGTCGAAACCCATCATCTTCATAGCGATCTGACCCTGGTCATGATACATGGTCACGACCCCGTCAAAATCACCCGCCCTGGCCTTCAGGAATACCGTGTCCGACGGATAGGGTCCGTCTGCCTTGATCTGCATGTGCTGGGCGCGCGCCACAGCCGGAGCGATGATATCGATCTCTTCGGTGCCGAAATTTCCGCCGTCACCGGCGTGCGGGTTCAGGGCAGCGACACCGAGGCGCGGTCGCTCGACACCGGACGCACGCAGGCTCCCGTCCAGCATTCGAATCGCGTCGAGCACAGAATCCTCGGTGATCATCGATGCGACATCCTTCAAGGGTACATGCGATGTCACCCGGCTCGACCAGAGCCCGGCCATGATATTGAGTTCGCCGACCGTACCCGCGCGATCGCCCCACCATTCAGCCATCCATCGGATCTCGTCTTCGTGCCCGATATCGGCCATATGCATGGCCGCCTTGTTGAAGGGCATGAACAAGACCCCGTCGACCTCGCCGGCGGCCGCCATTTCGAGCGCCCGGGTAAGGGTTGCCAATATCGATTCGCCGCCTTTCCGGGTCGCCTCGCCGGGCGTGAGATCGTCTGGCCTTATTGTCTCGATGTCTCTCAGCTCAAATGCTGCCGGGCGCACCTCGACCCCGGCTGAGGCAAAGCCCGACTCTATGACATGGCGATCACCGACAACGATCATGTCGGCCTGGCTTTCCGTCTCAGGATCATCGAGCAAACGCGCGAGCAGTTCCGGGCCGATCCCGTTCGGGTCACCGGGGATGACGGCAAGTGTCGGCAGTTCATTGGATGTCACACTCGTCTCCTGCGTTGGAATTCGCCGGCAGCACTTAAGGTGCTAACTCCGGAGTTGTCCACTCCTGCGGAATGAATCGTTCGCTTCCCGTTCGGTAATGCTCAGGAATCCGGGTCGAAGATATAGCCGAGGCCACGGACGGTCCGGATAATGGCCGGTTTCTTCGGATCAACCTCGATCTTGCGCCGCAGGCGCGATATCCGGATGTCGATTGACCTGTCGAACGGATCCCAGTTCCGGTCGTGAGCCATTTCCAGAAGCTGATCCCGGTTGAGCACCCGCCCGCGATGAGTCGCGAAAACCTTCAAAAGCCGGAACTCCATTGCCGTCAGCGGCACCTCTTCGCCATCATCTTTGAACAATCTGCCGGCCTCAAGGTCGAGAAGACTTGTGCCAAACCTGACCGAAGCCGCACTATCCTGCGACCCGCTGCGGCTGCCGTCCCCGACCACTCCTTCACCGGCACGACGCATCACGGCCCGGATCCTTGCCAGCAATTCCCGTAAATCGACCGGTTTTGCCAGATAATCGTCGGCGCCCATTTCCAGGCCGATGATCCGGTCGACGACATCACCGGAGGCAGTCAGCATGACGATGCCGGTTCCGCCCCGCTCACGAAGAAAGCGTGCCAGTGACAGGCCGTCTTCTCCGGGCATGTTGATATCCAGCACAACCAAATCGGCATCATCGTCTTCAAGAATCGATCTGAGCGCCGATCCGTCCTCCGCCAGATTCACGCTATAGCCCTGCCGCTCCAGATATTCGCCGATCATCTCGCGTATATCCGGCTCATCGTCGCAGACAATGATATGACCCTTGCTCTCCATTGCGGATTTCCGTGCCATGCTCCAGCGGAGGGGATATTGTTACAGGTTGACTGAATTTCAAAGCCCCTGCGCGGCAATCAGCAGGAACGCTGGACGACGTCAGGTCTGGTCCTTACCGCGTAAGCGCGACACGAAATCACGCAATTCCGTCGGCCTGATCGGTTTTTCCAAATAGGGTCGACCGCTTTCCTCCAGGAACTCCTGCGCCGCCGGGCTCATCGTATCACCGGTCATGAAGCCAAGCTTACCGATCTCTTCCGGGAAATTGACCATCATTTCATCAAACAGTTGCGGGCCGTCCATTCCGGGCATCTTGAGGTCGCTGAGGATGACTGCAAAATCGTTGCCACGCAGTGCAGAAAGAGCATACTGGCCGGACGGGGCGTGTGTCACTTGGAACCCGTCGTGCCGCAGCACCTCGCCGATGAATTCCGCAACGTCAATCTCGTCGTCGACGACGAGCGCGGAAAGGCCGGTGGCTTCAGCGGCAGGTTTGCCGACACTTATGCCAGTTGTTTCCGCGTGATGTGCCGCGGGCAGCCTGATGATGAATATCGATCCGCCGCCCGGATTTTCCCGGACATTGATCGTGCCGCCCTGCGCATCGACGATCCTGTGGCAGAAGGCTAGCCCGATACCCGTTCCGGCACCGACCTCCTTGGTGGTGAAGAATGGCTCGAAGATGCGCAAGCGTATCTCCTCCGGAATTCCCGGCCCGTTGTCGACGATCTCGATAACGACCTGATCATGCCACCTGTCCGGACGGGTGATGACCCGGATCTGCCGCGGCTCATCCTGGTCCTGAAGCGCCTGCTGCGCGTTGACCAAAAGGTTGAGGAATACCTGGCTGATCTGGGCCGGATCGCACCAGATCGCCGGCAG
>CAJHYR010000146.1_pt1 | contig 12500 bp, 14 predicted proteins | sample 9198791 | NCBI WGS metagenome assembly CAJHYR01 (sample SAMEA7708372, study PRJEB35096) | sediment metagenome | biome: marine neritic benthic zone biome [ENVO:01000025]; feature: sediment [ENVO:00002007]; material: shallow marine sediment [ENVO:03000034] sea grass bed [ENVO_01000059] ... | reverse complement strand
CTTTCAACGCTCGCCCACCTTGAAGACCTGATTGAACGGGGCATCGTTACAACCGCCGGCCTGCCTTCAATTGACGGGGATTACTGGGCAGCCGGCTGAAGTTCACTGCGCTCGCCCTGCAAAGCTGCGTCAAGCGCCGCAAGTATGCTCCGGACACGGCGAGCGTTCTGTCCCAGATCATGCTGGCCAACCGTCGACGCCGACCGCAGATCGACCCGGGTTCCCTCCGGCGTGGTTCCGATGCGGACGACAATGTAATTTGCGAACTGGAAAATATAGGTTCTGGCCACGAGCTGAATGATAGCGGTCTGGGGTTCAAATACCGGTTCCGGAATATTGTCCGGCGCATCCAGCGCGCCGGCTTCACCGGACTGCACAAGCCCCAGCCCCGCAACACCTGGCGACGCGCCCTGGTCCGGCACAGCGCGCGCAAGGCTCTGCGGCAGGTCCTGACCAAGGATCGTCCAGCCTTCTTCCGGCGCCAGAACCCGGATCGCCTCCACAACGCGTTCAATGCTTACCGGATAAAGCCGCGCCGTAATGTCCGGATAGGCATCGAGCTGGAGCTGCCGCTGTTCGGGTGACGAAGTGCCGAGATTCTCGGAAGCACTGTCGATTGCCAGGAAATTCGGAGGATTGTCCAGATCAGTCGTTACATCATTGAGACGCGGATAGATGGCAAGGGCGTAGACGGATACGGCAAAGAGCACAACACCGGGAACAGAATAGACAATCGCCATGATCGCCGAACCTGCCCCGATATCTCCGCTCTTCCAGATATCGGAAAGCGCGTAAGCTCCGAATGCACAGGCAATGAGCGCCAGAACGGTTCCGCTGAAAATCAGAGCAAGAAGCGAATCTTCGGGAATGAAGGCAAACCGGTGGCCGAGCGCCGTGAGGACAAAAACCGGGACGGAAAGAGCGCCACAGAATCGGCCCAGACGGGCTGCACGGGATCTGCGGACTGTGATCCTGGCCCCCATCGATTGACATCCTTCCGTGTCCGGAACAGCGCTTTGCGATATCAGACAGCAGGTCTGTCAGCTGAAGGCATAATCCGCAAACTGGTCCCGCAGCGCCATCTTCTGAATCTTGCCCGTCGCTGTATGGGGTATCTCATCGACGAATTCCACTGCATCCGGCATCCACCATTTGGCGACCTTTGGACGCATGTAATCCAGGATGTTCTGCTCCTCCGGTGACACACCGGATTTCGGCACAATGATCAACAGCGGACGCTCATCCCATTTGGGATGGGCGATTCCGATGACAGCAGCTTCGGCTACATCCGGATGGCCGACGGCAATGTTTTCAAGTTCGATGGAAGAAATCCATTCGCCGCCGGATTTGATGACATCCTTTGAACGGTCGGTAATCTGCATATAGCCGTTCTCGTCAATGTGGGCGACATCGCCGGTATCGAAATAGCCCTCACTGTCGAGTATCTCGCCCCCGTCGCCCTTGAAGTAGGCTTTCGAGATCGCCGGGCCGCGCACCTTGAGCCGGCCGAAGGTTTCACCGTCCCAAGGCAATGGATTGTTGCCGTCGTCTGTGATTTTCATCTCAACAGTAAAGGGCGGATGGCCCTGCTTTTCCTGAAGGTCGTGTTTGTCGTCTCCGACAAGATCGCCGACTTCAGGCTTGAAGGTACAGACCGTTCCTAGCGGGCTCATCTCGGTCATCCCCCAGGCATGGACGACTTCTACATCGTAGGTTTCCTGGAACTTTTCGATCATTGCACGAGGGCAGGCCGAGCCACCGATAAACACACGTTGAAGGTGGTCCAGTGACTTACCGGTTTCCTCAAGGTACTGCAGCAGCATCAGCCAAACCGTCGGAACGGCAGCCGTAACGCTGACCCTGTGAACGTCCAGGCATTCGAAGATCGACGCACCGTCCATCTTGCCGCCCGGCAGAACAAGGGATGCGCCGACCAACGGGGTCGTAAAGAGGATCGACCAGCCGTTGGCATGAAACATCGGAACCACCGGCATGATGCGGTCTTTGCTGGATATACCAAGCATATCAGGTGCGCTGGCCGCCAACGCGTGCAAGACATTCGATCTGTGGGAGTAAAGCACGCCCTTGGGGTTGCCGGTGGTGCCGGAGGTGTAACACATGCCCGCGGCCTGGTTCTCATCGAACCGCCTCCAGGCAAAATCGGAATCGGCTTCCGCGAGCCAGCTTTCATAATCGACTGCGTCGATGGATGTTTCGGGCATGTGCTCGGCATCTGTCAGCACGATGACCTGTTCAATGGTGGTCAGTTTGTCCCGGAGGGCTTCGATGATTGGCATGAAGGTCAGGTCGACAAAGATCAGACGATCCTCGGCGTGATTTATGATCCAGGCGATCTGCTCGGGAAACAGGCGGGGATTGACCGTGTGATAGACCCCGCCCACGCCGAGAAGGCCATACCAGACTTCCAGATGGCGATGGGTATTCCATGCAAGCGTGGCCGCTCGGTCGCCAATTCTCAATCCGGCCATTTCAAGGCGCTTACCGCAAGCGAGAGCCCGGCCTCGCAATTGGCTGTAGTTTGACGTATGGAACGGCCCTTCAACTGTCCGCGAAATTACCTCGCGTTTTGGATGATAGGTGGCAGCATGATCCAGCAACTTGTGGCACAGCAGCGGCCAATCCTGCATGAGTCCGAGCATATATTCCTCCGAATTACTTCCGTCGGCATATTTCGGCGACTCAGATGCAATTGCAAGGCTTCCAAGTTACGCCAGATAAAAACCGCAATCTTATCAAAGTCCTGCCATCAGCTTTCAACATAGTGCGGTAATGCGTAATGTTGTGTATCTGTCAGATCGATCTGACCATGGGTCGGAAAACGGCGATTATGCGTTTGCCCTGCCCCGACTTGAACAGGAATTGGCCCGCCGTCCGGATATCGATGACGATCGTCCCTGGATCGAACAGGTTACGGAAGCGATCAACGCTGCCAACGGTGAACTCCTGTTTGTCCTCCCTGATCCTGACGAAGACGGCGAAATCCGCCAGCGCGCCATGATACGGCTGCATGAGAAGGAGGAGGAATGCCTCGTCTATCTCTGCCAGGCCGAAGACGGATTTGTTCTAAAGACAGGTGAGCAAATCGAATCTCACCTAGCGGAATTTGCGCGTGCTGCTGCCAACGTCATGCAGCATCTGCGGGCCGATGCCAATGTGCTCCGACCGCTGGCGGAAGGAATTCACTGAGCAACGGATCCGCCCAAAAACGCGACACGGTTCACGCCGTCAGGCGAAACATTACACCCATTGATTCAAATGTGATCGGCCCCGCGCGAAAAAACAGGTTCGCGCGGGTTGTTATTAATCATGCGTTCATCAACGTATAGGCACAATCAGCCGGTCAAAATCGCACAGGAGCGGGAACAATGGCATCCCGGACACAACCCATTTACGAAACCAAGCAAGCCAAGACCAAAGCGGCCCAGGAAGACGCTGTGTCGGATCTTTGCGGGCATTATCGCGTGATCGGCATTGCAGCGGTTGCAGCGGCTGCTTGCGCAGGCAAATCCAGCCCGGGTGCCGGTTAAGGCACGTATACCCGGCGTTGCAGCGGCATCTGCCAGCTGAAACCCGATCGGCTATCAGGTCAGGCCGGCCCGGCTTCGCTCAAACTGAGCACCAGGGAACCGGCCAGCGCCCACATGATCACTGCAATGATCCCGTCAAGCACGCGCCAGGCGGACGGCCTTGCAAACAACGGTGTCAATAATCGCGCGCCGTAGCCCAGCGCGAAAAACCAGGCGAAGGATGCAGTGACAGCGCCGACGCCGAATGCGATCCGACCGGTGCCTGAATATGTGGCCGAAAGACCACCCACCAAAACCACCGTGTCGAGATAGACATGCGGGTTCAGGAACGTAAACGCGAGGCAGGTGGCGATCGCCTGTTTCAGACTGTCCCCGCCTGATCTTGCCGGATCGAGCGCGTCAGGCCGAAACACACGAAATGCCGCGCGCAATCCGTAAAATCCCAGAAACAGCGCACCACCGATCGTGACCAACGTAATCAGCTGCGGCGATCGTGAGATCCAGGTTCCAAGGCCGGCAACTCCGATCACGATCAGCGCGGCATCGGACAGCGAGCAGATCAGGCAAAGGACAAAAACGTACTGATTCTTCAAACCCTGGCGAAGGATGAATGCGTTCTGTGCGCCGATCGCAATGATAAGTCCGGCGCCGAGAAGAAAACCGGAAGCCAGTGCGCCAGCGGTACCGCTCACCGCAGCCAGCGCTCGAGCCGGGCGATGCCTTCGTGCATGTCCCCTGCCGTCCCCGCAAAGGAAAACCGCATATAATGATGCCCGCGCACGCGATCGAAATCCTGGCCGGGCGTGGCGGCAACGCCTGCTTCCTCCAGCATCCGGCCGGCAAATTCAAGCGCATTGTTGGTGAACGGCGATACGGACGCATAGATATAGAACGCCCCGTCAACCGGCAGTATTTCGTCGAATCCGAGGTCCGGCATGCGCGACAACAGAAACTTGCGGTTTTCGGCATAACCGGCGCGGACGGCTTCCAGTTCATCCGCCGCATCAAATGCAGCTACGGCAGCTCGCTGCGACAATTCGGGCACGGATATGAACAAAGATTGTGCCAGCCGCTCCATTGGCCTGGCCAGATTTTCCGGCAGTACCATCCAGCCGACCCGCCATCCGGTCATGCAATAATATTTGGAGAATGAATTGATCACGATGGCATCATCGGTAAAGCGCAGCGCAGATTCCGCCCGCCGGCCATAGGTGAGGCCGTGGTAGATCTCGTCAGAGATCAGTCGGATACCAAGCCGCGCGCAGGTGCTGCAAATCTCGCCGAGATGATCCGCATCGACCATTGTTCCGGTCGGATTTGCCGGGCTGGCGATCAATACGCCGTCGAGCGGTCGGCTCGCGTGGGCGTCGGTGATCTGTTGCGCGTTCAAAATCCAGCCGGTTTCCGGTCCGATCGCGATATCGACGGCCTCAAGGCCGAGTGCTCCGAGGATATTTCGGTAAGCCGGATAGCCGGGCGATGCGAGCGCGATACGGGCACCCGGATCGAATGCGCCGAGAAACGCCAGATTGAATCCGCCGGACGACCCGGTGGTGATCATGATCCTGCCGTCCGGCAAATCGAGCTCGTATGCCTCCGCATAATGACGGGAAATCCGCTGCCGAAGCGGCCGAATTCCGGCTGCTTCCGTGTAGCCGAGGCGCCCATCCTGAAGGATGTCACGGGCGATCTTCAGAACCGGCCGCGGCGCCGGACTGCCCGGCTGGCCGACTTCCATGTGTACGATTGAACGCCCCGCAGCTTCCAGGCGCGCAGCCGACGCCATGACATCCATGGCAAGGAAAGGCTCAACATTGCTGCGCTTTGAAGGTGTGAGCTTGGAAATCCCGGCCGCATTCTGTCGCGGTTGATCTTGTCTTGTCATCTTTGCGCCATTTCCATGATATGAAAGCGTTGTTGATCCTGTCAGCGCCATTGCCTATTTCATTCCGAGGAACTGGATATAACCGAGTAGATGCGCATCATGAATCGCCTGACTACCAGTCGACGCCTGTCAATGCCAGTGTCCCTCATGGGCGGAAGAAGGCCGGCAATCAAACCGATTGTCGCAGCTGTCATGGCTGCCGTTTTTTTCTGGTCGACCGTTGCCGTCGCGCAGCGACCAAAAGTACGGGTTATAAGAGACGCGGAAATCGAAACCTTGCTGCGCGATTATGCGCGGCCGGTTTTCAAGGCCGCCGGGATCGGTTCACGGGGCGCAGAGATTATCCTCGTCAACGACCGGTCCTTCAATGCGTTCGTCGTCAGCGGTCACCGGATGTTCATCAATACCGGAACATTGCTGATCGCCGATACGCCGAACGAGGTGATTGGCGTCATCGCCCACGAGACCGGGCATCTGGCCGGCGGCCACCTGCAAAACCTGCGAAACGAGATATCGCGCGCCCAGGCAATCGGAGCGATTGCGACACTCCTTGGCGCTGGCGCGATGGCTGCAGGCGTCGCAGCCGGTTCCGATAGCACTGCGAGGGCCGGAGGCGCGATCGCACAGGCGGGGCCGCAGGTCGGGCTCCGGACCTTGCTTAACTATCGACGGGGACAGGAAACGGCAGCCGACCGCGCCGCGATTACCTATCTCAACGCGACCGGTCAAAGTGCGAAGGGGATGATCAAGACATTCAGATACTTCGCCGACCAGGCATTGTTTTCTCAGCAGTATGTCGACCCCTATGTCCTGTCCCATCCGATGCCGAGCGAGCGTATATCGCAGCTGGAATCGCTCGCACAGCGGAGCCGCCACTGGGATAAGAAAGATCCGGCTTCCCTGCAATTGCGGCATGATATGATGCGGGCGAAACTCGCCGGGTTCACGGAGAGCCCGTCGCGGGTCGCACGGCGGTTCCCGAAATCCGACAAGAGCCTTCCGGCGGCCTATGCGCGCGCAGTTGTGGCATATCGCACCGGAGGATTTCGAGGCGCCCGCCGGCAAATCGACCGGCTGATCGCAAAGGCACCGAACAATCCTTATTTCTACGAGCTGAAGGGACAGGCTCTGCTGGAAAGCGGAAAGGCGAAGGCCGCAATTGCACCCCTCAAAAAATCCGTGTCATTGGCCCGTAATTCCGGCCTTATCAGGATCCTTTTGGCTCACGCCCAGCTGGAATCCGGCAACAAGGCGCTGTTACCGGAAGCTATTGCGAACCTGAAAAAGGGGCTGACGGAGGAACCGCGGGCTTCCGTCGGCTATCGCCATCTGGCAACAGCATACGCCCGGCAGGGCAATGTTGCACAGGCCGAGCTTGCAACGGCCAAGGGCCACCTGATCGACGGCAGGCTGAAGACCGCGCAGACCCATGCCAAACGCGCTCAACTAAAATTGAAGCGCGGTTCGCCAGGTTGGCTGCAAGCCGACGACATACTGTCGTATAAGCTTCCGAAGGCGCGAGGCCGGTGAACCCGCTGTTACTGCATCGCGTCACGTGACTTTTTTAGAGATACGGCGTAAACGCGGGACGGCCGTGAAGACTTGAAGGATGTATCGACCATGATTCGTACCGGGTTAAGGGTGCTTGCCGCATTGGCGTTCCTGCATATCGCCGCTCCTGTCGGCGCACAGATGACCGACGCTCAGAAAGCGGAGACTGAACAGCTGGTCCGTGATTACATCCTGGCCAATCCGGAAATCATCGAGCAGGCTCTGATTGCCCTGGAAGAACAACGACGGGTCGAGGAAAAGGCGAAACAAACGGAAGCCATCGCAAGCCTAAGCGAGACGATATTTAATTCGCCCCATCAGGCCGTGGTCGGTAATCCGGACGGCACCGTTACCATGGTGGAATTCTTCGACTACAATTGCGGATATTGTAAACGGGCGTTCAATGATATGCAGGCGCTGGTGGAAACCAATCCAGACCTCAGGGTCGTCCTCAAGGAATTTCCGATCCTCTCGGAGGGGTCTATGGAAGCGGCCCGGATATCGGTTGCCGTTTCAAAATTGAACCCGGACAGGTATGCTGATTTCCACAGGGAACTGCTGCTTCGCGGCGGCGCTGCAAATCGTGACAAAGCGATATCAATCGCTGCGGAATTCGGCCTCGACACAGCCGCCCTTGAGACGGAGGCTGCAAAGCCGGAGATCATTGAGAATTTCCGGGAAGTCCGTTCATTAGCGGAGTCCCTGGGCATTACAGGCACGCCGTCCTATGTCATTGGCAAAGAAGCCGTGTTCGGAGCGATCGGATATGACCGCCTTTTGGAAAGAATTGCGGAAGCGCGCAAATGCAATACACAGGTCTGCTGATGGCGCGTTCGCACTTGCGTCAGCGCCGAAATCGGTTCACATGCGCATGGGGTGCATGAGATGAAGAATCTGCTTCTGGAAATATTTACATGGTGGAACGGTCAGACGCTGGGCACCCGGTTTCATACGTGGCGGAAAGGCGAATTCGTCGGTGAGGATGAGGACGGCAACCGATACTACCGCGAAAAAGACGGCCAGCGACGTTGGGTAATCTACAGCGGCTATGCCGATGCGTCGAAAATCCCGCCGGGATGGCATGGTTGGATGCATTACCGGACGGATGTACCGCCTACCGATGAACACTATCAGCCCAAGGACTGGCAGTTACCTCACAAGGAAAATCTGACTGGAACCGGCGGTGCCTACCTTCCCAAGGGCTCCCTGGCAACGCCGGAACAACGTCCCCGCGTCACCGGGGACTACGATGCCTGGACGCCCTGACCGGGACAATTCGATGACCGTCATCCGGCTCGTGAGCCTTGGCCTTTTGGTTGGCTGGCTGACCGGCCTTGCAAGCGCCGAACCGATCAAGAATCCCGTTGCGGTATTTAATGGCCTCGATAAAATCACTGGCCGGATTATCAAATTCGATGTCCTGATCGACGAAACCGTGCAGTTCGGAGCGCTGCAGGTCACGCCGCGAAACTGCCACACCAGACCACCGACTGAGCCGGAGAACACGATCTCGTTTGTTGAGGTCGATGAAATCACGCTGGCGAACAAAATTCAGCGGATATTCTCCGGCTGGATGTTTGCCTCCAGCCCGGGATTACATGCGGTCGAGCACCCTGTCTATGATGTCTGGCTGATCGACTGCAAGGCGTCGTTGCCTGAAACAGGAACCGGCTCGGGTTCTGACCAGTCCTGATCGAAACTCCGGAATTCGGCGTCGTTGGCCAACGCTGCCTCAAGCAGATTATGATATTCTGACCTTGGAACTTCCACCACACCGAAACGGGCCAGATGGTCCGTGACGAATTGAGTGTCGAGTAATCGGAAGCCACCGCGCCTGAGACGTGCGACGAGATGAACGAACGCAACCTTGGAAGCATCTGTTTCGGCGGAGAACATGCTTTCCCCGAAAAATGCGCCACCGATCTGCAGACCATAAAGCCCGCCGACAAGGCGATCATCGCGCCAGGATTCAACCGTATGAACGTGGCCGAGTTCAAACAGTTCAGTGAACAATCGCCTGATCTCAGCATTGATCCAGGTCGAACCCCGCCCCGGCGCCGGCTGGGCACATCCGTCGATAACACCTGCAAAATCCATGTCGGTGCGGATCGTGAAATAGTCGGAACGAATTGTCCGCCTCAGCCTTCTGGGAATATGGATCTGATCCAGGGGCAGAATGCCACGCAAGGCCGGTTCGACCCAGTAAAGATCAGGGTCGTCTGCTGAGTCCGCCATCGGAAAAATGCCACAGGCATAGGCTTTCAGGAGCACTTCAGGATTGATTTCGAAGTTCCGGTCACCGCCCTTTGACATCGCCCTATGGTCCGCTTATTCGCCGTTCCGCCCTTTCTCAAGATAGTCTTCAAGCCAGCGGATTGAATAGTCGCCATTTGCAATATCAGGTTCGCCGAGCAAATCCCGGAACAATGGCAGCGTCGTCTCGATCCCGTCGACAACAAATTCGTCAAGGGCCCGGCGCAGCCGCATCATGCATTCCACGCGGTCTCGGCCATGGACGATCAGCTTACCAATAAGGCTGTCATAGTGTGGCGGGATCGTATACCGCTGATAGACGGCCGAATCGACCCGGACGCCAAGTCCGCCAGGCGGATGGTAAGAAGTGATCTGCCCGGGTGATGGCGCAAACGTGTCGGGATTCTCGGCGTTGATCCTGCATTCGATCGCGTGTCCGGAGAAGCCGATGTCGCTTTGGTCGAATGAAAGCGAGGCACCAGACGCGACGCGGAGCTGCTCAACGACAAGATCAATTCCGGTTATCGCTTCCGTAACCGGGTGCTCGACCTGAAGGCGCGTGTTCATCTCGATGAAATAGAATTCGCTGTTCTCATAAAGGAATTCCACGGTGCCGGCACCTGAATAGCCAAGTTCGGCTACGGCCTTCGCAACAGTACCGCCAATTTTTTCCCGCTCCTGGTCGTTCAATGCAGGGGACAGTGCTTCTTCCCAGACTTTCTGATGGCGGCGTTGCAACGAGCAGTCACGCTCGCCCAGATGCACGGCATTGCCCTGCCCGTCGCCGAGCACCTGAATTTCTATATGGCGGGGATTGCCAAGGTATTTCTCGATATACATGGCGTCATCGCCGAACGCCGATTTGGCTTCGGAGCGTGCGGTCGACAGAGCCCGCGGCAGATCGTCGGCGGTTGCGGCGACTTTCATGCCGCGTCCGCCACCGCCGGCAGCGGCTTTCACCAGAACCGGATACCCGACCTCATCGGCGATTCGTGATGCCTCCGCATCATTGCCGACGGCACCCTTTGATCCGGGGACAACCGGTATCCCGAGCCGCTCTGCTGTCTCCTTTGCCTGGATCTTGTCGCCCATGATCCGAATATGTTCGGCGGACGGCCCGATAAACGTAATGTCGTGGGCTTCCAGAATATCTGCAAACCGGGCATTTTCCGACAGGAAGCCATACCCCGGGTGGACGGCGTCGGCGCCTGTTATCTCGCAAGCCGACACGATGCTCGGGATATTCAGATAGGATTCGGACGCCTTGGCGGGCCCAATACAGACACTCTCGTCGGCAAGGCGCACGTGCATGGCGTCCGCGTCCGCAGTCGAATGGACGGCTACGGTGGAGATGCCAAGCTCCTTGCAGGCCCGAAGGACCCGAAGGGCGATCTCTCCACGGTTGGCGATCAGGACCTTGTTGAACATGCCTTTCAGACCGCCCGGCTCACTCGATGAGTATCAGCACTTCGCCATATTCGACAGGTTGACCATCAGTCACGAGAATCGCCGCGATCGTGCCTGAGCTCGGTGCCGGCACTTCGTTCATGTGCTTCATGGCTTCAATGATCATCAGTGTCTGTCCAGCGGTCACCTGATCGCCGACATCGATGAACGGCTTGGCATCGGGTTCCGGCGAAAGGTATGCCGTGCCGACCATCGGAGACTTAACTGCCCCGGGGTGGTTTGACGGATCGACTTCCGCTTCCGGCAAGGCCTTATCCTGCGGCGCAGTTTGTGGCACCGCCGCCGGGGCGGAAGTCGTTACGGCGGGAGACGCAGCAGGGGCAAATACCGTTTGAACAGCCCTTGTCACACGAATTCGAAAGTCATTTTGCTCAACTTCGATTTCCGACAGGTCCGTTTCTGACAGCAATTCGGCAAGCTCTCTAATCAGCTGCTTGTCAATTCCATGCTTCTTGTCTCCCATGGGACATCCTTCACGAAGTCTTCATGCCAACGATCGCATCGATGGCCAGAATGTAAGAATTCACACCGAATCCGCAAATGACACCCGCGGCAACGGGCGAAATATACGAATGGTGCCTGAATGCTTCGCGGGCAAACACGTTGGACAGATGAATCTCAATAACCGGGGCGTCGACTGCGCGTACGGCATCATGCACGGCGATTGACGTATGGGTATAAGCCCCCGCGTTGAGGATAATTCCCGCCGACGTGGAAGCCTCCTGAATCCAATCGACAAGCTGACCCTCTGAATTGGTCTGCCGGAACTCGATGGTGAAACCGGAGGCGTGTTCCTGGCACCTTGTTTCGATCTCAGCGAGACCTGCCCCGCCATAAATTCCGGGCTCGCGTTGACCAAGCAAATTGAGATTGGGTCCGTTGAGGATAAATAATGTTGCCACGATCCGGCTCGTTCTAATCAGGTCGGCCATCATTTGGACCGTCTGAGCGTGCCTTATAAGGTTGTTTGGCGACAACGCAAACCCCGACGCGATTCCGCGGTGTGGAAACGTCGTTGCTACCGAATCGCTTTCGGTGCCGAAACACAGATTTGCCGTGTTTTCACCCGGCGGCGTGAACAATCCCCGATTTCCCCGTTATCTGCCACGCAGATTACGAAGCTGAGCACAATATGTGGTTAGCAATGAACATTTAGACACGATCTGTTGAATTCCCGCTTGACGGTCCGTTTCTCCTGTGGCTAGCCTGAGAATCGGTCGTTGCTTTCTGGCAACGGGGGTATTTGGGGCTGATTTCCAGTAAACTGCGTAGGTGCAAGGTGGGTTTGTTTCGTTACATGCCGGCCGGCATCCGTATTTTGCGTAATCACATTTAGCACAAGATGTAGTGTTAAACTGTGGTTAACATTATATATGTAGTAGGTTGAGAATGGCGCTTACCGCCGGAGTAAATTAGCGATGGCGGGCGTTGAGGATCCGGAACGCCATGATCTGGCCTTCACGTAATTCAATAGTGAGGCCGCATCAAAACGGCAATTATGCGGCGGACCTGAGAGGCGGTTTCCGGCTTTTCGGAAACCAGGGAACGAAATGGCCGGGTTATTACAGCCCGGCCGCAAATTGGAAGATTGGAGCGGGGCACGATGCGCATTGAGCGCCATTTCACAAAAGCAGATTCATCACCATACGATGCCATCGATTTCCGCAAGGCAACGAGCGAAATCCGCAATCCCGACGGATCAATCGTTTTCCGCCTCGATGATATCGATGTCCCGCACAGCTGGAGTCAGGTTGCCAGCGATATCATTGCCCAGAAATATTTCCGCAAGGCGGGCG
>CAJHYR010000411.1_pt1 | contig 12512 bp, 10 predicted proteins | sample 9198791 | NCBI WGS metagenome assembly CAJHYR01 (sample SAMEA7708372, study PRJEB35096) | sediment metagenome | biome: marine neritic benthic zone biome [ENVO:01000025]; feature: sediment [ENVO:00002007]; material: shallow marine sediment [ENVO:03000034] sea grass bed [ENVO_01000059] ... | reverse complement strand
GGTCCCGGCTCCCCGAGCCGCTGCACCGGACTGAGCACCGCCTCCATGAACTTGCTCTCTAGGGTTGGGTGGGCCTTGGTAATGCCGATCGTGGTTTCGCCGCGGGCCGCCGCCTTGATCGGCGCCGAACCGGACTTGGTGTACTGGTTCACGTTGACATGCATCTTCTTCATGAATTCGAAGGCATCCTCTTCGCCCATGATCTGAACAAGTGTCGCCAGGGTCGTGTATGATGTACCGGAAGAATTCGGATTGGCGATCTGAACCTCGCCCTTGTAATCCGGTTTGGCCAGATCTGCCCAGCATTTCGGTGCCGGCAACCCCTTTTCGGCAAGAAGTTCCTTGTTGTAGCCGATACCCAATGCACCGGCATAAATACCGACGGTTTTCATTGAAGCGGATTTTGCCTGGCTTTGGGCCCAGGGATGCAATTTGTCGAACAGGGACGATGTGTATTCCTCGGTCAGCCCCTCTTCTGCCGCCTGCAAATGCGGGTCACCTGTGCCGCCCCACCAGACATCACCTTTTGGATTGCGTGACTCGGCTTTGATCTGCGCGAATGTCTCACCGGAACTCTTGCGCGTCATGGCGACATCGATCCCGGTTTCCTTGCTGAAGGCTTCGACCATCAGATTGCACCACTCGATCTGTGGGCTGCAGTAAAGCGTAAGCTTGTCGGCTGCCTGTGCAGGCATGTTTGCCATGGCCGCCAAGGTTAGTGCCCCAAGGGCCATCAGTCTTTTCATTGTCATTGCTTTCCTCCTTTTTACGGTCTTGAACTACTATTTGGAATTCACGGGGGCCGCGTGTTGACCTGGCAGTCTGTTGCTCGTTGTGCGTTCCAGACCGCTGATGATTGTTATATCGTCGACCATCCCCGGTGCGGCGGCCGCTGCCATATTGCCGGACGCCAGAGCGTCGCCGCCCAGAAAATCACTGGTCCAGCCCCCGGCCTCTTTGACTATTAGCAAGCCGGCCAGACAATCCCAAGCGTTCATGTGTGGCTCGTAGTAGGCAATCAGTCTGCCCGCAGCAACCCACGCAAGAGACAATGCCCCTGATCCGCAACGGTGAAACATGCCGCCGAGCGAAAAGAGATGATTAAGGGCCGCTAGCGTCTGGTCCGGGTCAATGCGTGTCGAGTGGCCGATGCCAACCATGCCAGAATGACTGCCCGCCGCCTTTGCGACCTGGAGCCGAGTGTCGTTGAGATAAGCTCCGCACCCACGCATTGCAGAATACAGTTCATCATGCACTGGATCGTAGACGATCCCGATCCGTGTTTCGTTTCCTTGCAGCCACGCCAACGAAACGCTCCAGGCCGGTATGCCAAACAAGAAGCAGTCTGTCCCGTCGATCGGATCGATAACCCAGGTACCCGATTGATCGCCCGACGCTTCCCGATCCGCGCCCAATTCCTCGCCAATAAATCCATCGTCCGGAAAACTCGAGGAGAGCCCTCGGCGTATGGCCAGCTCGACCTTTCGGTCGGCGATGCTGACCCGGTCCTGAAGCCCCTTGTGATCAACATCCAGCGTATCGCGGACTTTGAAGAGTTCGAGCGCAATCTGACCGGCATCGCAGCTAACCTGCTTGGCATGCTCGAAACGAGCGGTAATCGGATCTGTTGCCATTGCGCTTTGAAATTCAACTGTGCACGATTTCAGTAATTCCAATACTATTCAAAAGCAAGCAAACCGGCAAGATCAATGTGACAACATATAGTGTTTATTTTCAGATACTTACGAAAGGCCAATTCAGAAATATCAGAAGTATTTTTCTGCAATCGTGATCATATTCAAGCGGTTCCACGAACAATCAGTTCAGGCCGGATCGTGTGCGTCTCCAATTGCGGCTTGTCACCGTCGATACGTTCAAAAATGCGATCCAAGAGAATATTTATCGGCCGATCAATCGCATTGTGAATCGTTGTCAGGTTGAAAATTGGCCAGGATGCCATTGGGATATTGTCATACCCGATGATTGCAACATCGCTCGGTACGGACAAATTCATGACTGCAGCGGCTTGAAATGCACCGAGCGCCATTTCATCGTTGAAGCAAAAAATGGCATCCGGCACCTCGGGCGCGGAATAAAGTTCCATTGCCGCTGAGTAACCTCCATCGAATCCCTGCTCGCCGAATGACGTCGCAAATAGTTCAACACCGGAATCCTCCAGACCGGAGGAGAAACCACTGCTGCGCGCCTTGTTGGAGAAAGTCATAAGCGGCTTCGTGATCATCGCGATTTTCTTGCGCTTGCTGCGAACAAGATAATGTGCCGCTAATCGACCGCCGAGTGCGTTATCGCCGATAATGCACTCCACGTCAGCGTCCGAGACGTCTCTTTCATAAAGGAAAATCGGAACACCCAGGTTGCCCAGCCGCTTGACGATCTTCGGAGAGACGGTGCCACCGATGACTGCGATGGCGTCAACCAGATAATCAGCCGCATTGAGAATGGACTCGTCGATGTCCATGTCTGCGGTCGCTGGAATGACAAGAGCCCGCTTTCCGCGGACGGTCACCGCAACGATTAACTTTTCAATCAACATTGTGTTGTGAATGCTGTCACGGCCGGCGGTGACAATAGCAACGATGTCGGATTTCCCACCGATCAGAGAGCGGGCAATCGCGTTGGGACGATAGCCAAGCTCTTCTGCCGCTTCAATGACACGTTGGCGGACCTTTGCGGAAACCTGACCGCCGCCAAACGTTCTCGACACGGCGGCACGAGAGACACCTGCAAGTTTCGCAACGTCTTTTGCGCTGATCCTCTGACGCAAATCTTGCTCCCAGATTGATGATTGCCGGTAGACCGCAATCAGGAACTAATCAATTCCCTATTTAGGGTCTCGCAGACGCCAGTCGGCTATCGAGCAGTTCTCCGGAATCCTCCAGGATCGGATAGGCGACCGAAGTCACGAGGGTATTGATCTGCACAAGGTCGCGGACAGCGTCGAGATGGATTTCGCTAGTCTCAATGCTCTCTACTGTGCGCTTGCGCAGACGTTCCATATGGCGCGCCGTGCTTGATTGTTCCAACTGCCGGACGACGAGCTTCTCTTCGAGTAAATCACGCGCCGATTCAGTATCGGATGATACGAGCACATTGAGTGCTCTTTGCAAATTGCTTGCGACACATTCATGGAGTTCGCGCAGTTCGTGCCATCCCTGCTTGGAGAATGTCAGACCCAATGACTTTTTCTTATGGGCAAGGGCTAGCAGATTTTTGACGATGATATCACCGGCTTGTTCCAACCGAACGCAAAAAGTCATCAAATCAGCACACCGGCGTGCTTCTGCAGACGACAATTTTTCTCGTGTGAGCTGCGTCAGGTAGTTTTTGATCTTCGCGTGTTGCTGATCAACCTTGTCGTCCAGTTTCGCGATTCCGGCCATTTCAGCCTTGTCACCTTTACTGAATGCCTCCAGTACACCATGCAACATCATCGACACTGTATTACTCATTGTAAGTATTTCTCGCATGGCGTTGCCGATCGCCTGTTTCGGTTCCTTGACCATATTCGGGTCGAGGGAAGACAGGTCCGGCGGATCAAGCGTTGCATTTTTTGATGCTGTTTCCCTACCCGGCGGAACAATTTTGTCGACGATAAGCAATACCAGTCGGACTGCGGGCAATCCGGTGAGGACTACGACGATATTGAACAATATATGGCCACTGATCACGATTGCATCAGCAGATAATGCCGGCAGATATCGTATCGGCTCGGACACAATCATTGCGGCGAGAAGAATGACCGCAAGAACGCCTCTTACGAAGAGATTGGAAAGGGGTATGAGCCAGGTTTCCCGCTCGTGGTTCTTGGTAAGCAGCGCCGCGATAAGACCGCTGCCAAAATTTATACCGAGGACCAGAACCAGCGCCAGTTCAACAGGCAGAATACCGTGTCCGGCAAATGAAACGACAATCAAAACGGCGGCGATACTGGAATGCAGGAACCACGTGAGCAGGGCTGCGATCAGAAAAGCGGTTACCGGCTCGTCGCTGAAGAATGCGGTAAATACCGCTGCGGCCTTGCTCTCATGCAGCGACACTGAAGCCAGACCGATCATCTGCAGGGCCACCAGAATCAGGGCGATGCCGATAATTATCCGCCCGGCCTGTCGCGCGGATCGCCGTTCACTGCCCAAGAAGACCGCGACCCCGACCAGCATCAGGATCGGGATAAGGCTGGAGATCTCGAACGACAGAGCGCGCACGACGAGCGCGGAACCAAGATCGGCACCAAGGAGAACGGAAAGACCGGCCGTTGAAGAAATCAGGCCACTGGCGGCAGCTCCTGTGATCAGAAGGGCAACAGCTGTTGATCCCTGGAGGCAGATCGCCATCACAACACCGGTGCTGGCAGCGCTGGCGCGGCCGGAAGCTGCCCTATGCAGGTTTCGCCTCAGGGCGGAACCGTAAGCCCGGTCCACCCCCGTCCGCACCATACGGACCGCAAACAACAGCAACGCAACCGCGCCGGCCGTGTTCAAAAGCGTCAGAGTGCCGCTCATTTCACCACTCTATGAATTGATTGAACACGTGTACACCGATGACTCAAATAGCGCAATATGTGCGCTTCTTTAAGTGACTTTGGCTTATGGTGCACAAAAATGCGCATATTCTAGACCAAGCGCACAGAGTGCGGCTTCTCAATGAGCGGACACCGCAAGTTTCGTGGGCTCTGGGAGTAAGTAGCGGGATGCTTTCAGAAATGATCCTAAGCCGGGCAGCAATGCGGATTCAGCGCATCGACCTGCACAAGCCCGCGACTTTTCGCTGTCGATGGGCAAAGTTCTGGCGTAATATTGGCAAGTTACTTTGGTGACGGAAACGGGGCTTTGAGCCAACGGTCCTTCTTCAGCCAGGAAAATGATAGAATATCGCGCTAATGTCTTGCGCAATTACTATCTTGCATGCCACGCTTCGTGTGCCTGCGGTTTTAAGCAAGGTCCATAGACGTTTGGTCGAAACGCCCCGATTTCAGTTGGAATGAAATTGGCCGTTTTTTGACCGTGCCACTCGACGAGCGGAATTGACATAAAACCGTATCAGGCAGACTGTAGCAGGTGGTCGGGGCACATTCCATTTGCCCAGATTGCCTGTAGAAAAGGGAGGACTTCGCTTTGAAGATTCATGGCTTATTCGTATCAGCCGCAATTGCAACGGCGTCTGTGTGGAGCAGTTCCGCTATAGCGGCTACAGAGATCCAGTTCTGGCACGCTTTCACCGGCCGGCTCGGCGATTTGGTCGCAGAGCAGGTCAAGACATTCAACGAAAGCCAGAGCGACTACAAAGTCGTTGCTTCGCACAAGGGCAACTACTCAGAGACATTGAACGCTGGGATTGCGGCTTTCCGCGCCAAGGAGCAACCGCATATCCTGATGGTGTTTGAAGTTGGAACGGCGACGATGATGGCCGCCAAGGGAGCGATCAAGCCGGTGTTTGAAGTTATGGCAGAGGCTGGCGCCACTTTCGACCCGAACGCCTACATCGGTTCTGTGAAAGGGTATTATACGACAACTGACGGACAGATGCTGTCACTACCCTTCAATTCTTCAACGCCGGTATTGTGGGTCAACAAGGATGCCCTGAAGGCCGCCGGGATAGACCCTGAAACGGATATGTCGACATGGCAGAAAGTCGGCGATGTGCTGGACAAACTCAAGGCATCCGGCAGTGCATGTCCCCTGACGACCGCCTGGCAGAGCTGGGTCCATCTGGAGAACTTCTCAGCCTATCACAACACGGCTTTTGCATCGAAGGACAACGGATTTGCCGGCCTTGATACGGAGTTGACATTCAACGGTCCGATCCACGTCAAGCATATCCAGACAATGGGTGACTGGGCGAAAGACGGAAAGTTCATCTACGCCGGCCGGCGCAACGAGGGCGGCGCGAATTTCCGGGCCGGTGAGTGCGCATTGTTCACCGAGAGCTCTGCCGGCTATGCCGGTATCAAGGCGGAAGCCAAGTTCGAATTCGCAGTCCGGCCGCTTCCCTACTGGGACGGAACCGAAGGCGCGCCTCAGAACACGATCATCGGAGGTGCCTCGCTCTGGGTCATGACCGGTCATGAGGCCGAGGAATACAAGGGCGTGGCAGCGTTTCTGAACTTCCTGTCATCGACGGACATTCAAGCCAAGTGGCATCAGGATACCGGTTATCTGCCGATTACGGCTGCGGCCGGCGATAAGACCAAAGCGGATGGTTTCTATATGGAAAACCCAGGAACCGATATCGCCGTGATGCAGATGACCGCAAAGGAGCCGACGCCGATCTCCAAAGGCCTGAGGCTTGGTTCATTCGATCAGATACGCGGAATAATCGACGAGGAACTCGAAGCTGTCTGGTCAGGTGATAAGGACGCACAGACAGCACTCAACAGCGCGGTGGATCGTGGCAACAAGCTGCTTCGCCGTTTTGAGCAAGCCAATCGGTAAATCGGCAACCGCATAGAAACAGCTGGCGGCGGCAAAGCGCCACCGCCAGCCGGGATCTTGCTGATATTGAGGCCATACCGATGGAGAAACGGGTCACATTCAGAGGCTGGTTGCTGCCGCTGGCGCTCGTCTTCCCGCAAATCCTGATATCCGCGGTTTTCTTCTTCTATCCGGCCGGACAGGCGATCTGGCAATCGCTTTTCATACCCGATCCATTCGGTCTTTCGGCCCAATTTGTCGGCCTTGGCAATTTCCAGTTCCTGTTCACCGATGAATTCTATCGTGCGTCGTTTCTGACCACAGCAATCTTCTCAACACTCGTCACGCTGGTGTCGATGGTACCGGCGCTGTTTCTTGCCGTCATGGCCGACCGGCTGATCAAGGGCGCGGGAACATACCGCACACTGTTGATCTGGCCCTATGCTGTAGCGCCAGCCGTTGCCGGTGTGCTCTGGCTCTTCATGTTCAACACCAGGGTTGGTGTTGTCTCATGGTATCTCGGGCAACTTGGGTATGACTGGAACCATGTCCTGAATCCAACCGAAGCCATGGGCCTGGTTGTTGTCGCCTCCGCGTGGGGCCGTATCAGTTACAATTTCCTCTTCTTCTTTGCGGCTCTGCAGTCGGTGCCGCGCTCGGTGATCGAAGCCGCGGCAATTGACGGAGCGCACTTCTGGAGACGCTTCTTTACGATCGTCCTGCCGCTTCTCTCACCGACCGCCTTCTTCCTCCTGGTTGTCAATATTGTCTATGGCTTCTTCGAGACTTTCGGTGTGATCCACACCATCACCTCCGGTGGACCGCAACAGGCGACGACAATTCTCGTCTACAAGGTTTTTGCAGACGGTTTCGTCGGGCAGGACCTTGGATCTTCAGCCGCCCAGTCCGTGGTTCTTCTGATCGTAGTTGGCGCGCTCACCGTTATTCAGTTCAAATTCGTAGAGAAGCGAGTGCACTACTGATGAGGCGTGTGAATCATGAGCCGCCGAGCGGCATGGTTGAAAAGCGCGGCTGGGACCTGTGGACGACGCACATCTTCATGGTTGTCGGTGTTGTAATCGTGTTCTTCCCGATCTGGTTGGCCTTTGTTGCCTCGACAGTCACCCAACCGGAAATCGTAAGCCCGCCGATGCCACTGTTACCGGGAGGGCATTTCTGGGAGAATTACAAGCGGGCACTCTTTTCAGGTGTCAATGTTCCTGTCTCAACGATGCTGATCAATTCCATGGTCATGGCCATCGGGATTGCAGTCGGTAAGATTATCATCTCACTGCTCTCGGCGTTCGCCATCGTGTATTTCCGGTTCCCCGGTCGAACGACGTTCTTCTGGATGATATTCATCACGCTTATGCTGCCGGTTGAGGTGCGCATTGTCCCGACATATGAGGTGATTGCCGGTTTCGGCATGTTGAACAGCTATTCGGGTCTGATTTTCCCGTTGATCGCCTCTGCAACGGCGACATTCCTGTTTCGCCAGTTCTTCCTGACAATTCCCGATGAACTCGCGGAGGCAGCACGCGTCGACGGCGCCAGGCCGATGCGCTTCTTTGTCGATATTGTCCTTCCCATGAGCCGCACCAATATTGCGGCGCTTTTCGTCATCCTGTTCATCTACGGCTGGAACCAGTATCTGTGGCCGCTTCTGATTACCACAGACCCGGACATGAACACGATCGTCATGGGCATCAAGCAGATGTTCCCTTCCGGAGACGATACAGCCGACTGGCCGGTTATCATGGCTACATCAATCCTCGCCATGATCCCGCCGGTGATTATCGTGATTTCAATGCAGAGGCTCTTTATCAGCGGGCTCCTGGACAGTGAGAAGTAAACCATGGCCGAACTTTTCCTAAACGATGTCAAGAAGCGGTTCGGCAAGACAGAAGTCATTCATGGCGTCAGCGTGGATATCGAAGATGGCGAGTTCATCGTCATCGTCGGACCGTCCGGATGCGGTAAGTCCACGCTCTTGCGCATGGTGGCAGGGCTTGAATCCGTCAGCGAGGGGGAGATCGTGATTGGCGGAGAGCGTGTCAATGACAAAGAGCCCATGGAACGCAATATCGCCATGGTCTTCCAGAACTACGCGCTTTATCCGCACATGTCCGTACGTCAGAACATGGCGTACGGCCTGAAGATTGCCAGAGTTCCGAAGGCGGAAATCGACCGCAAAGTCGGCGCGGCGGCCAAGCTCCTGCAACTTGAAGAGTTTCTGGACCGCAAGCCGAGGCAGCTATCCGGTGGTCAGCGGCAACGCGTGGCGATGGGACGGGCGATTGTTCGCGAGCCAGCCGTCTTTCTGTTCGATGAACCACTGTCTAACCTGGACGCCAAGCTCCGCGTGCAGATGCGGCTGGAAATCAAGGAACTCCAGTCAAAACTCGGCGTAACAGCGCTATATGTCACCCATGATCAGGTCGAGGCAATGACGATGGCCGACCGGATGATCGTCATGAATGCGGGTATTGCAGAGCAGATCGGAACACCTCTGGATGTCTACGAACGGCCGCAAACGCTGTTCGCCGCGCAGTTCATTGGCAGCCCGGCGATGAACATTGTTGACGGAGCGCTGTCGGACGGCACATTGACACTTGAAGACCGGTCGGTTCTGGCATCCAAGGTCGGCCACGACGGGGATATAAAGGTCGGCATCAGGCCGGAACATATGATTGTGGATGGCGATGGGCCGATCGAACTGGAAGTTGCCATGGCAGAGCCGCTGGGCGCGAATACACTGCTACACGGCAACCTGAAGGCATCGGGCACTGCCTTCACTGCCAGTCTGCCTGGCGTTCACCAATTGCCAGCATCTCATGAAGTGCTGAAACTCAATGTTGCTCCGGAAAATATCCACATCTTTGATCGCGAAACAGGGCGACGACGTGATTAATGCCTGTCTCTCGTTTTTGGGCTGGCGACACGGTCAGGCTGAGTTTTGACACGGCGCGCGCAATGGATTTTCGAAAGGATACCGAAGAACGCTTGCGATGATCTTCCATGCGACGAGACCATGCTGTTCGGATCGCCGGTCCGGGCGATCACGACGCTATCGAGGCACTGCTCAGGGCGTCCTATTATGCGCTTTTCAAGAGCGGTTATGACGCGGCAACACTGAACGCTGCCCTGCCAATCATAACCCGGGCTAACCCGGTGCTCCTGTCTTCCGGCCGTTTCTACATGACCGAGGCCGACACCCTCGCGACCGGCTGTGGCGGCTGGAGTATCGAAAGGCCAGGCACCGGCGAGATTGAAAGCAGCCTCGGCCATATCAGGCATTTCGCCGTGCACCCGGACTGGCTGCGAAAGGGCATCGGCGCAGCGATCCTCGACCGGTCGGTCAACGACGCGCGCCGGAACGGTGTCAATCGCCTAGAATGTAACTCAAGCCTGGTCGCGGTTGATTTCTATGCATCACACGGATTTCAGGACGCAGCACCAATCCTTACCGATCTCGGCAACGGCATTCTGTTGCCGGGCAGACTGATGTTCAGGGATATCTAGAGTATTACGCATCAGCTATGGTGATCGTCCTCGCCAAGTCTGAATATGCGGCCGCCCGGCCGCCGGATCGATATCAGCCCATCCATGAACCTCTCATCGCCACCGCAAGACCGCCCCATGGGCCTGGCCATGACTGCGCTGATGGCAAGCCAACTGGCCCATCTCTACCTCGATCTTGGCGCGATGCGCTGGTTGTCGATTGCAGTGCTGCTGGCGATACCGGTTCTGGGCTGGCGGGCGATGCGTATGCGCGAATTCTATCTGCTCGCGGTTTGCCTTGCCCTTCTAACATTTGTCCTCGTTCTTGATGAAAATCCGGCGGCGGTCATCTCCACCGGGCTCGGCCGGGCGTCGTATCTGGCGGCCTTCATACTCCTGATGGGCCTTCTCCGCGATGCGGCTGTCACATCCCCGTCGATCCTCGCCTGCGGTCGCTACATGACCCGACAACCGCCGCAGCGCCGCTATGTCGCCGTGTTCGGCGGCAGTCATTTGTTTTCGGTCATGATCAATCTCGGATCGATGAGCCTGCTTGCGCCGATCATTCAGCGCGGCGTCCGCGGCGACGGCAAGAGCTTCGACGATCTGGAACTGATCGACAAGGTCCGCGAGCGCCGGCAACTGACCGCAGCATTGAGGGGGTTCTCCTGGTTTCTCGTCTGGGCACCGACAGCGGTCACCCAGGCGATCCTTCCGACGCTGATCCCCGGAATCGAGCCGCTAAAACTCCTGTTACTCGGCCTGATGATCACGTTCATCATGCTGGCCGCCGGCTGGCTGGAGGATGCGATATCCTGGCTTCCGCTGCGCCGCCGCCTTGCAGCAGCCGGCACGCTTCCGCAACTTGAGAAAACCGACCCGCCCTGGAACGCCATCGGCCGGCTGGCCGTCGTCTGCGTCGGCCTCTTTGGTTTGACCTTCGCGTTCCTCTACCTTGCGAACGTTACCGTGGTGACCGGCGCAATGCTGGCGGCACCGATCGTCGTTCTCTTCTGGTTCTACCGCCAGCTGTCAAACAATCCGGAGACATCCGGCAGCTATGGCGACAGGCTTCGCCAGTCGGCATTCCAAAGCCTGCCAGGATTTGTCCGGGAAACAGCATTCATCGGTTGCGCCGGTTTCATCGGCACACTGGCGGCTGCGCTGGTGCCCGCAGAACAGATTGCAACAATGCTTGATCTGGGCGACGCCCCCGGATGGGTACTCATGACCGGGCTCACCGTCTTTGTGCTGTTTGCCGGGCAGATCGGCCTCAGCCCGATCACCATGTCCGTGTTCCTCGGCAGCGTTTATGCGGAATTTCCGGCCACACCGATCGAGCCGACCCTGGCGGCACTGGCGATTGCATCAGGGACAGCAATTGCCTCCATGGGCGGTCCGTTCGCTTCATCGGTTGCCATGCTGGCCCGCGTTTCTGGCCACGATCCGGTGACTTTGACCTGGCGCTGGAACGGAGCGTTCACGTTCATGGCGACGGGAATTCTGGTGATCATATACGTTGTGCTGAGTTCATGAGATCGACGGTGACAGGCAGAAGCCCGTCGTCTATGGCCACCGGCAACGGGTTCCGGCGCTGTGACTGATCCGGCCTCTGCGAGCCCGAACGGCCGGCGACGGATCTTTCAATCCGCAACGATGCGCGGCATCGCGCTGATGATCGCCTCGACGGTGCTCTTTGCCATGATGCACGTCATGATCCGGCACCTTTCCGATGAACTGCATCCCTTCCAGATCGCTTTTTTTCGAAATCTCTTCGGGCTGTTGGTATTCCTGCCGATAATGTGGCGCCACGGTCCAGGCCTTTTTCGGACAAACCGCCTTCCGATGCACGGCGTCCGCGCTCTTTTTAACGTCGTCGCCATGCTGAGTTTCTTCTATGCGCTCTCGGTTGCTCCACTGGCGCGGGTCACTTCGCTGTCGTTTACTGCGCCGCTGTTCGCGGCTGTGCTCAGTGTCTTGATATTGGGTGAACGGTTCCGCCTGCGCCGATGGTCGGCCATCGTGATTGGATTCCTCGGCACGCTGATTATCCTTCGCCCGGGTGTTATCCCGGTTGACCAGGGTTCCATGCTGACGTTGATTTCCGCGGTATTCTGGGCCTGCACAATGATCGTCATAAAGCACCTGGCGCGTACGGAATCGAGCCTGACCATTACCGGCTACATGTCGCTGACAATGAGCGTTCTGTCGCTTGGACCGGCACTCTATGTCTGGGCAAGCCCGACCATGACCGCTTACGTTTGGCTGATGGCAGTGGCCATCACAGGCACCCTGGCACAAATTGCTTTCGCCCAGTCCCTGAAGGAAGCCGACACGACTGCAGTCATGCCGTTCGACTTCCTGAAGCTTGTCTGGATTTCGATTTTCGGTGCGATGATCTTCGGCGAGCTTCCGGACGTGCTGACGTGGGCGGGCGCAATTATCGTCTTTGCAAGCGGTTTCTACATCGCCTGGCGGGAACACCGTGCGGAGCGACCGACCGCTTCCGTCCGGGATCTGTCCGGAGGATGATGCGCTGCGTCCCGTTTCTAAAGTCTGTCGCGTCTAATTGACCGGTTCGGT
>CAJHYR010000132.1_pt1 | contig 12527 bp, 12 predicted proteins | sample 9198791 | NCBI WGS metagenome assembly CAJHYR01 (sample SAMEA7708372, study PRJEB35096) | sediment metagenome | biome: marine neritic benthic zone biome [ENVO:01000025]; feature: sediment [ENVO:00002007]; material: shallow marine sediment [ENVO:03000034] sea grass bed [ENVO_01000059] ... | reverse complement strand
TGGATGAAATCGGCCGCCCGCGTCGTCAGGTCTTTCGACCGTAGCCCCGCTACGCTCCCAAGAAACGTTTCTGGGCCCTTCCTTCCGGATCGACTCGATTTGATCCAACAGAACTGATTCAATATTAGAGCAAAGCGCTCTAGCAGATCGTCAGGCAAACTTAGCGATGACGGGGACATGATCTGACGGCTTCTCCCAACTGCGCGCATGGCGCAGGACCTTCAGGTCCCGGGCTTGCCGTGCAATGTCCGGTGACGCCCAGACATGGTCCAGGCGCCGCCCCCTGTCGGAAGCTTCCCAGTTCGGCGAACGATAACTCCACCAGGTAAAAAGCTTCTCTTCAGGCGGTATTTTCTTGCGCATGACATCGACCCAGCCGCCGGCCTCGCGAACGCGCTCAAGGCCCTCGGTTTCGACCGGCGTATGGCTGACGACTTTCAGGAGCTGCTTGTGGGACCAGACGTCGGTTTCCAGCGGCGCAATGTTGAGATCGCCGACAAGCAATGTCCGCTGCCGTTTGGGCTTGGCAAGCCAGGTGCCCATTTCTTCAATGAAATCAAGCTTATGTGCGAATTTCCAATTGGCATCGACATCCGGGACATCACCGCCGGCAGGGACGTAGAAATTGTGGATCTCAACCGGTTTGGCCCGCCCCTTGCGTACGGAAACCGAAATATGCCGCGCATCGTCGCGCCCGCAGAACAATTTACGGTCTGTGACATCCAACGGCAGCCGGGACGCGACGGCGACACCGTGATAGGCTTTCTGTCCATGGATGGCGAGATGCGGATAACCGGCGTCGGCGAACGCTGCCTTCGGAAAATGATCATCGGCACACTTGGTTTCCTGCAGGCACAGAATGTCCGGTGAATATTCGTCCAGAAAACTGCGCACAAGATCGATGCGCAGGCGCACGGAATTGATGTTCCAGGTCGCGATTGTAAGGCTCATATTGGTTTATCGCCGCTGCCCCGTCCAGTGTCGAGCCGGGCCGGGAAGCGGCGGGCGATCAATCCACAGATGCCGTGCGGCTGGTACGAATTCGTCAGCTGCTTCTGTCAGTTTCGGCGCTGGCGTTCGCGGTTCGCCTGGGTAACGATCGAATAGGGGATCTTGAAGAGTTTCTTGTCGAGCTTGTTACCGGTTTCGACATTGAAGATTGCAACAGTCGTGTCCAGACCCTGCTGGTCCGTTACTGTCCATTGGCGCAGGTCCAGCGTTTCAGAATCAAATATCAGCGCCAGGACGCCGCCACCGAAGCGGGAATCGTCGAGAATATTCACCTGGATCAGATCGTCTTCCAGAAGGACATATTGAACCTGCTCGGATCGCGCGAGATCCAGTCTCTTGTTCAGCAGGAATTTCAACGGCGTCTGCGACAGCGGCCAAAGATCATAGGTCTGCAGCCTCTTGTCGTGCACCAGGACCTGTTTTCCGTCTGACGTGACGCTGATCGGCGTTGGTGGATGATACTGAAAGCGGATTTTGCCGGGCCGGGCCAGATAGAAATTGCCCTCTGCAATTCCGCCGGTCGGGCCGGTCTGGACAAACTCGCCATTCATGGTCTTGATCGCGCTTAGCTTCTGCGAAATCCGCTCCAGCGCGTTCAGTTCGTCAGCTGTCCATGCGATCGCCGGGGACGCCGCGATCGTCTGAATTGCGACCCCAATTGCAAAGATCAATGCAGAAACCGCACCGTTGCGCACTTTCGGAAAGCGCCGCTGAACGGGAGCAAAGGACGTCAGGAATGTGAACATCAGATCATTTCCGTTTCTGTAGTCTGTCCGCCGCATAACCCCGAAACCGGGCAGAACAAGGGCTGTAAATGGCGCAGAATCAAGCCTGTTTCATCATGCATTGTCCGTCGGGACAAGGATTTCTCGCTTGCCGGCGTGGTTGGCAGGACCGATCACACCTTCCTGCTCCATTCTTTCGATCAGCGAAGCGGCACGATTATAGCCGATCGAAAGGCGCCGCTGGACATAGCTTGTCGAAGCCTTGCCGTCGCGCAGCACGATTGCCACGGCCTTGTCGTAGAGATCATTGGATTCGTCGAGACCGCTGACCATGCTCTCAAAATTGCTGTCCGTCGCCTCGTCCTCGTCGGTGATTGAATCCAGATAATCCGGCACACCCTGGTCTTTCAGGTGAGCGACGACTTCCTCCACTTCTTCATCGGAGACGAAGGGCCCGTGCACGCGCTGGATACGGCCGCCGCCGGCCATATAGAGCATGTCGCCCATTCCAAGCAGCTGCTCGGCACCCTGTTCACCGAGGATGGTGCGGCTGTCGATCTTCGACGTGACCTGGAAGGAAATCCGCGTCGGGAAGTTCGCCTTGATCGTACCGGTTATGACATCGACCGAGGGGCGTTGTGTGGCCATGATAACGTGGATACCGGCTGCGCGGGCCATCTGCGCCAGGCGCTGGACCGTTCCTTCGATATCCTTGCCGGCGACCATCATCAGGTCGGCCATCTCGTCGATGACAACGACGATGAACGGCATCGGCTCAAGTTCCAGCTCTTCGGTCTCAAACAGCGCTTCGCCGCTTTCATGGTCAAATCCGGTCTGAACCGTCCGGGTGATCACCTCGCCCTTCTTCTTGGCCTGGGCGATCCGCTGATTGAAGCCGTCAATGTTGCGCACACCGACCTTTGACATCTTCTTGTAGCGGTCTTCCATTTCCCGCACGGTCCATTTCAGTGCAACGACGGCTTTCTTGGGATCGGTCACGACGGGGGTCATGAGATGGGGAATGCCGTCATAGGCGGACAGTTCCAGCATTTTCGGATCGATCATGATCAGCCGACACTGCTCAGGCGCCAGTTTGTAAACCAGCGACAAGATCATGGTGTTGATGGCAACGGACTTACCCGAGCCGGTCGTGCCGGCAACGAGCAGATGCGGCATCTTCGCCAGATCGGCGATCACCGGTTCGCCGCCGATTGTCTTGCCAAGGGTGAGCGCCAGTTTGGCACGGCTCGATTCATAATCCTTCGATGACAGAATTTCCCTCAAGAAAACCGTCTCTCGCCCGGCATTGGGCAATTCGATGCCGATGACATTGCGGCCCGGCACGACAGCCACACGTGCGGCGATCGCGCTCATGGAACGGGCAATATCGTCAGCCAGGCCGATCACGCGGGACGACTTTATGCCGGGCGCCGGCTCAAGTTCATAAAGTGTGACGACCGGCCCTGGTCGGACGTTGATGATCTCGCCGCGGACGCCGAAATCCTCCAGAACGCCTTCAAGCAGGCGGGCATTTTGTTCCAGTGCCGCCGCGTTCAGACTCGGGTCCTTCTTGCGCACCTTCGGTTCATCGAGCAGATGCAGCGACGGGAGTTCAAAACCATCCGGCCGGAGCAGCGATTTTTGCGCTTCGCGGACGATTCGCCTGCCCTGTTTCGGCCGTGTTGCCGGAGCGGCAACCCGCCCGGACTTACGGGCCGCACCCGGTCGAGCTTGCAACTCGTCGATTTCATCCAGATCATCGTAGCCGATGTCCGGATCGAAATCCGCTTCAGCACCGAAGATCGGTTCGCGCCGGTATTCGGCGGAAACCTCAACTTGGTTGTCGTTGCTCGCCCTGTATGACTTTGCCGGTAAAAGGCGCTTGAAGAGACGCCGGCGTAATGTCGACCTGGCCATCAGCGCCCAGTGGACGAGATGGCCTGCGGCCGGCGCAAGCCTGCTGAACGGGCTTTCGCCACTGGCATCTGCGTCATCGTCATCGGCCAGTCCGTCATCCTCGTCGTCGAACGTATCATAGTCCCGCTCTGCCATCCGGCCGGTGCCAAGCGGTTCAAAAACCGGCTCCATCTTCTCCTGCTCGCGGCCGCAGGCATAATAGATCAGTGAAAAGGCGCAGCCGGTCAGGACGATGCCGATTGCTGCCCTCAACCCGCCGGATAACTCTCCGCCGGCGAGCGCGGCCGGCAACGATATCACCATGTCACCAATGACGCCGCCAAGACCGGTGGGCAGCGGCCACTGGCCGATGACCGGCAGGCAAGCCAACGCGCCGGCAAGGATAATCGCCCCGCCGAGCGCCGTCAGGATCTGCACCGAGCTGGAACGGAGCTTTCTCGCCCGCAACAGATTCCAGCCGGCAAGGACGGCGGGATAGAGCAGTGCGACAATCGACAGCCCGAAGAATTGCATGGCGAGGTCTGCAAAGACCGCGCCGGGCATGCCCAAGAGATTGCGAACCGGGTCATCGGTCGCGTGGGAGAGCGAAGGGTCGTTAACACTCCAGGTCGCAACACAGGCGATTGCCACCAGCGCAGCGATCAGAATGAGCGATCCACTGAGTGTTTTTGCTCTGCGCAGCACAAAGCCGCGCCAGTTGAATTCAGAAGGATTGTCGTACGCAGCGCCGTAGGTCATCGGTCGATTGGCGATCCTGCTGTGATTCCCGAACTATTTATTAAGCGGAAGTTAGGATCGACCGGTTAAGACAGCATTAACCACGAGCCGATTGTAAATATAAATAGCCCGGGCATTTCTGCCCGGGCCTGTGTCGTCTGACGGACCGGTCAGGCCCGCCGGATGGGGTTGATCAGATCCGCTGGCTGCCGGTTCCGAATTCCGGATAGGCTTCCACGCCGATTTCCGACTTGTCGAGCCCGAGGGCTTCTTCCTCTTCACCGATCCGGATTCCCGCGGTGGCCTTCAGGACACCCCAGACAACCGCGCTGGCGACAGCCGTGAAGGCGCCGATCGCGACGATGCCGAGAAGCTGGACACCGTAGTCTGCATCGGAATTCGTGAGCGGTACGATCAGCGTGCCCCAGATGCCGGCAAACAGATGGACCGGGATCGCGCCGACCACGTCGTCGATCTTCAGCTTGTCCAGGAGCGGAACCGTGAAGACCACGATGACGCCACCGACACCACCGATGAACAGGGCAACCGGAACGCTCGGTGCGAGCGGTTCTGCCGTGATCGCAACAAGACCGGCCAGCGCACCGTTGAGCGCCATCGTCACATCGACTTTCTTGTAGATGACCTGGGTCAGGACGATCGTCACGACAACGCCGGCCGCTGCAGCCAGATTGGTGTTGACGAAGATGCGTGAGACGTCGGCCGCATCGGAGACCGTGCCGAGCGCGAGCTGCGAGCCGCCATTGAAGCCGAACCAGCCGAGCCACAGGATAAATGTTCCGAGGGTGGCCAGCGGGATCGACGAGCCCGGCATCGGATGCACTTCACCGGCAGAGCCGTACTTGCCCTTCCGTGCGCCGAGAATGATCGCACCGGTCAAAGCGGCCCATCCGCCGACGGAATGCACCAGCGTGGAACCGGCAAAATCGGAGAAGCCCAAACCGTCGAGCCAGCCTGCGCCCCACTCCCAGGACCCGGTGATCGGGTAGAGGATACCCGTCAGGATCACCGTGAAGATCAGGAACGGCCAGAGCTTGATGCGTTCAGCCAGCGTACCGGAGACGATCGACGCTGTGGTCGCGCAGAAGACCATCTGGAAGAACCAGTCCGAACCGGCGGCATAGTTTGCGTCCGGATCAGCCGTAGCCGCGCCCGGGTCCGGGAAACTGACCGGGGTCGGGGTTCCGAAGTAGCCGCCGTCGACGCCGGAATACATGAGATTGTAGCCGATCAGCCAGTACATGATACCGGCAATTGAGAAGAGGCCGATATTCTTTACACACTGCATCGAAACGTTCTTGGACCGGACAAGGCCGGCTTCAAGCATGGCGAAACCCGCCGCCATCCACATGACCAGAAATCCGCCCATGAGGAAAAGCAGGGTGTTGAAAATGTTCTGTACGTCGACGCTCGCCTCCGTCGAGGCAGCGGCTATAACGGTTTCTTGCGCGGCTTCCTGCGCGGTTTCCTGAGCCAGCGCCGGATTGATTGCCAGCATCGAAAGGAAGGCCAGGCTGCCCGCCACTCCGATGAATTGAGATTTACGCATGGATTTTATCCCCTTCTTGCGTTTTGGAAAATTGAGTCGGTTTAAAGGGCTTCAGCGTCTGTCTCACCGGTGCGGATCCGCACGGCGTTTTCGACATTCGTGACAAAGATCTTGCCGTCGCCGATCTGACCGCTGTCGCCACTCCGTGCCGCCATCTGAACGGCCGGGACGACCTTGTCAGCAAGGTCCGGTGTCGTAACGACTTCCAGCTTCAGTTTCGGCAGGAAATTGACCGCATATTCGGTGCCCCGGTAAATTTCCGTGTGCCCCTTTTGCCGCCCGTATCCCTTAACTTCCGTGACGGTCAGTCCCTGAACGCCGAGTTCCGTCAAGGCATCGCGCACGTCGTCAAGTTTGAACGGCTTGATGATCGCCATGATTTGTTTCATCCAGATACTCCGTGTCTGCTCCGGCCAGTGCCGGTCATGTCATGCCGCTGGCTGCGCCATCGGTTACGGAGTTCTATTCAAGTCCCGTGCCAAACCGGGTCATTCGCCTAAAAATTGGCGGATTCGCGCTATTTCCGCCGCCATGCAGAACGAACCACGGTCGAATTATGGCTAAGTTTTAGGCAACTAGAGAAATATGCCTACGAATTAATCATCATTGAGCAGATTAGGTCGCAGGCGAATCAGGCCTTCCTGGGCCGTTGAGGCCACAAGTTTGCCGTCCCGGGTAAAGATTGAACCGCGATTGAAGCCGCGGCTGCCGGATGTATTGGGGCTGTCTTGCGTATAGAGCAGCCACTCGTCGAGCTTCGCAGAACGGTGGAACCACATGGCATGGTCAAGGCTGGCCACCTGGAGGTCGCGATCGAATATGGACCGCCCGTGCGCAAACAATGACGTGTCGAGCAATGTCATGTCCGACGCGTAGGCAAGGACGCATTTCTGTATTGCCGGCACGTCGGGTATCGGCCCGGTGGCACGGAACCATACATGTTGGGCCGGCTCCATCGGTTCCCGTGTGATATAGCGCTTCAGGTTGATCGGCCTCAGCTCGATTGGCCGCTCGCGTGACCAGTATCGCCGCACCGGTTCCGGCGCGCTCGCCATCACCATTTCTTTCAGCTGTTCTTCCGGCATCAGCTGATCCGGGTCGGGGACGTGCGGCATCGTCGCCTGATGATCGAGACCCTCCTCGGCCCGCTGAAACGATGCCGACATGGAGAAGATCGCATGGCCATGCTGGATTGCCACGACCCTGCGGGTCAGAAAGCTCTTTCCCTCGCGGATCCGATCCACGTCATAAATGATCGGCACCGTGGGATCACCCGGGCGCATAAAATACCCGTGCAGCGAATGAACGAATCGCTCTTCCGGCACGGTTCGTGACGCGGCGACAAGCGCCTGCCCGATCACCTGACCCCCGAAGACCCGCTGCCAGCCCACTTTGGGGCTGCGACCGCGAAACAGATTGCGTTCCAGCGGCTCAAGGTCGAGAATATCCAGGAGGTTTTCAACGGCTGTGTTCATCTGGGGCCTGTCTGAAGCATGGTCCGGATTGATCCTCTGCGATTAAGCGGCCGGCCGCGCTTTGAAGACTTTGGAGGTCGTAGGCTGAGCGTTGTCATTCGGCGCCGCCAAGTCAAGATAGCAATTGCACGGAGTAACGCCATGGCGGACCTGAACGACCGCGACAAGCCGGCCGACATTGTTATTGCCGGTGGCGGAAATGCAGGGCTCTGCGGAGCGCTGGCAATAAAGCGATATGCGCCGGGCCTTGAAGTCCGCATTATCGATGCCCGCCCGCCGGCTTCGTCGTCGCAACAGTCGGGCGACCAGCGCGCCTCGGCCATTGCCGCCGCCGCACAGCGGATGGTGGAATCGCTTGGGATCTGGGAGAAGGTCGCCGACCAGGCACAGCCGATCCTGTCTATGGAAGTTACCGACAGCCGTCTTTCCGATGTTGTCCGGCCGGTCTTTCTGACGTTCAGCGACGCCGTCGGCGAAGGCGAACCGTTTGCATACATGGTGCCGAACAATGTGCTGGTCGCCGCGCTTTCAGATGCGGCACTTCAGGCCGGTGTTCAGTTGACCGCGCCGGAGACGGTGAACGGATTTGAAGAGACGGACGCGGAGATGCGCCTGACGCTCGGTTCCGGCGGGCAGCAAGGCTGCAGGCTGCTGATTGCCGCAGATGGGGCGCGCTCACGCCTTCGGTCGCTTGCCGGCATCCGCACGAACACCTGGAAATATCCGCAGATAGCGATTGTCGTAAACGTCCGTCATGAGCGGCCGCACAACGGCGTTGCAATTGAACATTTTCTTCCGTCCGGGCCGTTTGCCATCCTGCCGCTGAAAGACAACAGGTCCTCGCTGGTCTGGACCGAACGGACCGAAGAGGGCCGCAGACTGCTGGACAGCGACGATTTTGTCTTTCAGACCGAACTTGAGCGCCGCTTCGGCCACAAGCTTGGCCATATCGAAGTGGACAGTCCCCGGCAGGGCTATCCGCTCGGCCTCATCCTTGCGCGCGATTTCGTGCGGCCGCGCTTCGCGCTTCTGGGCGACGCCGCGCATGCCATCCATCCGATTGCCGGACAGGGCCTCAATCTTGGATTCCGCGATGTGGCGGCCCTGGCCGAGACGATCGTCGACGCCCATCGGCTCGGTCTCGACATCGGCGCAGTCGATGTCCTTCGCCGCTATGAGCGCTGGCGGCGTTTCGACACATGGCAGATGGGCCTGACAACGGATCTCTTGAACCGCCTGTTCTCAAACAATCTGACACCCGTGCGTGCCGCCCGGGATTTCGGTCTCAGCCTTGTCGACCGGATGCCGGGTCTGAAACGCATGTTCATCGGCGAGGCGGCCGGTATCGGCGGTGGCGATATGCCAAAACTTCTCGCCGGTCAGCCGCTTTGAATCGGGTCGGTTTAAAGCGCTTTAGGGCCCGCCTCGCGGATTAAGGTGTGTTGCCTCGGCGATCAGGCGATCCGTCATCCTGTCGAGCAGGGCTTGGTCCTTGAGCCCGTGTGCCAATGCGATACCACCCTGCCAGAGCGCCAGCCAGGTGTCCGCCTGCCCTTGGGCGACCGCCCTGTCCATGCCCGCTTCGATGAGATTGTCGGCAATCCAGTCCTGCATCAACTGAAAGGCACCGGCTGCAAGCCGCGCGGCCTCCGGTGCGTCGGCGCTGAAACCCTGACAAGCCGCAGCGATCGGGCAACCCCTTTCGGTGCGCGCTTCATTGGCCACGGAAAACAACGCAAACAGGCTGCTCAGCCGCGCCCGCGGTTCGTCGTGGTCGGCATCGATCGCAGCCAACGCCGCCTGCGTCTGCGCCATGAGCAACTGGCCAACCGCCTCGGCGATCGCTGCCTTGGTCTTGAAATAGTAATAGACGTTGCCAAGCGGCACGCCGGACTGCCGGGCGATGTCCGCAAGGCTTGCCCCGTCATAACCGCGGCTCCAGAAGAGCGCGGCCGCCGCATTGACAAGTCGCTCGCGGTTAGCGCCGCTGCGCCTTTGTACCGCCACTGATTCAGACATCGTCCCGTTCCGTCCACGACTGATCGGCAATGTTTGCTGCCGATGCTCGCCGCGTCAATCCTCCAGCCGGCGCGCTTCCTCTTCAAGAAGAATCGGAATGCCGTCGCGGATCGGATAGGCCAGTTTTGCTGCCGGGCTGATCAATTCCTGTGCCTCGGCATCATATTGCAACGTTGTCTTTGTTACCGGGCAGACAAGGATCTCAAGCAGCTTGCGATCGACCTTGCGCACAATCTTGTCGCTTTGTTTTGCGGTCGCTGTACCCGTTGGCTCGTCTGTCATGGTCTCAGATCGGTCATTGTAATGAGGAGGGATCGCCCGCCAAGGCGAACTCGGCCATCGCGATCAGGGTTTCTGCTCGCGCCTGGTGATCCGGCGCTTCCAGGAGCGCCTGTTTCTCCGCCGGTCCCCATGGGCTCATCATGGCCAGCGCGGTCAACAGACCGCAAGTCGATGCCTTGTTGACGCTCTCCCAGTCCGCTTCCATGCCGTTGGCATCAAGATAGCGCCGGAAGGCGCAGATCAGCCGTTCCCTATCAATCTTGTCTACTCCGGACTTTGGATCAAGGTCGCCCTCAAATGCCCGCGCACATACGCGAACCTTCCGAAACTCGGCTTCTCCGCTGACCTCCTCGACAATCGTATATCGGCAGATTCCGGAAAGCGTAATCAGGTAACGGCCGTCGCCGGTCTCGGCAAACTGGGTAATCCGTCCCATGCAACCGACACCACAAAGATCGGGCGCCGCGCATCCCGTGACACCGTCCAGCTTGGGCTGCACCATGCCGATCGTCCTGTCGCTGGCCATGGCATGGTCGATCATGGCCACATAACGCGGTTCGAATATATTGAGTGGCATCTGGCCGTTCGGAAGGAGAAGCGCTCCGGACAGTGGAAACACCGGAATTATCTCAGGCAGATCGGATATCTGCGAGAATTTAACATTTCCGGCTTTCAGAACCATGGCGGGCGCCACCTCCGGTTATTTTTTGCTACCCGGTTAGATACTTAGGCGAAAAGCAGCGAAGACAAGCGTTGCCTGGCTTTTTGTGTTGCCGGATCGCTGCCACCCCAGACTTCAAAGAACTGCAACAATTGCTGGCGGGCGCCATCCTCGTTCCATTCCCTGTCCCGCCGGATCAATTCAAGCAATTGATCGGCCGCGGCGTCCTTTTCACCGCGCGCGTTGAGGGCAACCGCCAGATCGAAGCGCGCCTGATTGTCTGCCGGGTCCGCATCTATTCTCGCCTGCAGCTCAGAAGGCTTGCCGAGATGCGCGGCCTGTTCGGCAAGTTCCAGCGCTGACCGGGCTGCCAGAACGTCAGAATTCTTGTCGTGCTCTGCAGGCACCTGGTCAAGCAGTCCGCGCGCCTGATCCAGATTGTCGATTGCCACATGGCAGCGGGCAAGACCGGCCAGTGCCGTAACGTTCTCCGGTTCAGCACCAAGCACCTGCGAATAAAGGCTCGCCGCGGTCGCATAGTCTCGCTCGGCAAACGCTGTCGCGGCCGCTTCCATTGCCTCCTCGCTCGCCGTCGGGCCGATCGGTCCGGCAATGCGCTCAATGAAGCTCATGATCTGGCTTTCCGGCAATGCCCCCATGAATCCGTCAAGCGGCTGGCCGTTCTGGAATGCAATCACGGCCGGGATTGACTGAATACCGAGTTGCGAATGGATATGGGGGTGCTCGTCTATATTCAGTTTGGCGAGGCGGATCTTGCCGCCGGCCTTTCGCACCGCGCCTTCAAGGATCGGCGTCAGTTGCTTGCACGGGCCGCACCAGGGCGCCCAGAAGTCGACCAGAACGATTCCGGACCGGGAAGCCTCCAGAACATCGGCCTGGAACTTTTCCGTGCTGGTGTCAAAGATCAGGTCGGCGCAATCCTGCGTTGCTGCCGCCCCGCCGTTTGTTGCTGTCCCGCCGCCGATGATCAGTCCGTCTGTCATCTGTATCCCCGGTTAGTCGTGTCGATCCATTGGTGACGCATTTCGCCGATAAGGGAAAGCGCCTGTAATTGCTTTAGCTGTCTGCAGACGCCGGCACGACTTCGGACAGATCCATGATCTTCGGTTCATGGCCGGTATCCTTGAGGAAGATCAAGAGATCTTCGTTTCCGATCGCCGTCGTCGCTGTATTTTCCAGCGGATGGAAGTTCAGGATATCGTGCTGCATCAGGGTCTCGTCAAGCACGACACTGACCCGCTTCTCCGTATCGTTGATCACCCCGAAGGGCGTTACCGCACCGGGTATGACACCGAGCACGTCTTCAAGCAACTCCGGCTTGCCGAAGGAAAGCCGGGCAGAGCCGAGAAGCCGGTGCAGGCCTTTCATGTCGATCGGCGTACTTTCTTCAGCGACCAGCAGAAAAACCCGGCCTTTCTTGTCTTTCAGGAAAAGGTTCTTGGAATGGGCGCCGGGAATTTCACCGCGCAGCTCCCGGCTCTGTTCCACGGTGAACAGAGCCGGATGTTCCCGCGTTGTCGTTTCAATACCGAGGTCTTCAAGGCGTTTGAGAAGTTCGGTGCGGCCGGCGGGCATGGTGCTATCCTGCAAACTCGTTGATTGTCATTTCACCGCAGCCGTTTAGCCGTTGCGGCCGGCGGGCACAACCGTCTGCGGGTCGAGATTGCCGGCAGCTCATGCGACCGCCGATTCGTGCTTGCATTCGCAGGGCGCTTGCGCCATATACGGCGCGCATCGCGGCCAAAGCGCCGCCCGAGCGGGTGTAGCTCAGGGGTAGAGCACAACCTTGCCAAGGTTTGGGTCGTGGGTTCGAATCCCATCGCCCGCTCCATTTTTCCAAATTTTTTCAGTGCGTTGTAGTATCTGCAAAACTGATCGACCGGGGCACCCTTAGCTGTGTCAGCGTAGTGTCAGCAAATGAAATTGCTGCTTTCGGCACCGAATAAGCGTCTGGAATGCGCCTAACAACAGACATTATTCTTGCAATCGGCCGCGTCCGTTTTGTGCCGATTGTGTTCTCTAATTCCGGGATTTGATTCAAGCTCTGTGTGTTCTTGCCGGTTTCATGGTTTTCTTCGCAGTAGGTGAGTTGCCTCTGCATGATGGCGGTGGAAGACGGTGACGGATCAATG
>CAJHYR010000094.1_pt1 | contig 12723 bp, 8 predicted proteins | sample 9198791 | NCBI WGS metagenome assembly CAJHYR01 (sample SAMEA7708372, study PRJEB35096) | sediment metagenome | biome: marine neritic benthic zone biome [ENVO:01000025]; feature: sediment [ENVO:00002007]; material: shallow marine sediment [ENVO:03000034] sea grass bed [ENVO_01000059] ... | reverse complement strand
CTGCGATACTCGAATTTGTCCACGGCCTTCATCAGACCGATATTGCCTTCCTGAATAAGGTCGAGGAACTGCAGGCCGCGATTGGTGTATTTCTTGGCGATAGAGATCACCAGGCGCAGATTGGCTTCGACCATTTCTTTCTTGGCCTGGCGCGCTTCGCGCTCACCCTTCTGCACCTTGTTGACGATGTCGCGGAACTCCTGGATCTGCAGGCCTGTCTCAGCGGCCAACAGATGGATCTCTTTGCGGATCTCGCGGATCGACGTCTTTTCGTTTGCGATAAAGTCCTTCCAGCCAGGGGTCGTCAGGCGCTGAACGCGACGTACCCAATGGGGGTCCAGTTCGTTACCGCGATAGTGCGAAAGGAATTCCATCCGGTCGACGGCATAGCTCTCGCCGAGGCGCATCAGCCGTCCATCGTAGGAAATCAGCCGCTTGTTGATATCATAAAGCTGCTCAACCAGGGCCTCGATACGGGCATTGTTCAGCGAAAGGGATTTGACGTCGGCGATGATCTCTTCGCGCAGCTTCTTGTATCGACGCTCTTGTGACGGCGACAGTGTCCGCGCCTGCATGCCGCCTTCAACAAGCTGGTCGTGGAGGCGGCGAAGCTTCTTGTAGTTGCCGGCTATATCGTCGAACGTCTCGACGATCTTCGGCTTGATCTCCGCTTCCATCGCCGCAAGCGACAGGGCGTTCTCAAACTCATCATCGTCTTCGTCCTCGTCTTCGTCCTCGCCCTCGCCTTCGGTCTGATCTTCACCGTCCGCGTCTTTTTCCGCTGCTTCGGGATTTTCCGGCGCTTGCGCACCATCAGTCGGCACGATGGTCGGCTCAGGCGTCTTTGCATCCGGGCCGGCGTAAGTCGCTTCAAGGTCGACGATATCCCGCAAGAGAATGCCGCCCTCGGCCAGCTGGTCACGCCAGATGATAATCGCCTGGAACGTCAGCGGACTTTCGCAAAGACCGGCGATCATCGCCTCGCGGCCGGCTTCAATCCGCTTGGCGATGGCGATCTCGCCCTCCCGCGAAAGGAGTTCGACCGTACCCATTTCCCGCAGATACATGCGAACCGGATCGTCGGTGCGATCGGACGGTTCGCGCTTGGTTGTTTTCTTGGCGACGGCGGTTGTGCCGGCTTCGACGAGATCACGGCTATCGCTGGCCTCGTCGTCGTCAGCTTCCGCCTCATCGGCTTCCACGACATTGATACCCATGTCGCTCAGCATGGACATGGTGTCTTCGATCTGCTCGGACGTGACCTCCTCAGAGGGCAACACCGAATTGAGCTGTTCGACAGTAACGTAGCCGCGTTTCTTCGCCTCGCGGATCATTCGCTTTACTGCGGCATCGGTGAGATCGAGCAACGGCTTGTCCGGCGCCGGAGCCTCAGGTGCTGTTTTCTTCGTTTCGGCGACGTTTTGCGTGCTTGCTGTCATACTGATGATCTCCGCGCCCGCGAATCAGCGGGACTGCGATTGTCGATATTGCGCAGGTTGGTCATCCCTAACAGGCTCCCGTTAACCGGAGCCTAACCATAGACGTTCCCCCCGAGGCCGGCCTACTGGTTATCATGTAAGTTTGATAACGTAACTTGCAATATCTATCGCGTTTGCTCCTTGAACGGATGAACAACGGTTACCACTTCCGGATCCTCATTCCCGAGCATGAGGAGCCGCCGCTGTTCCTGATCCTGAATATCACGTAGCCGCGCAATATCTGATTCGTCGCCTTTGCGAGCGAAGGCATCTGCGGCATCCCTCCGATCGCTAGATAACGCAGCTGTGGCAAAACGCAAGTGGGCAGCGTCATCCCAGATCGCCGCGGCCCGCTCCGGATTACCGCCCGGTCCGACTTCGGCAAGTCCCGACTGGCGCAGTTTTTCGAGAACGAGTTTCAGAACCGGACCATGCCCCGCATTCTCCAGAGCCCCTTTTAGACCGGCGAAATCGATTTCCGGGTTGTCGGCCAGTACCAGCGCTATCGCTTCAGTCAACCTCACAAGGTCAGACGGCAGAAGATCCGCTTCAGCCAGTTGCTCCAGACGTTCGGCGGCAAGATCGGGGTGACAAAGAAGGCAGCCGACAAGGATCGCATCACCGAGGCCGATATTGTTTGCGGCAACGCTCGTATTGACCATCCGGTTTGTCATCAGGCTCTGGGAAGGGACGGCCCGATTTCTGCTACCGGACCTCGCGCGGCTGTCCTGTGGTCTTGTTCGTCCGAATCGTCTTGCAATCCCTCCGAAAGCAGATTCGATCCTCTCTCGAACAGCTGTTTCGTAGTGCCTGCGGACGGGTGTATTGCCGATTGTCTGAACCAGCCGCCGGAGTTCGTTTTCAACGGCAGCCCGCCGCTCCGGCGTGTCAATTATCCGTCCTTCGGTCTCGCGCAACCATACCATGTCAAACAGATTGCGAGCGTGGGTGATAACCTTTCCGAAGGCCTCAGGTCCGTCGTTGCGGATCACCTCATCCGGATCTGTTCCTTCCGGTAGCAATGCAAATCGCAAACTCTTTCCGGGCTTCAGGCTCGGCAGCGCCAGGTCAATGACCCGGTAAGCGGCCTTCATACCCGCCGCATCACCGTCGAAACACAAGACCGGTTCATCGTTCATCTGCCAAAGCAGACGCAACTGGTCTTCGGTTAACGCCGTCCCGAGCGGCGCCACCGTTGCCTCAAATCCCGCAGCCACGCACGAAATGGCATCGGTGTAGCCTTCGACCGCGATGACTTCGCTGCCCTTGCGCGACGTAGCCCGGGCTGCCTGGCCGTTGAACAGCACCGTTCCCTTATGGAAAAGCGGCGTATCCGGAGAGTTTAGGTACTTTGCCGGGACATCCGCGGAAAGCGCACGGCCACCGAAGGCGATTACGCGCCCGCGCAAATCGGTTATCGGAAACATGACCCGGTCGCGAAACCGGTCATAGGATACCGGAATGTCGTCTCCGGCGATCAACAGACCCGCTTCAATCATCTGAGCATGCTCAACCCGCTTTTCACTCAGGAAAGCTTTGAGCACGTTTCGCCCTGGCGGCGCATAGCCGATACGGAACTGGTTCTGCACTTGTGGCGTAATGCCGCGGCCCCTCAAGTAGGCCCGAGCCGAAGCGCCTTCCGGGTTTTGCAACGCCTGTTCGAAGAATTTTGCCGCCTCCTCCATGACATCATAAAGCGAAGCGCGCTGTTCCTCGCGTTTTTCAGCTTCCGGGTCACGTTCAGGAAGTGGCAGTCCGGCTTCTTCTGCCAGCCTGGTCACGGCTTCCGGAAAGCTCAACCCGTCGATCTCGACAAGGAAGCGGAAGTGATCGCCCGAGGCGCCACAACCGAAACAATGATATCGTCCCCGCCGGTTGTCGGCATGAAACGACGGGGTCTTTTCGCCGTGAAACGGGCAACAGGCCCAGTAATCGCCCCGCTGTGGTTGTGATTTGCGCTTGTCCCATGTGACCCGTGTGCCGACCAGGTCGGCAATCGGTATCCGATTGCGGATCTCGTCGAGGAAGTGGGCGGGAAAGCGCATGACTATTCTTTACGCGAATCGAAGCGATCCGACAAAGAAAACGGCGGCACCAGAGGCCGCCGCTTCTGTGGATGTTGGGGATCAATGCCTATTTGAGCATTTCCTTGACCACCGAGCTGGCCTTTCCGAAATCCATCTGACCGGCGTACCGGGCCTTGAGCGCGCCCATGCACTTGCCCATGTCGCGCAAGCCTTGGGCTCCGGTTTGCTCGATAACCTGGCGGCAACAGGCTTCAATGTCCTCTTCGCACATTTGTTCCGGCAGGAACTCTGAAATCACGTCGATTTCCTTGCGCTCCTGATCCGCCATTTCAAGACGGCCGTTCTCCTCATAGATTGACGCGGAATCCTCGCGCTGACGAATCATCTTGGCGAGAACAGCCATGATTTCGTCGTTGGAAATCCCGTCGCGGCCTTTGGACCGCTCGTCGATGTCCCGATCAGTGATCGCCGCATTAATGAGCCGCAACGTTCCCGTGCGCACCTTGTCACGGCTCTTCATTGCGTCTTTCAAAGCTTCGTCAATTGCCTTGCGCATGCCTTCCTCACAGAATGCCTTGGTTATTGTATTGTTGTTGAGGTTCGTTCTGATTGCGTTGTTTCAGTCAGCTTCCAACCGCCCTCTGGCGATCCAGCGGATCACGTCTGGCGCTACTATCCTAGCATTTTGGAATATCCAGCCCAACCGGTAATCCACACATTGACGCCTATCGGACGCCCTATTATGTCCTGTCAGCATCGCCGGGCGGCGGGATCACAGTTTCGCCATATATGCTTCAGCTGTCCCGGTACAAGTCCAAACAACACATTTGTGATAAGGAAGGCCATATGAGTGTCGCTGCCTCCAAGCAGCCGGAGCCCTGGAATGATCCTTTGGTGACCGCCTGCCTGGCACTCGCCGACGGAACGTTGATAACAGGGACCGGTATCGGCGCCACGGGCAATGCCGTTGGTGAGATCTGTTTCAACACGGCCATTACCGGCTATGAGGAAATTCTGACCGATCCCTCCTATGCCGGACAGATCATTACGTTCACCTTTCCCCATGTCGGCAATGTCGGCACGAACGAAGACGACGTGGAAACAGTCGACATGGAAAACGCGGCAGGTGTCCGCGGCTGCATATTCCGGGCCGATATAACGGATCCTGCAAACTGGCGGGCGACAAGGCATCTGGACCAATGGCTGAAGGCCCGGAACATCATCGGGATCTGCGGTATCGACACTCGCGCTCTGACGAACCTCATCCGAGAGAACGGGATGCCGAACGCCGTCATCGCCCATGACCCTGACGGCAATTTCGATACGGTGGCTCTGCATGCGGATGCAGCTGCATGGCCCGGGTTGGAGGGCGCTGATCTTGCTGCTTCGGTCACCGCCCCCAAGGCCTATGACTGGAAAGAGACCCCGTGGGATATTGAGGCGGGATACGGTGAGCAATCATCGGCTAAATTTGAAATCGTCGCCATAGACTTCGGCATGAAGCGGAATATTCTGCGGCTGTTTGCCGAACGTGAATGTCGGATCAGGGTTCTTCCTGCAACGGCTACCGGGGAAGAAATCCTCAGCCTCAATCCGGATGGTGTTTTTCTGTCTAACGGCCCTGGTGATCCAGCGGCCACGGGTCAGTACTCTGTCCCCGCCATTCGTGCGGTTATCGAAGCCGGCATACCGGTTTTCGGCATCTGCCTCGGCCACCAGATGCTTGCCTTGGCGCTCGGTGGCCAGACAAGGAAGATGCACCAGGGCCACCATGGCGCCAATCACCCGGTCATGGACCACACAACCGGGAAAGTGGAAATCACGTCGATGAACCACGGATTTGCCGTTGACGCCGACAGCCTTCCCGACTCGATCGAACAGACTCATGTCTCGTTATTTGACGGATCCAATTGCGGGCTGAGGGTGAAAGACAGGCCGATATTCTCCGTGCAATATCATCCGGAGGCATCGCCCGGCCCCCAGGATAGTCATTATCTGTTCGATCGCTTCGTTGACTTGATGCGGCGCAACAAGGCCGAACTCTGATTTTACTCAGAGTTCCGCCGCGTTGAGCGTGTCGCAGGACTGCAGTCGTCCTGTGCGGTATCCCTCATAGAACCACCTGCGCCTCTGCTCTGATGTTCCGTGATTGAACGCGTCCGGGACCACATAACCCTGTGTTCGTTTCTGGATCGTGTCGTCGCCGATCTGGTTCGCGGCGTTGAGCGCTTCGTCGATATCCCCCTCCTCAAGATAGCCTTTCCGGGCCGTCCGGTTGGCCCAAATGCCGGCGAAGCAATCAGCCTGCAATTCGACGCGAACGGACATCCGGTTAGCCTCCCGCTCACTCAATCGCCGCCGCATCTCGTTGAACTTCGGCAGCACCCCAATGACATTCTGGACATGATGCCCGATTTCGTGAGCGAGAACATAGGCCTGGGCAAAATCGCCGGGCGCGCCGAAGCGCCGACGCAAATCTTCAAAAAAGCCGAGATCGATATAAACCTTGCTGTCGCCCGGGCAATAGAATGGTCCGGCTGCGGCGCTGGCAAATCCGCAAGCCGATCTGACGGAACCTGAGAACAGAACCAGATTCGGCTCAGGATAGGTTCCGCCTTCGGAGCGGAATATCTCATGCCAGACATCCTCCGTGTCGGCCAAGACGGTTGCGATGAAGTCATCCGCGTCACTTTGCGTGGTCTGAATGCTGCCGCCGGCCGGCCGGCTGGTTTCAGCAGGCGGAACTCCGACACCGCCCTGTTGAAGCAAAGTCAGAGGATTTATGCCGAAAACAAGCCACAAAATCCCGACGATGATCAGAAACCCGATCCCGCCACCACCGGCTCGGCGAACGCTACGCCCCCCTCTTCGGGAAACTCCGCCTGGCATACCGACACCGCTGCGCCCTCGGCGGTCTTCGATATTCCGGCTCTGTCGACGCCCACGCCACCGCATATCTGACCTCGCAACATCAATCCATTCTCCTTGTGCCGTGGACCGGTATCGCAAGGCAAATAAAAAGCGCAGCCGAAGCTGCGCTACTTGCTCTCATACCTGAATTCAGTCAGGAAAATATGCTCTTTATCCGGCGAGTGCGCCTCCAATGTGATATGTGCGCACAAATTGCGCCTGTGTTAAAGTTTGCGGCGCAATAATTGCACCTTTATTCATAATTTAAAGATGGTTAGAGTGGCAACAAAGTCGGGAGGAATTGCGGCAGGCAGGGAGCAAGGCCGAATGACACCGGAACAGTTCAGATCATGGCGCAAATCGCACGGGCTGAGGCAAAAAGAAGCTGCTGAAAAGCTCGGACTGAAAAAGCGCATGATCCAGTATTATGAAACCGGAAAACGCGATGGAAAGAAGGTCGCAATCCCGAAGGCGGTGGCTCTGGCTTGCTACGCTGTCAATTGCGGTGTAATCGACTTCGACGGTTCCGAACCGGCATTTGAGGACGGTCACCCTGCCCGCAAGGGCGAATCAATGGATGGCAGCGAAGCGTTACGGCTCTTCAACGGAGCGGCTGCCTGAAACGGCTTGTTGATCTGCAAAACGACCACTTTGCGGCTCGAAACTTTTCCTATATATACGCGCAGATTCATCGTTTAATTCCGCCTCCTTAACGCCGTGGCGCCCGACCCCGGAGCCCCTCCGAACGCGCAAGAATGCCAAAACGCACTGATATTTCATCAATCCTGATCATTGGCGCAGGTCCGATCGTGATCGGTCAGGCCTGTGAGTTCGATTACTCGGGCACACAGGCCTGCAAGGCACTGAAGGCCGACGGCTACCGCATCATCCTCGTGAATTCCAATCCGGCTACCATCATGACGGATCCGGATCTTGCCGATGCGACCTACATCGAACCGATCACACCGGAGATCGTCGCCCGGATCATCGAGAAGGAACGCCCCGACGCACTCCTGCCCACAATGGGTGGCCAGACTGCACTGAACTGCGCCCTCTCCCTGAACCGCATGGGCGTGTTGGACGAATTTGGCGTGGAACTGATCGGCGCGAGAGCCAAGGCGATCGACAAGGCCGAAGATCGCGAGCTATTCCGCGAAGCAATGAAGCATATCGGATTGGAGACACCGCGTTCAGAACTTGCGCACACCATTCCCGACGCCATCAACGCGCTTGAGATCATCGGCCTGCCGGCCATCATCCGACCGTCCTTTACGCTCGGCGGCACAGGCGGCGGCATCGCCTATAATCGTGAAGAATACCTGGACATCGTTGAGCGCGGTCTGGACGCGTCGCCGACAACTGAGGTCCTGATCGAGGAATCCGTGCTCGGATGGAAGGAGTACGAGATGGAGGTCGTCCGCGACAAGGACGACAATGCCATCATCATCTGCTCGATCGAGAATGTCGATCCGATGGGCGTGCACACCGGCGATTCCATTACCGTCGCCCCGGCCCTGACACTGACCGACAAGGAATACCAGATCATGCGCAACGCCTCGATTGCGGTGTTGCGCGAAATCGGTGTGGAGACAGGCGGATCAAACGTCCAGTTCGCAGTGAACCCCGAGAATGGGCGGCTCGTCGTTATCGAAATGAACCCCAGAGTATCGCGTTCATCTGCGCTTGCATCCAAGGCGACCGGTTTTCCGATTGCCAAAGTCGCCGCGCGGCTTGCCGTCGGTTACACCCTCGATGAACTGGATAATGAGATCACCGGCGGCGCAATGCCGGCCGCATTTGAGCCGACGATTGATTACGTCGTCACAAAAATCCCCCGCTTCGCATTCGAGAAGTTCCCGGGCGCTGAACCAACGCTGACAACCTCCATGAAGTCGGTCGGCGAAGTTATGGCTGTCGGCCGGACCTTTGCTGAGTCTCTCCAGAAAGCCCTGCGTGGGCTGGAGACCGGACTGAGCGGTCTAGATGAAGTCGAAATTGCAGGCCTAGGCCAGGGTGATGATGTCAATGCCGTCCGTGCAGCGATCGCAAGACCGACACCTGATCGCCTGTTGCAGGTCGCCCAGGCAATCCGGATTGGACTTGATCTGGACCAGATCCATCAAGCCTGCCGCATCGACAACTGGTACCTGGACCAGATGAAATCGATTGTTCAGATGGAAGAGCGGATCGGTGCCCATGGCCTTCCGGCAAGTGCCGAACTGTGGCGGCAGATCAAGGGCCTCGGTTTCTCCGATGCCCGGCTGGCACAATTGTCGGGTTTGACCGAAGCGGAAGTACGCAAGAGACGAAATGAACTCGGCGTTCGCCCGGTTTTCAAGCGGATCGACACCTGCGCGGCCGAGTTCGCGGCAACGACGGCTTACATGTACTCCACCTACGAACCGCTTTTCGCCGGCGAACCGGCCAGCGAAGCCCGGCCCTCAGACCGTGATAAGGTTATCATTCTCGGAGGTGGACCGAACCGTATCGGCCAGGGTATCGAGTTCGACTATTGCTGTTGTCATGCAGCGTTTGCGCTGGCGGACGCCGGGTATGAAACAATCATGGTCAACTGCAATCCCGAAACGGTTTCGACCGACTATGACACTTCGGACAGGCTCTATTTCGAACCGCTGACCATAGAAGACGTGTTGGAAATCATTGCCGTGGAACAGTCTCAAGGCACATTGCTTGGCGTCATTGTTCAGTTCGGCGGCCAAACCCCGCTGAAACTCGCAAACGGCCTTCAGGAAGCAGGAGTTCCAATCCTCGGAACATCGCCTGATATGATCGACCTTGCTGAAGACCGCGACAGGTTCAAGGCATTGCTCGAAGAGCTGGGCCTGCGCCAGCCGAACAATGGCATCGCAAGGTCAGGCGAGGAAGCCAGAGCGATTGCCGAAGACATCGGCTATCCGGTTGTCATCCGGCCGTCCTACGTTCTTGGCGGTCGGGCCATGGAAATCGTTGGGGATACGCCCCAGCTGAACCGTTATATCAGCGAAGCGGTTGTCGTATCGGGAGATTCGCCTGTCCTGATCGACGGATATCTTGCCGATGCGATCGAGGTCGACGTCGATGCATTGGGCGACGGTGAAGACGTATTTGTCTGCGGAATCATGGAGCATATCGAGGAGGCAGGCATCCATTCCGGCGACAGTGCCTGTTCTCTGCCACCGCATTCGCTGAGCGCCGATGTCCTGGCCCGGCTACGCAAGCAAACTGAAGCGCTCGCGCGGGCCCTGAATGTCGTCGGGTTGATGAACGTGCAATATGCCGTCAAGAACGGTGACATTTATGTCCTTGAGGTTAATCCGCGCGCCTCCCGTACCGTCCCGTTTGTGGCGAAGTCGATCGGGTATCCTGTCGCCAAGATTGCTGCCCGGGTGTTGGCCGGTGAGAGGCTGGCCGAATTCGCCATTGCTGACCGGGATCTGGCGCATATAGCGGTAAAGGAAGCTGTTTTTCCCTTCGCCCGTTTTCCCGGTGTCGACACCGTTCTCGGACCGGAAATGCGGTCCACCGGAGAAGTCATGGGAATCGCCAGCCGATTTCCGGTGGCGTTCGCCAAATGCCAGATCGGCGCTGGTAGCCAGATTCCCCAAGAAGGAACGGTGTTTGTGTCGGTGAAGGACTCCGACAAGCGCCGTGTTCTGGATATCGCGGTGAAACTGTCCGAACTTGGATTTGCCCTTATAGGGACCGGTGGAACATGTAAATTCCTCAATGAAAACAATGTCGAATGCGCCAGAATTAATAAAGTACTTGAAGGAAGGCCGCATATCGTCGATGCCATCAAGAACGGCGAAATCCAACTCGTGATTAACACAACGGAAGGCGCCCAGGCGCTGGCTGACAGCCGGTCGCTTCGACAGGCTGCGCTCTTGCATAAAGTCCCTTATTACACCACTTTATCCGGAGCTCGGGCTGCGGCGCAGGGAATCGAAGCCCTCGGCGCCGGACAGTTTGAGGTAAGGCCGCTACAATCCTATTTTTTGGCAGCCTGAAAAACGAACGCTTGTTGCTCCACAAGGCACCGCTTTGTGGCGTGACTTTTTTTTGCTGGTTTTCCGGCGAACAATCCGGCCGAAAGGGCCGGTAAGGAGAGTGAAATGGAAAAGGTTCCGATGACCGCAGGCGGATATTCTGCGCTGGAGGCGGAGCTGAAACGCAGGATGAACGAAGAACGTCCCCAGATAATCCAGGCGATCGCAGAAGCGCGGTCCCATGGAGACCTTTCGGAGAATGCGGAATATCACGCTGCCAAGGAGCAGCAGAGCCTGAACGAGGGGCGCATTAGCGATCTGGAGGACAAAATCGCCCGGGCAGAGGTGATCGACGTGTCGAAACTGTCCGGTGATTCGATCAAGTTCGGCGCAACTGTCAAACTCGTCGATGAAGACACTGACGAGGAAAAGACCTACCAGATCGTTGGCGACGTTGAAGCCAACGTTTCGGAAGGCAAAATTTCGATATCCTCGCCAATTGCCCGCGCACTGATTGGGAAGGTCGTCGGCGATTCCATTGAGGTCACCGCGCCCGGCGGCGCCCGTGCATACGAGATACTAAAGGTAAGCTTCAAATGATCGATCTCTACACCTGGACGACACCCAACGGACGCAAGGTCTCCATTGCCCTGGAGGAGATGGAACTGGACTACGAAGTTCATCCCATCAACATCGGCAATGACGACCAGTTCGCTCCCGAATTCCTCGAAATCAGCCCGAACAACAAGATCCCCGCGATTGTCGACCGGGACAATGGTAAGGCAATGATGGAGTCGGCTGCCATCATGCTTTACCTGGCCGACAAGACCGGCAAATTCCTGCCGTCGGGCGACAATTACTGGAAAGCGATGGAATGGCTGATGTGGCAAATGGGTCACTTCGGCCCGATGCTCGGGCAGGTGCATCACTTCGTGAAATACAATCGTGGCAAGTCACCCTATGCCGAGGAGCGTTACTCCAAGGAAGCCCATCGGCTTTACGGTGTTCTGAACAAACGGCTGGAGGGCCGCGACTTTATCGTCGACGATTATTCAATCGTCGACATGGCGGTCTGGCCCTGGTCGTCGCGCTTTGAATGGCAGGAAATCGATCTCGACGAATATCCCAATGTCCGAGACTGGTATGTCCGCATTGCTGAACGTCCTGCCGTGCAGAAGGGCTATCAGGTTCCAAAATACGTGACGGACGTGCCAATGCCGTAGATCGGCCGACGCGCCCGATTCGCGGGACCGGCAAATCCTGACCGCTCGCCTTCACAGGCGGGCGGTTCTTCATTTGTATCATTCCGCCGCTACGGCAGATTGGCGCCGTTCGTCCGCGGCAAGGCGCAGTGTGAAGGCGTATAGAGCCAGCATGGTCAGCAACCCGATTGGCAGGTAGGCATATTGTGCAACCGGTCGGGCCACCAGCGGCATCGTCCATGTCACAGCGAGTAAAGTCACTTCGAAGGGGCGATATCCGCGCTCGCGGCCGTCAAGAGCGAGAAACATCAGGGCTGGTGCCAGAACCATGAGATCATAATCCAGAACATAGGGTGTGATCAGCGCTGAGCCGACACAGGCCGCCGCCTTTGCAGCCGGTGTCGCACCGCCGCGCCAAAGCCAGACCAGACCGGCCATAACTGACAGAGCGAGGACACTCTGGGCGAAATAGGCCAGTGCCACGGAGCCGCCGTAACCGCGTACGGCGGAAAATGCGCTCTGGATTTTGTACCAGCCGGTCGACACATCCTCCAGAACGATGGTCCGCGTGACTGTTCGGCTCTCAAGAAACGCCAGCCAGGGTTCGATACCGAAGAAAGCGAGCGTTACACCGCAAAGGACGACCACCGTAACGGCGGCGGCCGCGAATGTGCGCCAGTACCCGCCCGCGGCCAGAATGACCGGCAGCAGAATGCCGAGATGCGGTTTGTAGCAAAGCAGCCCGATAAACACGCCTGCCAGGAGCGGTCTTCGGTCGAGAAGCGCAAGGCCCAACGCGAGGCAGCCCGCAGTCAGGAAGGCATTCTGACCGTGGGTTATGGTTACAAAGACCGCGGGAAACGCGGCGGCGAGAAAGAGCGCAAATCCTGAGTTCTCGATCTGGCCCGCAATCATTGTTCGGATCGCCGCCAGATAAAGACTGAACGTTGAGCCGAGCCAGATGAGCAGTGCCGGAACGTAGGGCAACGACGCCAGCGACGCTGCAGCCAGAAAGAAGACCGGAGGATAATGCCATCCGTAAAACGGCAAGTCGGCAGGGTCCTCAAGATTCTGCGAAAAAACGGCTTGCTGCTCCCGGTACTGGATTGCGTAATCGTAG
>CAJHYR010000149.1_pt1 | contig 12801 bp, 12 predicted proteins | sample 9198791 | NCBI WGS metagenome assembly CAJHYR01 (sample SAMEA7708372, study PRJEB35096) | sediment metagenome | biome: marine neritic benthic zone biome [ENVO:01000025]; feature: sediment [ENVO:00002007]; material: shallow marine sediment [ENVO:03000034] sea grass bed [ENVO_01000059] ... | reverse complement strand
CTTCCGAACTGCATCAGAAATCCGCAGCGCGGTCTCGCAAGCCCTCATGGGATGGTCCGGCACCGGGTCCGGCGCTCCCCAGAACGCCAGCAGCCCGTCACCCATATACTTGTCGATCGTACCACCGCTGGAATCGATCTCCTCACCCAGGGCCTGGAAATGGGAATTCAGGAAATCCGCCGCATCTGCGGCACCCATCGCTTCAGAGCGGGTGGTGAACCCGGCAATATCGGTGAACATGATCGTCAGATCCATCTCGGCCGGTTTGCCGGTTGCTTCCGCGCCGAGCCTGATCAATTTGGCAACGAGCGCGCGCGGCACATAAGTCGCGAACGCCGAAAGCGCGTCGATCATCTGGTTCACCGTTCTCGATCCGGCATCAAATTCCCGGATAACGCTCGTCGGCAGCGGATCGATGCCCTTCAAATTGAGATCCGTCACCCTGTCGGCGACGTTTGTCATGTTCTTGACCGGCCGTGAGATGCGATGACCCAGCAAACCGGCGACGATGACTGCAACGAACAGAAGCACAATGCCGCTGACCATACTGGTCCAAAGGCGCCGGATCTCTTCATTAACGGCATGGGCAGGATAGTAGAGGCCAAGCGTCCAGGGCTCAGACGAATAGTCGCGCGTCTTCTTTGTCAGGAACAGATAGCCTTCGCTCAAACCGTCGAACCGTTCCTCGAAGTCCAGGATGCTGATCTCCACGTCCGAGTCTTCCCCATGCGTTTCTCTGAAAATCCCGGCCGGCCGTCTTTCCGGAAATCGTCGAAGTACCGGATCTTCGAACAGAGCCAGTTTCGGCATGAGAAGGTTCAGCGCCGCCTCTCCCGACACCTCCAGTCTGGCATCTTCAATCACCCGGGAACCCGTCAGTCTCGGATGCATGAGGACGCGGTTGTTGCCGTCAATGACGAATGCCGTGGCCCCGTCGTCATCGCTCTCCGCCGATAATTGAGCGCTGACACTGCCAACAGGGATTGCGGCCACGACATATCCGTCGATGACGTTGTCACGCACCAGCGCTCTTCGGACATTTGCAAACAGCCGGCCGTCAACAATCAGTGGCCGCCCCCAGACCGCCCTGTCGGCAGGCGCGCCGTCCATCAACTCCCGCTGGATCATCGGGTTGGTCACGGCATGGTCTTCGATGGGTCCGTAGCGGTTGTCGGGCGTACGGAATACGCCAAACCGGTGGCCGTTCTCCAGATTGTAGAGAATGACGGCGGCTGTGTTCGGATCGCCCGACGATGCGCCCAAAAGGATGGATTCGGCGGTCTTGTGATCGTCCAGTGAAAGAGCACCGTCCGTATAGAGCTTGGCAAGAAAATCAACGACATTGCGGGCCGGCTGCATATCGCGTTCAAGATTGTCTTCCAGCATTTCCATGGCTGCAGCAGATCGGTCGTCCAGCAGTTCCAGTGTGTTCACGAAGTTCGTCCGGAGCGTAAGCGCCAGTACAATGGCGATGGCAGCGGCGGTTGAGATCCCGAACACCGTGCCGAGCATAACGCTGAGCGGAATTTTACGCCGAGCTGGCCTTAACCGCAGGCTCGGTACCTCATCGCTTGATCGCTGCGGCCGCGTGGGCGTTATGTCGGTCAATTCATGCTCCTCTGCGGGCGTGCACGACATGCACAGGATAGACCGCATCGATTGCGGATTGAAATCTCATCCCGCCGGCCATTTCACTATTGGCTTCTGAAATGGCGGATTGCCGTTAATAATATAAGCTCGGCCCAAACCGATTCTTATCGATATGACTGACCGCACCGCTCCGAAACTTGCCAATCCTGCTACCGGCACCGCTGATCCGCCTGTTGATGGCCGCCAGTCTGCGGCGGCGCTAGCGATCCGGCGTGGTGTTTGCCGCCGGTTGCGCGCAGAAGGCTTCGCGCTCATCCCGGAGCTGACATTGCCGTCCGGACGTCGGGCCGATCTGACCGCAGTCGGGCAAACCGGCGAAGTCTTGATTATCGAGATCAAGTCGTCGGTGGAGGATTTCCGCGCCGACGGAAAATGGCCGGACTATCTCGATCATGCCGACCGGTTCTATTTTGCGACAGGCCCGTCCGTACCGCAGGAGATATTCCCGGCAGAAACCGGTCTGATGATCGCAGACGCCTATGGAGCGGAGATCATCCGCGAGGCGCCGATTGATCGCCTCCACGCCAGCGTCCGCAAAGCCCTTCTGATCCGGATCGCGAGGGCAGGCGCTTTGCGTCTTCATGATCTTGCAGATCCGGGCGCCGCCGACGGCTCTGCCTGACGGTGTCCGGCTTCAGCGCGGCGCGCGCTTGGCCAGAATGCGCTGTAGGGTGCGCCGGTGCATGCTGAGGCGCCGGGCCGTTTCTGAGACATTGCGGTCGCAGAGCTCGTAGACGCGCTGGATATGTTCCCAGCGCACCCGGTCTGCAGACATCGGATTCTCCGGCGGCTCGGCTTTTTCATCGGGTGGCTGTGTCAGCGCGGCGTAGATCTCGTCGGCGTCCGCCGGTTTGGACAGGTAATCGATCGCCCCCATCTTCACGGCCGTGACCGCGGTTGCGATATTGCCATAGCCGGTAAGGATAATGGCGCGCGCTTCCGGGCGTTTGCTGCGGATCAGTTCAATAACGTCCAGCCCGTTTCCGTCCTCAAGCCGCATGTCGACAACGGCAAATGCGGGCGCACTGCGCTGGACCTTCCACTTTGCCTCGGCTACGGATTCGGCGACTTCGGCACTGAAGCCCCGCTTTTCCATGGCTCTCGCAAGCCTCGGACCAAAGGATTTGTCATCATCGACAATCAATAGCGAAAGATCTTCACTCGGCTGGTCCTGAGCCGCCACTGAATTATTCATTGTTCCGTTCACCTGTTCTGGTTCACCCTTTCAATTCTATTCCGCCGCAGGTTTCAATGCCACCGATTCCGTCGTCGCCTCGAATACTGAGCGAGGCCATTGGACCGAAACAATGGCGCCATTCTCAGGATGCCGCCGGTTTGCAAGCTTGACCGTCGCCCCGGTTCGACCCAGCAGGGTCTTGGCAATGAAAAAGCCCAGGCCCAATCCGCCATTCTCCGACGTCGGCATGCGGCTATCCAGGCGCCTCGTAGTGACATAGGGTTCGCCCAAGCGGCCGACAATATCGGAAGAAAAACCCGGCCCGTCATCCAGGATGATAACACTTACACTGTTGTCGTCCCAATTAGCCTGAAGTCGAACTTCCTCATCGGCGAAATCGACAGCGTTCTCAAGAATGTTTCCCAGTCCGTAAAGCAGTCCGGGGTTTCGTGCTGTCACCGGTTCCGCCCCCGTCCCCTCGGTTGAAAGAGCGATCTTAATGCCAAAATCGCGGTGCGGATCGGCAACATCCTCCAGAATGTGCGAGATTGGCATATGCTCCATATGGCCTTCCGGGAGCGACGACAGTGACGTCAGTTTCGAAAGGATCTCGCGGCAACGTTCGGTCTGGGCCCGCAGCAGGCGAATATCATCTGCCTGCGGATCGTTGTCGGCAAGCTCCCGCTCCAGCTCCTTCGCCACAACCGCGATGGTACCAAGCGGCGTGCCGAGCTCGTGGGCTGCAGCCGCGGCCAGCCCATCCAGTGCGGACAGGTGTTTTTCCCGTTGGAGGACAAGCTCGGTCGCCGCAAGCGCATCGGAAAGCTGCCGCGCTTCCTCCGAAACCCGAAAGGCGAAGAACGCGATGAAAAACAGGGCCGAAAGCAGTGCCACCCAGAACCCGGCCACAAACAGGATCGGAACGTCGAGTGTCTGGCCGGGATACCAGGGCAAGGGTTCGTGCAGGAAGATCAAGGCGGTGGCAAGACCAAGAACCAGCGCGCCGAGCAGGAACGTCTTGTCCGGTTGCTGGCTGGTCGCGGAGACGACAACCGGGCCGAGCAGCAGAATTGCGAACGGGTTCTGCAATCCGCCTGTCAGGTAAAGCAGGCCGGATAGCTGAAGCACGTCATACCCGAGAACGACCGTCGTCCACATCGGATCCAGCCGGCTGGTCGGCGGAAAGCGGAGGCGCAGGAAGATGTTCAGCGCCGTCGACATGGTGACAAGCAGGAAACAGGGCAGGAAGGGGACCGGGAAGCCCAACCAGAGGCCGACAATGAGGATTGTCACGGTCTGCCCGCTTATCGCCAGCCAGCGCAATCTGTTCAGAGTCGAAAGGCGCAGTCCCGGGCCACCGATATCCGACCTGTCGCGGATGGAAAGTCCGTCGGTTTCGATACTCATGATCCTGATTTAATGGCTGGGACAGGTTTTGTCACCGATGGCGGTTTGTCCCCGCATCAGGTTACCTGCTGCAGGCACTTGACGTGGCACGTCGCTCTTGCGAGGAGCCACAGGGAACAATACCGGACGATCACAGGAGGGACCGGATGAACAATGAGATCCGGGTTGCCGTCGTCGGTGTCGGCGGTCGAATGGGCCAGGCGCTCGGCCGCGCGGTCGATGCGCAGCAGGAAATGCATCTGACGGGCGCAATTGACCGCCCGGATGCGCCCGTGCAGGGCCAGGATGCGGGCGTCGTATCCGGTACGTCCGCACTCGGAGTGGAGGTTACGGCGGATCCGCTACCGGTCTTTGCCAATTGCGATGCGGTGCTCGACTTTACCGCGCCTGAGGCGACCATCGCCTATTCTGAGCTGGCCGCGCAGGCGCGCATTGTCCACGTCATCGGAACAACAGGGTTTTCTGACGATGATGAGGAGAAGATCAATGCGGCGGCCCGCCACGCCCGCATTATCAAGTCCGGCAATATGAGCCTCGGCGTCAATCTTCTCGCCGGCCTGGTCCGACGGGCGGCAGCGGCGCTCGGGCCGGAGTTTGATATCGAGATCGTGGAAATGCATCATCGCCACAAGGTGGACGCGCCGTCCGGGACGGCGCTTCTTCTGGGTGAAGCGGCAGCCGACAGCCGTCAGATCGACCTTGCAGAACATTCCGTCCGCACCCGCGATGGCCATACAGGCCCGCGCGAACAGGGCAGCATCGGATTTGCCACCTTGCGCGGTGGATCGGTCGTCGGTGATCACACTGTCGTGCTGGCTGGCGAGGGCGAGCGGATCGAACTGACCCACAGGGCGCAGGACCGCACGGTCTTTGCAAACGGAGCCGTTCGGGCAGCGCGCTGGGGACAGGACAAGACGCCGGGACTTTATTCAATGGCCGATGTGCTCGGCCTCACCTGATTGATCAAGACAGCATTGCTTGAGGAGAAATCGATGGAACGCCTGCTTGTGCTGGTCCGCCATGGCCAGAGCGAATGGAACATGAAGAACCTTTTCACAGGCTGGCGCGATCCGGGATTGACGGAGAAGGGCGTGGCGGAGGCGCGGCAGGCCGGCGAACTCATCAAGGCCGAGGGCCTGTCGTTCGATGTGACCTACACCAGTGTATTGTCGCGCGCCCAGGCGACGCTTGATCTGATGCTGGAGACAATGGGCCATGCGGCCGTACCTGGCCATCGGGACCAGGCGCTGAACGAACGCGATTACGGCGATCTCTCCGGCCTCAACAAGGATGATGCGCGGGCCAAGTGGGGCGAGGAACAGGTTCACCTCTGGCGCCGGTCCTACGATACGCAACCGCCCGGCGGCGAAAGCCTGAAGGATACCGGCGCACGGGTCTGGCCCTATTACATGACCCGCATTCTGCCCGATGTCATGAACGGCAAGCGTATCCTGGTTTCCGCGCACGGAAATTCGCTGCGCTCCCTTGTCATGGTCCTGGACAAGCTTTCTCCTGACGAAATCGTCAAGCTTGAGATCGGCACCGGCGTTCCGCTGGTTTACCGCCTCAACGCCGACACGACGGTTGCCGAGAAGCGCATCCTTGAGACTTAGGGGTCAGGGTCCTCGCGTTTCGGGCGGGCAAGCCGCTTTGCTATAGCATCCATGTGTGCGGTGGAAGTGCCGCAGCATCCGGCGATGTGATTAATCGAGAACTCTCTCTGGACGGCAACGACAGCATCGGCGAAGGAATCCGGCTCTGCCGTGTCCAGCTCCTCAAGGCCGTCCAGCTCCTCGGGCGTGCGCGATGACGTGTTGGCCTGAAATCCGTCGAACCGGCGCACCACATCCGGTCTTGTTTGGCGTACCTGCGCCATGGCCTCCCGGAAAACCGACGGATGAACGCAGTTGATTTCATAGGCTGTCAGTACCCTGTCAACTCCGCCATCGATACGGTCCACGGCATCGGCGATCGGCGTACCGTCAAGCAGGGCGCCGTTCGACCGGACGATAAAACTGATGATGTAGGTCCTGTCCGTCGACGCCAGCGCACGGGCGATGCCAAGCGCCTCGGTGATCGCCGGCATTGTGAAGGCGCCGATCCTGTCGACGCCGGCTTCCGCCAAAGCATCGGCCTGCGGTTTGTGATGCTCGGTTGCCGCGCTGGTTTCCATGGCGTCTTCCGGCCGGTAGGCATCGCCCAGCGGACCCATTGCCGCACACAATTCAATTGGATGGTCCAACGCATCGATCAGCGTACGCATAAAACGGACATTGTCCGTGTTGACCTGTTTCACATCAAGGCCCGATGTCTCGCATCGGGCCAGTCCTGCTCGCCAGGTCGTCGTTCCGCATTGCATCTTCAATCCGTAGCGTTTCCCGACATTGAGATATTCGCAAAAAACGTTCCTCAGAGTCTCGGCAGCGGACGGATTGTAGATCAGGGTTGCGTGGGCAATGTGAGGATCATATTGCACGGCGGGATAACGGCGTAGGCGCTCGTATAGCGATCCCATGCCGAGGCAAATGTCATGCTTCTCCGGTTGCGCAGACGCCACCATGACCTGGTTCCCGTGGTTCGCTGGCATACTCTGATAACGGCCAACTGTCACATAAGCACGTCAGATCAGAAAAATGCACGACGGGCCCGGGGCTGCATGAGTAGTCTGGACCCGTCAGAGAGGATTAAGCTTGTCAGCCGGCCGACAGCTGGAACAATACGCCGGCAATCGCCGAACCGGTCAGCGCCAGTGCGATGTAGGTCAGGAACAGGGGCGTCCTGGCGAGCGCGAACACGGCAATCGCTGCCGGAATTGAGGTGATCCCGCCGGCAACGATGAAGCTGAGCGCCGCACCCTGGCTCATGCCCTGTTGCATCAGACCGCTGACCAGCGGCAGGGCGGCATAACCGTTGAGGTAGGCTGGCACGCCGACGACCGTTGCGGTCAGGATCGGCAACAGCCCTTCGCCGCCGACGACCTTGACAATGGCTTCGGCCGGGATCCACGCAAGCATCAGGCTTTCCAGGAAGAAGGCAAAGGCCAGCCATTTGGCCAGGAAGAAGGTTGTTGAGGCGGTCTTCTTGGCAAATGTCGCCCGCCGAGCGGGTTCCTGCCAGAAACGCCAGACAACGGGCGCCTGCTTGCGCACCTTCGAGCCGCCGCAACCGCCGTCGCCGATGTCGGGCCGCAGGGCGTTCTGAAGCAATCCTGAGCGCACGAGCGCCATGGTCGCCATGCCGCCGGCGACGCCGATCGCAACGGCAGCTATCGTCTTGGCGACCGCGAATTCCAGGCTGACAATGCCGCTCGTCAACACGAACATGGCCGGGTCGATGACTGGTGAAGCCAGCCAGAAGGCCATGACCGGCCCGAGCGGGACGCCCATGGCAAGAAGGGCGGCGATCAGCGGAATAACGCCGCATGAGCAGAAGGGCGAAAGCCCGCCCATGAGCGCGGCGAAGAAGATCATGGCGCTTTCGCGGCCCTGGAAGGCGCGGGCAATGACGCCGTCGGCGCCGGATGCCGCCGCGGCCGCGGCAATGGCAATAGAGCCGACCAGGTAGGGTGCCGTGGAAATCAGGCTTTCAAGCGTGAAGAACAGCGAGCGCGTCCCTTGCGCGCTGTCGATCAGATAGACCGCGATCAAAAGGATGATCAGCGTCAGGATCACTCGGTCGATCTTGAGCGGCAGACCGCCGCTGAATGAACCTGAAAGCCCGGTCCTGCGAAGTATCCATTCCGTCATGGCAATTCCTGTGTTCAGGCCGCGTTTTCGTCTTTAACGTCGTCCAGACCGGCGCAGCATTTTTCTGTCAAATAGGCAATCATCGCATCGACCTGGACAAACTGAGCCCGGCACAATGTTTCCCGGCCCTGTCTTTCCTGGTCGATCAGTCCCGCTTTCGCCAGCGTGGCGAGATGGTGTGCCAGTGTCGACGGAGCAACGCCCAACCGGGCCTGAACCTCGCCGACGATCATCCCACCCTGTCCCGCCCTGACGAGCAGCCGATAGACCCGCAGTCGTGTCCGGTTGCCCAGCGCTGCCAACGCGTCGGCAGCCTTGCGTTCATCAAGTGGTTTCGTGTACATTCGAATAAACTAGTTTTATAGTTCAATCAAGTCAAGCAGTCATTTGTCATTTCCGGTATATTCGCCGATGACACATTACCTGACCTTTTGCCCGGCCGACCCTTGGCCGATTTGCCATGAGATGCTCGTTCAAGCGTTTGATCCACGCACCGCCGCAAACTGTCTGGCGGATAATGACCGATTTGACAGGCGCGCCGAAGCAGTTCCCGCAATTTCAGGGGTGGACGATAACGCACGATCCGCGGGGCGCGGACCTGATTGCGCTCAGCCATGACAAGATCAACAAGGGCGGGGAGACCGAATACGTCGTCCGGCTGACCGCCCTGGAGGCCGGCAGGGTAATCGAAGCGGAGTATCTTGAGGCGAATCTGACGCCCATGGGCCAGACCGTGACCTATACGTTGCAGCCGTTGGATGACGGGACCGGCCTCTATGTCGTGCTCGATACCGAGGGCTTCGTGGGCTTCATCTACATGTTCTTCGTCGTCCGTCAGTATATCAACCGCTTGACGGAGGTTGCGGAAGCGGAGTGAGCGTGACCGCCGAGCCACTCACCGGGCGCACTCACCAGGCGCACTCATCAGGTTACTCAGGCGTTACCGATCAGGATACCGGCAGCGAATACCAGCGAGCCGCCAAGCACGATCTGCGCTGCCGCACGCAGGAACGGCGTATCCATGAACCTGTTCTGGATCCAGGCGATCGCCCACAGCTCAAGGGCGACGATGACGATGGCGATCCACGTCGCCGTCCAGAAATCGGGGATCAGGTAGGGCAGGGCATGGCCAAGCCCGCCGACAGTTGTCATCACGCCGGAGGCAAGGCCGCGTTTGATCGGCGAACCCCGTCCGGTCAGCTGACCGTCATCGGAAAGCGCTTCGGTGAAGCCCATCGATATGCCCGCGCCGATCGCCGCGGCCAGGCCGACGAGGAAGGTCTGCCATGTGTCCTGTGTGGCGAACGCGGCTGCGAACACCGGGGCCAGTGTCGACACCGATCCGTCCATCAGCCCCGCGAGCCCCGGCTGGACCCATGTCAAAAGGAACTTTCGGTGCGCCGCCTGATCTTCTTCCGTTCGCGCATCGTCGGATAGATGTTTTTGCTCAAGCTGTTCCGCCGTTCGGATGTGCCCGGCTTCTGCGGCGGCGAGATCGCCCAGCAGTTTCCGCGTGTCGGCATCGCTCGCGCGTTGCGCAGCGCGGAGATAGAAATTTCGCGCCTCGTCTTCCATGCTCGCTGCTTCCTGCCGGATGCGCTCAAGCCCGAGATTTTCAACGAGCCAGACCGGCCGCCGGTTGTAGAAGCCGGCAACATGTTCGCGCCGGATCGGCGGGATGACGTCGCCGAAGCGCTTCTTGTGCAGGTCGATCAGCCGCCGGCGATGCCCGTTTTCTTCCTCCGCCATCTCGTCGAAGATGGCAGCGCTCGCCGGAAAATCCGTGCGCAGCTTTTCTGCATAGGTTGCGTAAATCCGCCCGTCCTCTTCTTCCGACGAAATCGCCAGGGCCAGGATTTCCTGTTCCGAGAGGTCGGAAAAACGGCGGGTCTTGCCTATTGAACGCACAAGCATGGAGCGGTCTCCGGATGTCTGGAAGAGATACTGACGAGCGCTGCAAGACATAGTCGTATTGCCGGCGGAAATGAAGAGCGGCGCGGCAACAGGCCGCTCGGTTCCATTCTGCTCCGACCGTCAACATTTGCTTAGATCTCTTGGCTTAGCATCGCCGGATGCAAATCGATTGGTCAGACCTCCTGTTGCAGCCCCTCTATGTGCTGAACGCTTTTCTGTTCAGCGGACAGGCCCGGTTTTTCTGGTTCTACAGCCTTTCCGGGATAATCCTCGGGTATCTCGCGCATCGTTTATCGGGCGACAGGACGCCGTTTTACAAGGTGCTTCTTGCGGGCGAGGCGTGGCTCAGCCGTTCGGCGATCAACGATTACGGCATCGTCGTTATCAATCCGTTCGTGAAATTCCTTGCGCTGACCTGGATCCTGACCCACTTCAAGGTGCTGATCGGCGCCGGATTCGCATTGATCGAGGCGGCCGGCGTGACCGGAAAGGTCACCGGCGCCGACACCGTTTTCATCAGCGCATGTCTGACCCTGTCCCTTTTTCTTGTCGACGACTTCCTGCGCTGGGCGCTTCACTTTATCGAGCACCGGGTCCCGGTTCTGTGGGAGTTCCACAAGGTTCATCATTCCGCTGAAACCCTGAACTTCATAACCGCCGAACGGTTTCACCCGGTCGAAATGCTCTATCTCGGAACGTTCTTTGCCCTGGGTGCGGCTCTTGTAAACGGCACATTTATTCTGTTCTTCGGTGACACGCTGACCGTGGCGTCGGTTGCCGGCGCCAATGTCCTTTTCGTCGCCTTCAATGTGATCGGTGGCGTCCTGCGCCATTCGCCGGTCTGGCTCTCTTTTGGTCCGCGTCTGGAGCGGTGGCAGATCAGCCCGGCGATGCACCAGATCCATCACTCCGACGATCCCCGGCATTACAACCGCAACCTCGGTGGTGCGCTGGCCGTATGGGACCGCATGTTTGGTACGCTCTATATTCCCGTGGAGCGCGAGGAGATCCGCTACGGGATCGGCGAGGAAAACCGTGAATACCGCAGCCTCACTGCGCTCTATTTTCTCCCGTTCGTGAAGGCCTGGCGCCGCCTGGCCGGCCGGGACGGCGCGCAAAGAGCTTCAACCACTCGTGACATTACGTCATAATCGCTGGACTTGATTTCCCCGGTCTGATGACAATTTTGCGAAAAGGGGCGTGTGCCAGGGGACCTGTTTGAAGATGGGCGCAAAGGCCGGCACGATACTCGACTGGATCGGCAACTGGCTTGCAGGCAGGCTCCAGGCCAAGACCTCCGGGTATGAACCCTACACGCCATCGGATCCGCTGACCCTTGGTACGGTCATGAAACCCGGCGACATCCTGCTGGTGGAAGGCAATCAGTACATTTCCAGGGTGATCAAATACCTGACCAATTCGACATGGTCCCACTCAGCGATCTATGTGGGCGGGATCCCCGGCCATCTGACTGCCGACGGTGAACCCCATGTGCTCGTTGAAGTCATCCTCGGTCAGGGCTGTGTCAGCGCGCCATTATCCAAGTATACGACCTACAACACCCGGATCTGCCGGCCGGTCGGCCTGACGGCCCGGGACCGGGAGGCCGTCGTGCGCTATATGACCGATCGCCTCGGCCTGAAATATGACATGAAGAACATCTTCGATATGTTGCGGTATTTCTTTCCTGTCCCCTTGCCGCAGCGGCTGCGCCGCCGCGCGATATCCTTCGGGTCCGGCGACCCGACCCGTGCCATCTGTTCAACCCTGATCGCCGAGGCCTTCCAGACTGTCCGCTATCCGATCCTGCCGCGTATTGAGCGTGACCGGCGGCACGAACCGGCCGCCCGCAGGGCAAGGCGCGAAATCTATCACATCCGCCATCATTCGCTTTTCGCACCGCGCGACTTCGACCTGTCGCCGTTTTTTGCGATCGTCAAGCCGACGCTGGAACGCGGCTTCGATTACAAGGGCATCACCTGGCACGGGGATGGCGTCGAAGACGATACCGATGTTGGCGAGGGTGTGCCGGACGAGCAGGATCGCTCCGCACCTGCCGCTTGGCCGGAGGAAACCGATTCCGGCCGCTGAACATTGCCGCTTTGCAGCACGCCAAAGCAGTGCTAGATCACAACCGGCGAACCGGCTGTGCGATGGTCCGCATTTGCCCTATTTGGGTGGAGCGAGCGAAACCCGGTCCGCAATCCATGGAATCAGAATGATTTTCGCCCGCCAGAATGCCTGCCAGAACGCCTTTGTGAATGCTCTGATGAAAGCCCAACGACTGCCCGACGACCGCCCAATGACTGCCCAATGACCACTAAGACAATCGACCTCGACCACATCCGCAACTTTTCCATTGTTGCCCACATCGACCACGGCAAGTCGACCCTGGCCGACCGGCTGATCCAGGTCACCGGCGGCTTGTCGCAGCGCGAAATGAAGGAACAGGTGCTCGACAATATGGATATCGAGCGCGAGCGTGGCATCACCATCAAGGCGCAGACGGTCAATCTGCGGTACACGGCGAAGGACGGCGAAACCTATTCCCTGAACCTGATCGACACGCCGGGCCATGTGGATTTCGCCTACGAGGTCAACCGCTCGCTCGCCGCATGCGAGGGCTCGTTGCTGGTCGTTGATGCTTCCCAGGGCGTGGAGGCACAGACCCTCGCCAACGTCTATCAGGCGATCGATGTCGATCACGAGATTGTCCCGGTCCTCAACAAGATCGACCTGCCGGCTGCCGAGCCGGAACGCGTGAAGGCGCAGATCGAAGAGGTGATCGGGCTCGACGCGTCGGATGCCGTGGAGATATCGGCCAAGACCGGCCAGGGTGTCGACGACGTACTTGAAGCCATCGTCACCCAGCTGCCTTCGCCGGCTGAAGGACGCTGGGGTGGCGAT
>CAJHYR010000191.1_pt1 | contig 12848 bp, 13 predicted proteins | sample 9198791 | NCBI WGS metagenome assembly CAJHYR01 (sample SAMEA7708372, study PRJEB35096) | sediment metagenome | biome: marine neritic benthic zone biome [ENVO:01000025]; feature: sediment [ENVO:00002007]; material: shallow marine sediment [ENVO:03000034] sea grass bed [ENVO_01000059] ... | reverse complement strand
GTTGATGCCGCCGGGCATGCCGTTCCTGTACTTTGCCGCCAGTGGGTCGCGCTTGACCATTGCGGCCGGCGGATACCAGGACGGCCATTCCTTCTTGTGACCGATCCTGACCGTACCCTTCCAGCCAAACCCTCTTCGGCCGAGACCGACACCGTACCGGTACGCCTTCCCCTTGCCGAGAATGTAGTAAAGGTAGTGGCTGCGCGTATCGATGATGATCGTTCCCGGTTTTTCGCGGGTCCGGTAGCGAACAGTTCGCCGGTTGAATTTTCTCGGGACGGCCCGCCTCGGCGCTGCCCGCTGAGCCGCCTGCGTATAGGACGGCTGGCTCGGGTCATGGATAAGTTGAGCCTGCGAACTCGATGCGAAACTAAAACCGCTGACTGCGGCAAACAAGAAAAACACGCTAATCGGACGACGCAATAATACGGACACGGCAACCCCCTATTACTCAACCCTATGACGTTAACCATTGGCGCAACCGGCAGCAAGAAGCTCGCGATAACAAATATGCTACCGCCGTGATTTGGCGCTTGCCTGACGTAGCTCCAACTCAACATTCATATTGTAATTTAGAGGACCACAACCTTGGTTCCGACGCCGACCCGCTCGTAGAGGTCGGTAACGTCTTCATTGCGCATGCGGAAACATCCCGACGAAACGGCATGGCCGATTGTCCACGGTGCGTTTGAACCATGAATACGGTAAATCGTGTCCTGGCCGCCCTTGTAGAGATAGAGCGCCCGCGCACCGAGCGGGTTTTCTATGCCGCCTTCCATATACTCCGGGAGCCACGGCTCGCGCTTGCGCATCGCGGCCGGCGGCGTCCAACCCGGCCATTCCGCCTTACGGCCGACATTGACTGTCCCCGACCAGCCAAAGCCGGTTCGTCCGACACCGACGCCGTATCGTCTCGCCTTGCCGTCATCAAGCACAAGATAGAGGAAGCGGCTGCTGGTATCGATGACGATCGTGCCGGGATCATAGGACTTCTTAAATTCGACGACAGCGGGGAGGAACATCCTGTCCATTTCACGCTTCCTCGCGGGTTTTACCGGCTGGCTGTTTCGCCGGCTGTGCTGCCGGGGCCTTGATGTGTTCCGCGGTTCGGAACCGTTCCGCCGGCCGAAAACAATGTCAGCGCCAGTCGTCGGGCCGCGCCGGCGGCCAAACAGCCAGCCGGACTGTCCTCTCTGGCGCTGGTTGACCAGTTGCAGCGACTGACGCTCCGCTGCGCTACGTGCCAGCGGAACGGCCCAGTCGTTTGCAGCGTACTGATCGGAAAGGGCAGTCCTGGTCTTGTCGTCGGCACGGCTGGTGACCGAAAAGTGGAATATTGAAACGACGGTAAGGCCCGCCAGTGCGGCAGCGTAAAGCGCCGCGTTACGGTTTCTGAACATCATCAACCCCGCGAATTATGTCATCCCGGCCAAATTGCCGGCCCCGCTTAAGGTTAATGATTTCTCCGGTCTGAATCGTAAACGGCGCTATGGCTGCGCCTCTTTGTTGCCACTATGGTAAATGGAGTCTTAAACGGTTACCCGGATGCTGCGTGGTTTGGTTCTCAGCGAATCCGCCTGCGCGTATCCCGTATGACGGCCGGTAAGACCTTGCTGGCTTCGTTGCGGTTCATTCCCGGTCTGATCCGCTTGTCGTAGAGCATGTTGAGGATATAGCGATCATGCTTTGTGAAACTTGTGTGTTTCGATGTATCGTTGAAGACGCTGTACTTCAGAGAAGAATTGTCGTTCACAGGACCCAGGCCCTGGAGGATCTCTTCCACCAGGCACCGTTGGAACAGGAATTCACCTTCATCGGATACAATGACGGCATCGGAGCGGCGGATGCCGCTCGGTGCTGAAACGACCCTGACCAGGCAGCGGCCCGGCACATTCATCGAGCGCTGGCGGTAAACTTCCTTTCGCACGACATCCTTGTAGGACCGTCTGTCGACAACATAAATCGTGAAGTTGGCCTTCCGCTTGTCGTTGACAATCGTAATCTCTATTCCCCGTATTATTCGCGACAGGGAGCGCACAAACCGGGCAACGGAACGGGACCTGTCACGTCGGGACCGATTGTCGATATAGACGCGCACCGGCTTGACATATTTCTTAACAACCCGAGTATGCCAGCCCCAGCTTGAATATTCAGCGCCGAACACGGTAGCGTTGAATGCGTTTATCAATTGCTGGTCGGAGTAACGCGCAGCATTGCTTGCTGTCGGAAATGGCAGCAGTAACAGCACAGCGCATAGTATCGCATTCAGGCGTAACACGTTCCGGATCGATCCCCGTCCAATGGGCGATCTTTAAACTAACGCCTGTCGCGTGAGAAAAAAAGACGGTGACAGGCCGGGAAAGGCAAATTCTCGATGCGCGACGAAACAGGGTTAATCGAGGGACCGGACGGCAAATTGCGGTGCTGGTGGCACGACAATGAACCGGATTACATCGATTATCATGACCGGGAGTGGGGCAGACCTGTCGCCGACGATACAAGATTGTTTGAGAAGATATGCCTGGAAGGGTTTCAGTCCGGCCTTTCCTGGTTGACCATTTTACGGAAACGCGAAAATTTTCGCCTTGCCTTCGCCGGATTCGATATCCCGTCAGTTGCCGGCTTTGCAGAGGAGGACGTCGACCGGTTGATGAACGATTCCGGGATTGTCCGTCATCGCGGCAAGATTGAATCCACGGTCAACAATGCCCGGCGGGCGATTGAATTGATACGCGAAACAGGATCACTGGCTGCCTATATCTGGTCATTCGAGCCGACTGACGATGTGCGCCCGCAACGGTTGGATCGGGAAACCCTGCTCGGTCTGGGAAAGACGCCGGAGTCGAATGCCCTGTCAAAGGACTTGAAAAAACGGGGTTGGACATTCGTCGGTCCGACGACGGCATATGCCTTCATGCAATCCATGGGCATGGTGAACGACCACATTGAAGGGTGCTGGTGCCGGGAAGAAGTCAAGGCCGAGCGGAGGAATTTCAATCGGCCCCGATAACAGCCAAATTCCGACTGTTGTCGATTGGCGTTGCTTCGGCTAGGAAGCACACGCTCGCGCCAGGCTTCGCGGGTAGAACAGACTCACTCCGCATATCTGTGACCAGACAAAAGCTCCTGGATCGAAATAATGTCCGGCAAATCAAAGGATCAGAAACTCAAGGCGCGGCTGCCGCGCGGCTTCGCCGATCGCCTGCCGGCCGATATGCGCGCCATCGGTAAAATGACGGCAACGATCGCCGGCGTTTTCGAACGCTATGGATTCGAGGCCGTCGAAACGCCGTTCATCGAGTACACCGATGCGCTCGGCAAGTTCCTGCCGGATCAGGACCGGCCCAATGAAGGCGTTTTCTCCTTTCTGGATGACGACGAGCAATGGCTCTCCCTGCGCTATGACTTGACCGCCCCGCTTGCGCGGTTTTTTGTTGTTTATGCACAGAATTTGCCGCGGCCCTATCGCAGTTACAGGTCTGGCTGGGTCTTCCGGAACGAGAAGCCGGGCCCGGGCCGGTTTCGTCAGTTCATGCAGTTCGACGCCGATACAGTCGGGTCTGCTTCAACGGTAGCCGATGCCGAGATCTGCATGATGACTGCTGATACCATGGAGGAACTCGGTATCCCGCGCAGCGACTATGTCGTCCGGGTCAATAATCGCAAGGTCCTTGACGGGGTCATGGAGACCATCGGGCTGGCCGGAGACGACAACGGATTGGTCCGGCTCTCCGTGCTCAGGGCCATCGACAAACTCGATCGCCTCGGCGAAGACGGCGTTCGCGATCTTCTGGGCGAGGGGCGCGAAGACGAAAGCGGCGCATTTACCAAGGGTTCCGGCCTGGCAGCGGAACAGATCCAGGCTGTCCTTGCCTATGTCGCTTCCGGAAAAGAGACGGACGAAGCAACAATTGCCGGAATTGGCAACGCCGTCGCCGGTTCTGAAATCGGATCGGAAGGTTGCCGGGAGCTTGCGGAAATCGCCGAACTCACCAGCGCAGCCGGTTACGGCGACGGGCGCGTTATGATCGATCCGTCCGTCGTCCGCGGCCTTGAATATTATACCGGCCCGGTCTTCGAGTCTGAACTGACATTTGAGGTGCCGAATGAGAAAGGCCAGCCGGTCGTCTTCGGATCGGTCGGCGGGGGCGGACGATATGACGGACTTGTCGGCCGATTTCGCGGCGAGGACGTACCGGCGACCGGGTTTTCGATCGGCGTTTCGCGCCTTGCCAGCGCCTTGAACCTGACTGGCCGGCTCGGCGGAAGCCAGGAACAGGGACCGGTTGTCGTCGCCATTATGGACCGGGAACGGACTGCCGACTACATGGCGATGGCCCAGGCGTTGCGCGCCGCCGGCATCCGGGCCGAAGCCTATGTCGGCAGCGCCGGCATGAAAGCACAGTTCAAGTATGCCGACCGGCGCAATGCGCCCTGCGTCGTCATTCAGGGCGAAAGCGAACGCGCAGCTGGCAAGTTGCAGATCAAGGATCTGGCGGAGGGGCGCAGACAGGCAGCAGAGATCGCCGAGCATTCAGAATGGCAGGAGCAGCGTCCGGGCCAATTCGAAATCGATGACGCGGATCTCGTCTCGGCAGTCGCTGATCTCCTCAGCCGGCAGACGAACGACGGGTCATAATAGTTCATGACCGCGGGACCTGACGATTCAGCCTCTGGCCGCCTGAAGGATCTGTTCGACGATGCGGGCGCGGCATGGCTTGACCTGCCTGTCCTCCAGCCGGCTGATGCGTTCTTGGAAACCGCCGGGGAGGATATTCGTCGGCGCATGTTCGTGACTGAGGGCGGGCGCGGCGAACGTCTGGCGCTGCGCCCCGACTTTACCATCCCCGTATGCCTCTATCATCTGTCCCACGGATCGTCTCCGATGCGCTACGCCTATGAGGGCGCCGTATTCAGGCGGAGCGAAGACGGTTCGTCGGAATGGATTGAAACCGGATATGAAGATATCGGCCGGGTCGACGGCATAGTAGCTGAAGTTGACGCGATCGGACTGGCAATCAAGGCCGTCGAAGCGGCAGCCGGCGAGGCGCCGCATTTGAAACTCGGCGACATAGGGCTATTTTCAGAGCTTCTAATGGCGCTTGAGCTGCCGTCCGCTTGGCACCGCAGATTGCGGCTCTCTTTTGGCGTGCCGGAAAAGATGGACGCCAATCTTGATAGGCTGGCTTCCCCGAACGGCGCCGGTGCAGATGATTTGCCCGGTCACCTGGATGAGTGGCTTGCGGGGCTCGGCGCAAGGCATGATGCTGAAGCGCTGACGGAGTTTCTCAACGTCCGCTTCGCCGAACATGGGCATTTCGCCGGGAGCGGCCGGTCGCCCGCGGAGATAGCCCGCCGGTTTCTTGAACAGCAATCCCTGCGCGAGACCCATCTGGACGCCGACCGGCTGTCTATACTTCGCGATTATCTTTCGATCGACGTTCCGGTAAGCGGCGCGGGCAAAGCGTTGACCGGTTTTGCGGCTGAGCGTGGTTTATCGTTCGGCCCGGCGCTCGACCAGTTTTGTGAACGCGCAAGCCTTGCGGAGAAGGCCGGAGCCATAAAGAATGCAGTGTTTGCCGCTGCATTCGGACGACCACTCGACTATTACACAGGCCTCGTCTTTGAACTTTCGCTGGGTGACAGGCAAGGGCCGATTGCCGGCGGTGGGCGCTATGATGGCCTGATGCAGATGCTCGGCGCTCGCAATGAAGTGCCTGCGATCGGTTTCACCGTCCGACTGTCGGATGCAAGTGAAAAGGCACCGGCGATATGAGCGCGGCACTGATCCTTGCCATACCATCCAAGGGCCGGCTGCAGGAACAGACCGCGGCCATGCTTGAAGCCGCCGGCATGAGGCTTGAGAAGCCCGGCGGCGCGCGTAACTACCGCGGCCGCCTCAGCGGACTGGAAAACGGCGGCACAGACGTTGAAGTCGCATTTCTTTCCGCTTCCGAAATCGCTCGTGAGTTGGCCGCCGGCCGAGTGCATCTGGGCATTACTGGCGAAGACCTCGTGCGGGAATCCGTACCCCAATCCGACCGCCACATCGAACTGGTCCTGCCGCTCGGATTCGGTAATGCCGACGTTGTCGTCGCTGTTCCGGAACTGTGGATCGATGTCTGGACGATGGCCGACCTGGATGATGTTGCGGCGGGATTCCTCGGCCGCGTCGGACGGCGTCTGCGAATTGCAACAAAGTACTGGAACCTGACCCAGTCATTCTTTTCCAGCCACGGAATTGCCCTTTACCGGATCGTGGAGAGCCTGGGTGCCACGGAAGGCGCGCCGGCTGCCGGCACCGCTGATCTGATCGTCGATATCACGACGACCGGTTCGACACTTGCCGCCAATCACCTGAAGATCCTGGAAGATGGTGTGATCCTGCGTTCTGAGGCCAATCTCGCCCGCGCGGTCAACGCCGATTGGACCGGGCCTGTCAGCCAGGCTGCAGATGAACTGATCGCGGCCGTCGGCAACACCGCAAAGGCAAACGCCGCATCGAATTGATGCGGCGTCAACCTGTTCGGACAATCTCAATTATGCGGCCGCTGTTAGGGCCCGTGTTCCGCGCCGCGCATCCAGTGACCATGCGTCGGCACCATGCGCGGCCAGCACGATCAGGCCGCCGGTGATGGACAGGTTCTTCATGAATAGGATGGATTGCATCTGATCACCGAAATCGAAGTGGAAGATCACCCCGGCGACAAGCGTGAACCCGGCCAGTGCGAGCGCCGCCCACCGGGTCATGAAGCCGGCAATGATGGCGACCCCGCCAGCCACCTCGAGCGCGACAACGAATGGCAGGAGGAAGCCGGGCAGGCCGAAAGCCTCCATATATTGAACGGTGCCGGAATAGGCGCCGATTTTCTGAAGGCCTGCCAGAACGAAAATCGTTGCCAGCAGGATACGCGCGATCAGTAAGGCTGGTGCCTGGAAATTGGTCATGTGTCTGTCTCCATTTGACTACTCAGGATGAACGCCATGTGGGTCGGTCGTCCGCGGATTGGAAGAAAACGAACTGTTCGACGAACGGAAACAGTGTTTCGGCGAACCGAAAAACGCGGCGCAGGGCGCTGGGTTTCCGATGGAGTGAATTCCAAGTCAGCAGATCAATTGCTGCAACTGATCTTCTTGAATCCGTCGCAGAAGTTCATGTCACACACTGCGCCGGTGCTGATCAGGCGGGTCGAGGTCGAAGAGCCGATATCATGATCGGTCTTGTGAAAGGTTGACTTGGCAAAACCCTTCTTCTGGCAGAAGGCATCTGCAGCCTGCTCGCCGCGGCCCTGGGCCCAGTTGAAACACCAGTCGAGGCGGTCGCCACTGATCTTGGGCTTGTTGAATGTCTTCATTGCCGCTGAAGCAGACGTCGCAGCGCCGATCGCCAGACGCGATCCGACAATACAGAGTGCGGCGAACCGCGTGATCGTGTTCGTCAACACGTTGATCATTTCAGTCTCCAGAGTGTTCAAGTCCTCTGAGCCAACGATCGGACCATACAAAATGGCGATTGAACCTCGACTGAAAGCGCTGTTAAGACAGCTTCATGTTGATGCCACTCACCGCTGCCACCTGAAGAGGTCGATGCAAACCGGAGAAAACCAGACAAGACCGCCGTCCGGACTCATTGCGAGCTTGCGGAAAATGGGGCTTCTCGGCGAAGGGGAATGCCCGCATGGCGAGCCCCTTGCCGGCGGGGTTTCCTCCGACATTTGGCGGATTGACCTGCCGTCCGGTCCGATTTGCGTGAAGCGGGCACTCGATCGTCTCAAGGTCGAGGCTGACTGGCGCGTGCCGACGGAACGAAACCTCTATGAGATGCGATGGTTTCAGCGCGTTTCAGACGTGGAACCGGCCGCCGTGCCTGGGATCCTGGGACATGACGATGAAGCCGGAGCCTTTGCGATGGCCTATCTTCCGCCGGAAACGTTCCGCGTCTGGAAGGATGAGCTGCGGCACGGTCGGGTGGAGCCGGACTTTGCCGGCGAGGTCGGTCGGCGGCTCGGCGCGATACATGCGGCGACAGCGGGCGACGATGCCGTCCGCGAAGCGTTTCAAACCGACGATCTCTTTTACGCCATCCGGCTGGAACCCTACCTGGAAGCTACGGCCAAAGCGCACATCGATCTTGCACCTGTCTTGACGACCCTGGCCAAAGTGACCGCCGAAACCCGGCTGGCGCTGGTCCACGGTGATGTCTCACCCAAGAACATTCTCGTTGGGCCCGAAGGCCCGGTCTTCATTGATGCCGAATGTGCCTGGTACGGCGACCCGGCGTTTGACGTTGCCTTCTGTCTCAACCACCTGCTTCTGAAGTGCCTCTGGGTTCCGCAGTCGGCGGACATGCTGATCACCACTTTCGGCAGATTGTGCGGCGCTTATCTTGAAAAGGTCAGCTGGGAACCAGCGGAAAATGTCGAAGCCCGGATCGCGCATTTGCTTCCCGGCCTGATGCTTGCACGGATCGACGGCAAGTCGCCCGTTGAGTATCTGACCGAAGACCGGCAGAAGAATATTGTGCGGGGCTTTTCCCGCAGCAAACTGGCCGAGCCGGTCGATCGTTTGTCGGCGATCGCCCTTGCCTGGCAGCAGGAGTTATCTCATTGACGGACAGTCTGATCGAAAGCGTATCCGGCCTGCGGGTGTGGGATTCACGAGGCCGACCGACCGTGGAAACCAGCATCAGGCTTCGGGGCGGGGCTACGGGCCGCGCAATTGCGCCCGCAGGCGCGTCAACCGGGTCCGGAGAGGCGACGGACAAACGCGACGGCGGCAACGCCTTTGGCGGCTATGACGTACAGGATGCGGTGGGAGCCGTTAATGGCGAAATCGCAACAGCGCTGAAGGGATTGGACGCTGCTGATCAGTCCGCCGTTGACAGGAGCCTCATCGACCTGGACGGAACGGAAAACAGGAGCCGGCTGGGCGGCAACGCTATGATCGCGACATCTATGGCGGTTGCCCAGGCCGCCGCCGCTGCCGCGGGTGTACCGCTCTGGCGGTTACTGCGGGGCGGCAGCGACGCGCGGCTTCCGTTGCCGGAAATCCAGATCTTCGGCGGCGGCGCCCATGCCGGCCGGCGCGTCGATATTCAGGATTTCATGGTCATCGCCGTCGGCGCTGCGGACTATGCCGAAGCGCTGGACTGGACGGCAGAGGTCTACCGGGCCGCCGGCGGCCTGATGGCGGAGGCGGGGAAACTCAGCGGCGTTGCCGATGAGGGCGGCTACTGGCCGGTTTTCGACAATAATGAGGATGCCCTCGGAATGCTCGTGAAAGCGATCGAGCATGCAGGGTATGAACCGGGACGGGATGTCGCCATTTCTCTTGATATCGCCGCGTCCGAGTTTGGAGAGAACGGCAGATATCGGCTTGCGCGCGATGACCGCGACCTCGATTCTAATGGCCTGATCGAGATGCTTGTCGGCTGGATCGAGGCCTATCCGATCGTCTCGGTCGAGGATCCGCTCGGCGAGGATGACGCGGAAGGGTTCCGCCGGTTCACCGAAGCGGTCGGCGGGCGGTTGCAGATCGTCGGAGACGACCTTCTGGTGACAAATGCTGTGAGGGTCGAACGGGCTGCTGCCGATCAAAGCTGCAACACGCTGCTGGTCAAGCCGAACCAGGCCGGTACGGTCAGTGAAACCCACGCGGCTTTTGAAGCAGCCCGCAATGCCGGATTTGGCGCCATCGTTTCGGCCCGCTCCGGTGAAACCGAAGATGTGACGATGGTGCACCTGACTGTCGGCTGGGATGCACCGCAGATGAAGGTCGGCTCCTTCACGCGGTCGGAACGCATGGCCAAGTGGAACGAGGGGTTGCGGATTGCATCTGAACTTGGCGGGCGGGGGCCGTTGCATCCAATTTCGGCATTTCCCTGGTCGGGTCAGTGAACATCGTCTTTCACTACGATGCCGGCCCGCGGCTGGCAGAGCGGTTACAGGAGCTTGAAGGGAACGACATCTCGATCACGGTTTGCCCAGTTGAAAATCGCAGTGATTTTAGACGGTTAATGGGAAAAGCTGATGTCCTATGGCACGTGCTTGATCCTGTAACGGAAGAAATCGTCAATAGCGCGCCGCACCTCCGGCTGATCCAGAAGTTCGGTGTCGGTGTCAATACGATCGATCTCGACGCGGCGCGTGCAAACGAAGTGGCGGTCTGCAATCTGCCGGGAACGAACAGCCGGGCAGTTGCCGAACTCACGCTGGCTCTGATGCTGGCCGTGCTCCGCCGAATTCCGGCATTCGACACCGACATCCGGGCCGGCAGGGGCTGGGCCTGGGACCCGGCATTGCAGGACGATCTCGGCGAAGTGCATGGCAAGGTCGTCGGCCTGGTCGGTTATGGCGCAGTGCCAAAAATACTTGCGCCGATCCTGGCGGCGATGGGCGCCGAGATCGTCTATTTCGCGCAAGCCGAAAAGCCCGGCGCGGTCGGCCGGTTCGAACCGCTGGATACGCTCCTTGCCCGGTCCGACATCATCTCGCTGCATGTGCCGCTGACTGATGAGACGACCGGAATGATTGGTGGTACTGCGCTTTCGCGAATGAAGCCCGGCGCCATTCTCATCAACACGGCCCGGGGTGGACTTGTCGATCAACCCGCGCTGACCAAGGCGCTAAGAAGCGGGCAATTGGCTGCCGCGGGCCTGGACACCTTTGACAAAGAACCCGTCGATACCAACGATCCCTTGTTTTCGCTGGATAACGTTTTCTGCACGCCGCACATCGCCTGGCTGACACGAGAGACCATCGATCGAAGCCTGTCGATCGCGGTCGAAAATGTCCGCCGCCTGGCGGCGGGCGAGGCGCTGTTGCACCGGGTCGCCTGAACGCGGCAGAACTCTGCGCTTAAACAGACGAATACGCCGTCTTCTGGGCTTGATCAGGTGTCGCGAACGATAAACACCGATGCGTCTGAATGGGAAGCGATCTTTCCGCCGTTTGACGGCCAGAAATATTCGACCAGACCGGGTTTGTGGGACGCCATAATGACGAGATCCGCGCCGACGTCTTCAATGGCTTTCAGAAGCGCATCGTCCACGTCCGTTGTCGGATCGTGGCTGAACACTGCATGGGCGGTCGCATCAATACCCTGGCTATCCGCCTGTTCCTTGGTGAAAGTGTCCAGTTTTGCCCGAAACTCGTCCGGATTATGGGCCAATGGCCCTGGTGCCGCTGTCGTTACCGAGACGAAAGTAACCGGAGCACCATGGTGCCGTGCCTCTTCCGCCGTGACATTCAGCGCGCGTTCAAGCTTGTTCAGATGAGCAAGATCGACGGGCGCCAGAATTCGCTTAAACATTTGTCCCTCCGTGTCTTCCGGGATTGCGATCCCGGTACTCTGATCTTTGATCGAGAGGCGACAAAGTCATTGTTCACCATTCACCTCTGCACTTGGTTTATTCGTCTTCACACTCAAAGTGAACACAACTTCGATCATTAATCAGTAGCGGAAGGTACCACCGGCACATTGACCCATCGCAAACGCCTCACCGATCACCCGGATCAGCAAAATGCGAAGCAGACAGCCATCGTGACGTCCAACGCCGCGCAAGCGGGATCGGCTCGCCATTCTTGAAGGTTCGCAGGAGCGCCCGGCAAGACGACGGCTGATCTGACTAAAACTGCAGATCTGCCGGCGATATCAATACGCCGAATTGAGCGCACCAAATCACGACACTCGGATAGTTTTTCAGGTCGACCCCGGCCGGTATCGGGTATTTCTGGCTTCCCTTGAAGGCGCGCAGTTTTCCGAGATCGATAAACATGGTCCCGCTGACATCGGCCGACTGACGGACTTCTTCCTTCGGCACGAGATAGACATGAAATGCCGGTCCGGGACCGACCTCGAAGTTCTCCTTAAGGAACACCGTACGCTCGTAGACCTCAACACCGCCCGAACCATAATGAATAGGGTCCGATGGGTTGGCGTGAATGAATTGGCCGTTTGCGACGAGCTCCGTTTTCTCATCTGCTGAAAGTACGTCCATGGCTTCCGGCGGCGGGAAGACGTAGGGAAATGCGAAAAACCCGGCTGCCACTCCGAACGCCGTGCCGAAGACACCGCCTATCAGAAACACTGTAATCCACCGCCACATGCTTTTGCCTCTTCAGATTTGAGACCGGATCTGTTCCGCTATTTTACAGAAAACTAGTGCGGTTGTCGGACTTGCACATGGCCGGCCGGATTCTGAGCGTGGCGATAGGGCAAAACAGGGTGCGATCCCTGAGCGTGTTTCCGTTCCCATGAGTCTACGAATATGGAACACTGGTATCGAAGGAGGATCCGATGTCGAAAAAGAGCGAGTTCTTTCAGAAGGTCTACGCGCTCGACGACCCCGACAAGACCCGCGAACTCTACAGGGCGTGGGCAAAAACCTACGATGACGAAGTGCGGGCGAACGGATATGCCTCACCGGGCCGGACGTCCTCGGCTATGGCGGAGGCTGTCGTCGATGTCACGGCACCGCTGCTGGATATCGGCTGCGGAACGGGATTATCGGGCGAAGCGCTTCGCCAGGTGGGCTTCACGACAATCGATGGCACAGACTTTTCTGAAGAGATGATCAATGCCGCTGCCACAAAGGATTTATACAGGGCGCTGATCAAGGGCGATTTCAACACGCCTCTTTCTGCCGGGGAAGATGACTATGCCAACTTTACCGCGATTGGCGTTTTCAGTCCCGGCCATGGGATGCCGGACCTGATCGGCGCGGTGGTCGACAAAATGCGGCGTAATGGATGTTTCGGATTTACGCTGAATGACCACGCGTTGCAGGATCCTGAGTATGAGCGGACCATCCGGCATTTGATCGACGCCGGAGAAGTCGAGCTGGTCTT
>CAJHYR010000241.1_pt1 | contig 12943 bp, 13 predicted proteins | sample 9198791 | NCBI WGS metagenome assembly CAJHYR01 (sample SAMEA7708372, study PRJEB35096) | sediment metagenome | biome: marine neritic benthic zone biome [ENVO:01000025]; feature: sediment [ENVO:00002007]; material: shallow marine sediment [ENVO:03000034] sea grass bed [ENVO_01000059] ... | reverse complement strand
CGGTCCAGGGGCGCGCAGGCGTCCGTGAGGGGATCGATGAGGGCCTTCGAGCCTATATGCTGGGTGTTTACAACAACATGGCGCTTGGCCTTGCGTTCACCGGCCTCGCCGCCTTGATGACGAGTTTCCTGGCAACGGCGCCTGTCGGTGCCGGGGTCGGCACGATTTCAACTGCTGGCGGATCGGTCGATCTGACGGCATTCGGAGCAGCGATTTACACCAGCCCGCTACGCTGGGTGATCATGTTTGCACCGCTGTTGTTCGTGTTCGGCTTTGCAGCCGGGATCAACAGGATGGCACCGGCGACCGCGCGCATTGTCTTCTTCGCGTTTGCGGCCACGATGGGCGTATCCATTTCTTGGATCTTCCTCGTTTTCACCGGTGATTCGATCGTCCAGACTTTCTTCGTCACGGCTGCGGCATTCGGTTCGCTGAGCCTGTGGGGATATACGACCAAGCGGGATATTTCCGGTTGGGGGTCGTTCCTGTTCATGGGCCTTGTCGGCCTGATCCTGGCGTCAATCGTCAATATCTTTCTGGGTTCTTCCGCGATGCATTTCGCGATTTCCGTCATCGGTGTCCTGGTCTTCGCCGGACTGACCGCTTATGACACCCAGAAGATCAAGAACACTTATGACATTGTCGCGCACGATGCGACGGCTGCCGGACGTGCATCGATTATGGGCGCGTTGCAGCTTTATCTTGATTTCATCAACCTGTTCATGTTCCTGCTGCAGTTCCTCGGCAATCGCGAGTAAGCAAGAAGACAGGTTAATTCGTTCAAAGTGCCCCGGAATTCCGGGGCACTTTTTTATTCGCCGGATTGGCGTTAATGACGCGTCATGAGTGACGAAATTTCGATCCGCCCGGCCGCGGAAAGCGATCTGCCCGCAATCACTTCGATTTATGCGCACGCGGTATCGACGGGTACGGCGTCTTTCGAACTTGCGCCCCCGGATTTGGGTGAAATGAGAAAACGCTGGCTGGCGCTGACGGACAAGGGATATCCCTATCTGGTTGCTGAACGCGGCGGCCATGTGGTCGGTTATTCCTACGCCAGCCCCTACAGGCCACGTCCGGCATACAGGCACACCGTGGAGTCGACGGTTTACGTCGCGCCGAATGTTCAACGGGCCGGTATCGGTCGCAGGCTGATGTTCAAGATCATCGAGATCTGCGAGGAAATGGGGTTCAGGCAGATGATTGCCATCATCGGCGATGGCGACAATCAAGAGGCGTCCGTAGGCCTTCACCTCGCTCTAGGCTTCCACAAAGTGGGAACCATTGAAGGATCAGGTTACAAATTCGGGCGCTGGCTGGATACGCTGATCTTGCAGCGCTCCCTCGGCGCTGGAAACTCAGGCCCGCTATCCGATATCAACTGATAAGGGTCAGTTTCGGCTTCTCCAGAACGCGCAATGCCGTCTTCAGGTCGCGGCCGCGTTTCAGAATGGCGCCGGTGGCCGCGACAATCCTGTACTGGCCCTGCTTGCGGGCAAGGGCCGGGACTTTCTCCACGCGATAAATCGGGAATTCGCTCGAGCGGCGGAATATGGAAAAAACCGCCCGATCATCAAGATGGTCGATGGCATAGTCGCGCCATTCACCCTCCGCGACCCTGCGCCCGTAGACCCGCAATATTTCATTAAGCTCGTGCCGGTCGAACGATACGAACTTCGGCACCTTGTTGATGCGGGCCACTCCCCCCTGCAGCCCTGCATTAGACCAATCTTCGGTTTCGCTCAAACGCGCCTCCAGCTTCTCGGACTGACGATCTGCTCGTCATCATCATAGCGCGAATCAAGGTGGCGGACGCAACCCCTGACCCGGCAAATTCTGGAAACGCTTTAGGTTAACGATTTATCATAATGTCGCCGTAATTCAGCCCTTGGACTGCCATGCTGGATTGTATTATCCTCCATGTTGCCTCGACGAATCGGCGGTGTGAAAGGGTGACGGTTTCAGCCCCCCAGCCCCCCGAAGCCCTTGAACAAGGCCGGTTCGAATGTTCCGAGTATGGTTCAATCCCCCAGAGGTATCCCCTAGGCCGGCTGAAAAGCCGGCCTTTTTCTTCGCTGTTTCCAATGCAGATTTGAGCGGGCGCCAGAGGCCATGACGGTTTGTATATTGCGTGAAATAATTATGTAACTCTCTATGGTAGACAGGAGTTGCTGATTCGGGAGGATGTGTTCTATGCCTCGTCTCTTCACCGCGCTCGAGCTTCCCGCCGATATCGTTTTTTCCCTTTCCCTGTTGCGAGGTGGCCTGCCCGGAGCGCGCTGGATCGACGCAGAAAATTATCACATCACCTTGCGTTTTATCGGCGACGTCGACGTAAGGATTGCCGATGCAGTCGCCGATTCTCTGGTCCAGATCAGCCGCCCGTCCTTTTCCGTGACGCTCAGCGGGCTCGGTTCGTTCGGTTCGCGCAAACCGCACAGCGTGTGGGCGGGCGTGACGATGACGCCGGAATTAAGCGACCTGCAATCAGAACTTGAACGCCGTATGCAACGCATTGGCCTTGAACCGGAACGGCGGAAATTCGCACCCCACGTAACCCTAGCTCGCCTCAAGAGCGCCTCTGCCGCCGATGTGGCGAATTACCTGACCCTGCGTGGAGACTTCCGGTCGCCGCCCTTTCCGGTTGGCCGGTTCGTCCTTCTGTCATCGCGTGCCTCACGGGGCGGCGGGCCCTATGTCGTTGAAGAGGCCTATCCGCTGGCCGCATGAATGTTTGGATGAAGAGAAACAGATATGGCTGATAAACTGTCGAGCGAGGAGCGCCGTGAGGCTCTTGCCGGTCTTTCCGACTGGAGCGTCGTGGAAGGTCGCGATGCGATTACGAAGTCGTTTGCGTTCCGGGATTTCAATGAAGCCTTCGGTTTCATGAGCCGTGTCGCACTGGTCGCTGAAAAGATGAACCATCATCCGGAATGGTTCAACGTATACCGGACAGTTGAGGTGACGCTGTCCACCCACGATGCCGGCGGGCTGACGGAACTCGATGTCCGGCTTGCGTCGGAGATGGACCGGATCGCCGGATAGATACGCCTTTCAGGCGAACAGTCCATGCAGGAACCAGCCTGGCCGCGACGCTTCGCGCTCGTAGAGCCCGTCACGGTAGAGCCAGTAGCGGCGACCCTGATTGTCTTCCACACGGTAATAATCGCGCGTCAGCATGCTGTGCGAACCGGATGTCTGGTCCAGCCACCATTCCGGCGCGATCCGCTCCGGCCCGTCGGCCCGGATAATCTGATAAAGCACGCGGCGCCAACGAAATTTCGACGGCGGGCCTTCCGGAACTTCCGCGACGACCTCGACCGGTTCCGGCCGTTCAAACAAGGTGAGAGGCCGCTCCGGCAGTGCCGGATCAAAAGCGGCGGCCGGGGTCCATACGGCGGCGGAAACACCAGCCTGAACGACCGGCATCTGCTGAAAGGCCCGTTCCGGAATATGGCTGTCAACAGGCGCGAGCCGGGTGACACGACCGGTGCCCAGCCGTGCGCCAATCCGGTCGACAAGCTGATCAAGGCCGGCCGCCAGATCCGCCTCCCCGGAAAGGTTCACCTGTACCGCATCCAGCTGCTCAGTCTCCATTACCGAGAGGCGGATCATGTCAAGCCCCATTCCGGTGTCGAATCCAGGGCCGGTGTCGAATCCAGGACCGGTGTCGAATCCAGGGCCGGTGTCGAATCCGAGAGCAGTATCGGTCCGTTCACCCATGCTGGTCAGACGCTCGCGAAACAGGGCAGCCAGATCCGCAGCCCGGCGACTTGGCCGGGATGTTGAAACAGCCGTACGCTGAACCACGCCATCGACGCGGAACAGGGCAAGCTCCAGATGGCGCGCGCCGCCGCCAATCCGTTCCAGGCTGCCGGCAAGGCCGTCCGCCAGCGAGCGCACTGTCGAAAAGACCGCTGTCTGGTCGATCAGCGGTTCGGCAAAACGCCGTTCTGCGGAAAGTTCCGGCGCCGGCCGGCGCGGTGACAATGGCTCGTCCTCAAATCCCAGCGCCTGATCGAGCCGCCGGATCAGTGACAGGCCGAAACGGGCGGCAAGGGGTGCGCGTGGCTGGCCGGCCAGCTGGCCGATGCGCTTCAGGCCAAGCCTTTCAAGAAGGGCTACCTGATCATCGTCAAGCCTGAGGGCGGCAACCGGAAGCGCCGACAGGGCCTGCTGCTCCGCACCCGCAGTGATCAGGCTCTGTTCGTCCCGGCCAGAGCGGGCGACGGCCCAGGCCGCACCGGGCGTTGCGGCAACAGCGGCGCGCACTGAAATACCGCGCCTGGTCAGATGCCGCAGAAGATCGGCAGCAAGCCGGGCTTCGCCATCTTCGTTCTCCGGGCCGTCACAGCCCGCATTCTTATTGCCCGGCTTTGCGAACAGGTGCGTACAGCCGGAAATATCAAGAAAAAGCCCGTCCGGCGCGTCCAGAGAAATCAACGGTGTATACCGGTCGCCCCAATCGGCGATGGCATCAAGAAAGGCCTGGTCGGCTGGCGGATCGGCCTCATGAACCTCAAGCCCGGGCACGGCACCGCGGGCATCCGCCAGGCTTTGCCCCCGGCGGATGCCAAGAGCCGCCGCAGCCTCGCTGACAGCCGTCAGCCGTAGTGCGTTGGCAATCCGGGAAAAAACGGCAAAAGCCTGGTCAGGCTGCGCTTTGCCGGCCCGGACCAGCCGATCTGTGGAAAGCCGCGGCAGCCACAGCGACAGAATCCGGGATCTGTTCATCCCGGCTCTGTTCGCGCAGACACTGTTTGCGGGCCCCCGGCTCGGCGAAACATCGTTCATCAGCGTTCCATTCCAGATCAAGCCGTCCCGTCCGTCCGGAGCGGGTCTTTTCCAGTCTCACCTGCCAGACCGGACGACCGATGCCGGAGAGAGGCGGACCGGGCCGGATCCCGATCCCTGCCGCCTTGGATAGTGCAAGGGATGGTCCAGGGGATGGCGCAGGCGCAACGGCAAACCGCACTGTCGCCGCCGTCGGCTCCGGCGGTTGCGCCAGCCGCAACAGAAAACCGGTTGTGCCGGAAACCTGCGCCCGCAGCATGCATCGCCGGGTGGCCGTCAGATCAAGCATGCGGGCCGGACGGCGCACTTCGCATATTGCAAAAGCCGCGCCGCGGCAGGTCAGCGCCGTCTCGAATGCCCACAGGGCATCGATCGTGCGCGGAGCTGCGATGCGGACGATCCGGCCCGGATCGAGACCGAGTGCGGCAAGACCGGGCGGATAAAGTTCGCCGGCTTCGCGGCGGCTATCGGCTTCGCTGATCCAGATGACAGGTCCTGCGCCTTCAAGGTCAAGCCGCGTCATCAGCGCAATCAGAAACCCGGCCGCCGATGCAGCATCACGTGTTTCCGCCGACCGTATCTCGTGCAGGCTTCCGGTCGCCAGCCCGCCGCCAAGCATGGCATCGAGACGGGGAACGCCGAGCGGCTGTATCCTGCTGGGGGCAGGATCCTGACCTTCCGTTTCCGGGTCTTCTGCAGGCGTAAGCGACAACCGTGCCTCTTCTGCCAACCGTCCTTCCAGACGGGCAATATCGTCGCGCAGACGTTCAAGCACGATTTGCGAATCGCCCCCTTTCTTTGCCTGCAGCATACCCTGAAAATTCGGCACCTTTTGTGCCATCTACCTGTCCTGAAAAATAATGTTCATCTTTTGTTCTATAAAAGAACAGAACGGCCAAAGAGTCAAGAAGGCGTCAGAAACCCCAGAAACACGGGAATAAATACAGGGAAACACCCGTTTAACACCAATGAATGTTCGCTGAATGCGCCACTCAGCACCGGTTCAACAGCGAGCCACTATAGTCGCCACCATCAATACGAACCTGAACGGAGATGACAATGTTGAAGAAAACAGTTTTTGCAGCCGCGACCATCGCAGTTTCGATGATCGCATTTCAGCCGGCAGCTCAGGCCGGTGATATCCAGATCCAGGTCCATTTCGGTGACGGCCATTGGGATGGCGGTCACTGGGGCGGTCACTGGGACGACCATTGGGGTGGCCCGTGGAAGCTGTCCTGCCGCCAGGGCAAGCGTAAGCTGCGCCGCAACGGTTACCGCCACATCAATGCCTTTGACTGCCATGGCAAGATCTACAAGTACCGCGTTATCCGTAACGGCAAGGTCTTCCGGATCCGCATGAACGCCTTCACCGGGCGCTATTCCCGGAGATTCCTCGGCTTCGTCTGATAACGAACCGATGAAGACCGCACAGGATGACGGCCGGACGGCTCACTCCCCTCCGGCTGTTTCCTTTGCATAGAGCGCTTTGCGCTAATAAACCACCACCGGAATTTCCTTGCCGCCCGGACACCACGCGCTAACCTATAGGAAACCGAAAAACCGGCAGGGAGGCCGCGATGACACGCATCTTCGCATTCACCGCCTATCTCACCGCAATATTTCTGTTCACCCTGCCTGCCGTCGCACAGGACAAACCAGACTTCCAGCACTCCACCTGCCTGGCGGTCGCCCGGTCAATACCGAATGTCATATACGCCGCGTTCACACCCGCGACCCTGACCGAATACCAGGTCAAAATCACATTCGCCGCCCATTCAACCTACGTCATTGAATCGGCTTCTGGCGTCACGATCGCAACCGACTACGCCGGATATGCCGGATCCGCCCTTCCAAGAGTCGTGACGATGAACCGGGCCCACAGCACACACTATACCGATCACCCCAGTCCGGAGATCGAACATGTCCTGCGCGGTTGGGACCCCGAAGGGGGTATCGCCAGACACTATCTCACCGTCGAGGATATCCTGATCCGCAATGTCACGACGGATATCAATCAGTACGGCTACCGTATGCCCGATGCCAATTCGATCTTCATCTTCGAGGTCGCGGGTCTTTGCATCGGACATCTCGGGCACCTCCACCACCGGCTGACGGACGATCATTTCGCCAGGATCGGCCGGCTGGACGTGCTGATGGTGCCGATCGACGGCGGCATGACACTTGACCTTGAGGGCATGTCGGAAATCGTCAAACGTCTGCGGTCAAGCATCATCCTGCCGATGCATGCCCGTGGCTGGGCGACGCCGGCAGATTTCATCACCATGCTCGGTGACGGCTTCGACCATGAATATCTGAACTCGCGCAGCCTGACCCTCTCACTGAACGATCTTCCCTCGCGACCGACGGTCATGGTCCCGCAGGGATTATAAAGTCAGCCGAACCGCGCAGCCGCGCGCTCACGCGCCTTTTCAGCCTCTGCCTCCCTGTTGCGCGGCGGGGCCGAGGTCTGCAACGCGTCAAGCAAACGGCGCGTGACCTCCGAGATCTCGTCGATCGCCTGATCGAATGCAGCCCGATTGACTTGCGATGGCTTGGAATACCCGCTCACCTTGCGGACGAACTGAAGGGCGGAAGCCCGGATCTCGTCCTCACTGGCCGGCGGGTCGAAATTGAAGAGTGGACGAATGTTCCGGCACATGCACTGTCCTCCGAATGCTGGTCATTGAGTATATTGTGAACGCAGCCACCCTTCGCCGTCTCATATCCTATCCCGCGGCCGGTTCCACGCCGCGCATCGCCAGTGTCCGCTCGTTGGCCAGCGTCAGCTTGTTGCGCAAGTTCTCCTTGAACGCCGCCGGCAGCGCGAGTTTGAGATCCGGCTCGGCGCGAAGGTGCCGCAGCAACTTCTCCCGCTCAAACACCAGCGCGCGGACCGGCGCCGATGTCACTGTTGTTGCTGTTGCCGGTTTGCCCGAAAGGATCCCCAGCTCGCCGATAAAGTCGCCTTTTACGCAAGATGCGATGTGGTGATGGTGGACCACCACATCGACCGTGCCGGACGATACATAGGTGAGCTGGGTTACCGGCTGGCCCTGCCCTGTCAGTTCCGTCCCCACCGGCAAGTCTCGCCATTCCCCGACATTGAGGAACTGGCGTGCAAGCGACGGCGGAACGAGCGGCAGGGCATTCTGGCAGAATTCGAACTCCTCGTCGTTGAACCGGACTTTCCTTGCCTGCCATGCGAGATAGAGAAGCTGGTAGACATTGGCCAACACGAACAGCGCGTCCCAGCCCGTGCTGACCGGATCTTCCAGCACAAATACATCATAGGCGATGCCGATAACGCCGGAGGCCAGTGCGATGACGCGAAGCCAAACGATGTTGCGCATCATCATGGACAGGACCAGAAGCGCATATGAGGCATGGCCGAGAAAGGCGCCTGGAGTGAGAAGGGATTCAATAAGCGGCTGCACAACCATTTCCTCGTTCTTGAAACGACTTCAGGACGATCTGAAATCGAAAATTGGTCATATATCGGCTGGACCGCCAGACGGGAAGGGCGACGGGACGGTCAGGATACTCCCTAAACTTATCTAGAGCACGCCGCGTTTTAGGTCATTGTCCTTACCGATACCATTCCTCTGCAACTTCCGCAGCACGATCCATATCGACACCAGTTCGCGTGCAGGCTATCGGATTGCGGTGAACATCCGCCGGATTTGCAGAACGAACAAGGGAACAGCAGAATGAAACAACGCCAGCTCGGAGCGAACGGGCCGATGGTCAGCGCAATCGGTCTTGGCTGCTGGAGCTTCCGCATTTCATATGGCCCGACGACGGAAGCGGAGAGCCATCAGACCCTCGCCGGAGCCCTGGATCTGGGCATCGATTTTCTCGACACCGCCAATGTCTACGGAAACGGCGTGTCAGAAGAGGTGATCGGATCCTTCATCAAGGACCATCCGGGCCTTTTCAGGATCGCGACCAAGGCCGGTATCTACCGCGATCCGCAGACGAATATCCGCGGCTTCAACAATTCGCCGGAGCATCTGAGCGAAGAACTGGAAAAATCCCTAAAGCGCCTCGGCGTCGACCATGTGGACCTTTATTACATCCACCGAAGGGAACAGGAACGCCCGGTGGAGGATATCATGGAAACCCTCGTTCGCTTCAAGGATGAGGGCAAGATCGGCGGCATCGGCTTTTCCGAAATCGCACCCTCGACGCTGCGTCGCGCCCACGCCGTCCATCCGGTCATGGCCGTTCAGAGCGAGTATTCGCTCTGGTCGCGCAATCCGGAGCTCGGCGTCGTCCGCGCCTGCAGGGATCTGGGTGTCGCCTTTGTCCCCTTCTCACCGCTCGGGCGCGGCATGCTGACATCGTCAACGCCTGATCCTAATTCGTTTACCGATATGGACTTCCGCAAGAACAGTCCGAGGTTCGTTGAGCCCAATTATTCCGCCAACGTACGGGCGCTTGAACCGTTTCGTGAATTTGCAGCGGCGAAGGGTACAACGCCGGCAGCAATGGCGGTCGCCTGGCTGCTGGCTCAGGGCGACCATCTGATCCCGATCCCCGGCACCCGAACGATCGACCATTTGCGCGAAGACGCCATGGGCGCAGAACTGAAACTCAGCCCGGATGACCTTGCTGAAATCGACCGCATCCTGCCGCCGGGCTTTGCCCATGGGGACCGCTACTCGGACGCCCAGTGGCCCGGCGCGGAGCGCTATTGCTGAAGCGCGCCGCAACAAACCGATACAATTGAAACACGATTCATCGGGAATCGGAACACGGCAGAAACATTGCATTTCCATATGACGCGGCATCAGGGCCGACGCTGATTGTCGTCCTGACGAAGACTGACAAGCCCATGGAGAATGCAGAATGAACAGGCACACAAACAGCGCCTCTGACGCTAACGCGATGGCGAATTCCACCTTCACGGTTGCGGCATCAGCCGCTGTCACATACGGGGTGGAAATCGGGCATTGGGTCACCAATGCGGTCCGCCGCCTGGCCAGAGCAGCCCGCGCCGCCTGGCGTGAACGGATAGCCGTGAAAACCCTCTCATCGCTCGACGACAGAACGTTGAAGGATATCGGCGTTTCCCGCTCTGAGATCCCCTATCTCGCCAACCGGCATGCCAATACCGACGGCATCGACTACAGGGATCTGCTCGGGGGGCGTTGAGCATGCTGGCCTTCGTCGCAAAACCGCCCGGTCAGGTTAAGCCCTGAACCGGGCGGAACTACTATGCGCCCGGGCGAACACAGACTGCCGGACCATCTGGCGAACCGGGTATTCAGCGGCCTGAACCCGTCCGGATTTCGTAAGCTTTTTCCGGTCCCAGACAGATCTCACACCCTCCACAATATCGATTGCGCGACACGCCCATTTTTGTACTGTGAGTTTTTGGCCGCGGAATCCACCCTGAGCAGTTTTCCATGAGAGTGAGAGTCTGTATCTACGCCGCTGCCGCCCTGCTGCTGGCCACACCCGCATCAGCACAATTCGTTCCCTCGGAAGAATCGATCCAGGGTCTTTATCCGGGCAAGGCGTATTCGCCCTATGCCAAGCGCGCTTTTCCGAGCCGCGTGTTCTGGGGTGATACACATCTTCATACGGGTCTGTCCGTCGACGCTGGTTTATTTGGCAATACCACGCTGCCGGATACCGCATATCGATTTGCGCGCGGAGAAGAAGTGTTGTCGGCTTCAGGGCAGCCGGTCAGACTGGCCCGTCCGCTGGACTGGCTCGTTGTGACCGAACATTCCGACGCCATGGGCATGGTGCAGGATATCGCCAGGGGTGCGCCCAACATATTGGCATCTGAACAGGGTAAGCGGTGGTCTGAAGGAATCCAGGCCGGCGGCGAAGCGTCAGCAGCCGCAGCGCTCGACCTGATTGCGACGGTTTCCCAGGGGACGATTGATCTCCAGCTGCTTGCCGACTACTCGCCCGGTTCACCGATATTTTCGGGCATCTGGGAAAAGATTGTTGGCGCGGCCGAGCAATTCAACGATCCGGGAACATTCACTGCATTTATCGGCTACGAATGGACCTCGCTCGTCAAGGGGAACAACTTACATCGCAACGTCATTTACCGCGACGGGGCCGACAGGGCGCTGCAAAAAGAGCCGATGGTCACGCAGGGTCCCGCAGGCAGTTTTGATCCGCTCGACCTTTACAAATGGCTGGAGGACTATGAGGCATCAACTGGCGGACAAGTTTTCGCGCTTGCCCACAACGGGAACCTGTCGAACGGGATCATGTTCCCGACGGAAGCACAATATACCGGAAAACCGGTCGACGAGAATTACGTCCGGCAACGTGCCAAATGGGAACCGCTCTATGAGATCACCCAGATCAAGGGTGACGGCGAAACCCATCCCGCGCTCTCACCTGACGATGAATTCGCAGATTACGAAAACTGGGATGCCGGCAATCTCGACCTCAGCGCGGCCAAGACGAATGACATGCTGAAGGGTGAATATGCCCGCGAGGCCCTGAAGCAGGGCATGCTGCTGGAGAAGAAATTCGGCACCAACCCATTTAAGTTCGGCTTCTCTGGCGCCACCGACAGCCATACGTCGCTGGCAACCGCGGATTCCGACAATTATTTCGGCAAGGCGACCAATGCCGAGCCATCGAAGGAGCGGGTGAAACATCCGTTCACCAAGACCGAACAGGGCGAATTCCCAGGCTGGTCTCTCGTCGCTTCGGGCTATACCGGCGTCTGGGCGGAAGAAAACACGCGCGCGTCGTTGTGGGATGCGATGGTCCGGCGCGAGACATACGCGACCACCGGACCGCGCATGATTGTCCGCATCTTCGGCGGCTGGGACTTTAGCGAAAATGATCTGCGCTCGCGCACGCCGGCATTCAGCGGATACGAGAAGGGTGTACCGATGGGCGGCGATCTGCGTCCGGCATCATCCGATGCGCCAACCTTCATGGTTTTTGCGCTGCGTGATCCGATCGGCGCCAATCTTGATCGCATCCAGATCGTCAAGGGCTGGATGGACGCCGACGGCAATCTGAACGAGAAGGTTTATGACGTTGCCTGGCCTGGCGATCGCTCGCCGGGTGATGATGGCAAGCTCCCGCCTGTCGGGAATACCGTGGACATTGAAGCGGCCAATTACACCAACACGATCGGTGCGTCAGAACTGGCGACCGTCTGGACCGATCCGGATTTTGATGCCGGCCAGCAGGCGTTCTATTACGCTCGCATCCTGGAAATCCCGACACCACGCTGGGTGCTTTACGACAAGGTTCGTCTGGGCGCCGAAATCCCGGAAGACGCGGTGCTCGTTGGACAGGAACGGGCATATACCTCGCCGATCTGGTATACGCCGGAGAATTAATTCCAAAAAATTGAGCAAGTCCAAATGTTCGAAAGTGTGGCAATTTGGCTACAGCTCAGGAGCGGCAATATTGATAAAGACAGTAAAACGATAAGCGGAGTCGCAAGAATGATTTCCAATAGCCGTGTGTGCATTGCTGCTGCTTCGATGCTTGCCTGGGGGATTGCAACCGCACAGGCGGCAGATGTTCCAGACGACCCGGCTCCGCCACCGCAGCCGATCCCGGCCGATGAATGGAATGTGACGCTCGCGCCCTATTTCTGGGCGACGTTCTACGAAGGCGACATGACGATCAACGGGCTGACCGTCGACATGAGCGGCGCAAGCGTATTTGACCTGCTCGATGCCGGCGATCTTCGTTTCCCACCACTCGTCGGCTATTTCGAAGCCCAGAAGGGGCGTTGGGGCGGTTATCTCGACATCACCTACCTGGGGCTGGAATTCGGTGCCAGCGATATTTCTGTCGGGCCAGGCATAGTGACAGCAGGATTGGATTTCACCTATGGGCTTGCCAATGCCGGCCTGATCTACACAGCGGCGGAGTGGGAACAACCTGGCAGCATGACCGCCTTCGACCTGATGGTCGGCGGCCGGTACACCTATTATGACGTCGATCTTACGATCACGGCAGGGGGCCCGTTGGGATATAGTGGTTCCGAGACAATCGACTGGTGGGACATCACGCTCGGCGCACGATTGCGCGGCGAACACGACAATGGCTGGTTCTACAATATCCGCGGCGACCTTGCCGGCGCCGGCCTGGAATCGGATTTCTCGGTTCAGGCGCTGGCCAATGTCGGCCGGGAATTTCAGCTCGG
>CAJHYR010000342.1_pt1 | contig 13173 bp, 14 predicted proteins | sample 9198791 | NCBI WGS metagenome assembly CAJHYR01 (sample SAMEA7708372, study PRJEB35096) | sediment metagenome | biome: marine neritic benthic zone biome [ENVO:01000025]; feature: sediment [ENVO:00002007]; material: shallow marine sediment [ENVO:03000034] sea grass bed [ENVO_01000059] ... | reverse complement strand
GATTCAATAAACGCTTCGCCCTTACCGGCGGCGCGCAGGATGTCATTGTTGACAAAGAACATCCGGATTTCCGAATCCTGCGGGATACCGTAGCGCTCGCCTTTGTATCCGACTGATTTCCAAAGAGCGGGAATGATGTCGTCGTACATCGAAGCATTGTCGGCGATGTGACTTTCAAGATTGGCCGCGAATCCGGCCTCCACAAACGAGCCGATCCACTCGTGGGCCGCAACGGCAATATCGGGCGTATCGCCGACCGAATGTGCCTTCAACAGATCGAGCGCGTCGGCATCGAATCCCTTTGCATTTGTCTCAATCAGTTCGATCTTGACGCGCGTTTCTGAACCTGCAGCTTCGAAGGCTCGGTTCAACTGATCCGCTGCCGCAACGATGTTTCCAGCGCGCAGGGGACCGGACCGATCCGCCCGTGACCAAAGTTTTACGGTGACCTCCTCCGCGAAGGCCGGGACAACAGCCCCCAGGCTTGCGACTGTTATCGCTGTGCTGATCAGAATATTGCGGATTGACATAGGCACTTCCTCCCGTAGTGACGGCTGGAATCGAAGTCTGCCTGACGGCAGGATCACAGCCTCTTCCTACATGTTGATTGCACTTCTTTGCCGAATTTATTGCGGTTATGTGACACCCGGCATCTTAGCATGACACCATCAAATTCTGGCGTCAATTCTGGCGGCGCCGATAACGAAAACCCCGCCGCCATCGTTGGCAGCGGGGCTCATTGGCCGGATTTGGAAGACGCTAGGTCTTCTCGCGGAGCGAGACCAGGTCTTCAAGCAGGCCCTGTGTGCCGTTGTGGACAGCAAGGTACTGGACCTTCTCTGCGACCTTTTCCAGCGCCTCCATCTCCTTCAGGCGAAGCATGACCGGATTCTGCTCCATCACCTTCGCCGTGTTCAGGAGCGAACGTGTCGCTGCCGTTTCCTCGCGCCGGCGGATGACGTTGGCTTCCGCCTCCTTCTCCGCCTCAACGACCCGGTTGAGGATCTCGCGCATGTCGCCTGGCAGGATCACGTCCTTGACCGAAATTTCGTCGATACGGATACCGATCGCCGCCATTTCTGCGCCGACCTTGGTGTAGATATCTTCATCGACCTCGGCCTTGTGGCTGAGAATCTCGTCAAGCGTCTTGGTGCCGAGCGACTTGTGGAACGCAAACTGCACGGCGCGGTAAATCCCCTGAACGAAATCGTCGACTTCCGTTACGGCCGTGACCGGGTCTGTGACCTGGTACTCGACGGTCAGATTGACACGGACGGATACCCGGTCCCTGGTCAGGATCTCCTGGCCGGAAACGTCCATCGCATTGCGCCGGACATCGACCAGCTTCACTGCAATCGACCGGCCGACATTCCAGAACATGTAGACGCCCGGATCCAGCACACGCGCGAACCCGTTGTCGATGAACAGAAGACCTTTCTGACCATCGGTGACAGCAAACTTGCGCACCTTGTCGGTCTGCGACAGCCGCTCCAGCCGGATGGCGTGGTCGCTCGCGACTTCAAGCTCCGCGCTGACGTCGACACGCTCAACATCCCACGGACCAGCATCCGTCCAGAAGACCGAACGGCCGTCCGGACGCTGCACACCGTAGAGCTTGCTGTCGCGGAAAATCAGCGCGACCTCGTCCGGCCCGGTCCGCACTTCGGTAAAGTGCTTTTCTGCAAGGTCGGCACGCTCTGCAAAGAGCGGCTTTTCCAGCGGACCGGTGAATTCCGGAATGCTCAGATCAAAAACCTCAACATCGCTGCGCTTTATGCCGAAGTAGACGTGACGCCCCGGGCGGAGAATGTTAAGAAACCGGCCGTTCCTTAGAACGAGCACACGCTCGTCTTCCGGAACGGTGATCGTCGTTCGGAACGGAATCATCTTGCTAATTGTTGTCATCATCATTCTCCTTCATAACGTGGCGTCTCAAGTCATCGGCGCCGGTTCCTTTCATTTTCAGTTTCAGTTCGAAGCCTTCCGGCCGGTCTTGACGACGGGCTCGGCGGGCACCGGCATCGCACATACGGGCAACCGGACCGGAGCCGTTGCATCCCGCGCGTCCGCACAGCCTGCCTGGGCAGTCGCTTGGGCGCGTTTCGTGATCGGGCCCGGGTCGGGCGCGCAAATGCCGATGGTCCGGCACACGGGCCGGCCTGGCGCGGCGTCAGACCGTCCGCCGGGCGGCCCGTAGGACACCATGCTTCCGGTCATCGGCCCGGCCGGCCGAAAGACCCCTTGCAAAAGAGACAGGACCCAAACCTGTCGTGACTTTTCAGGTCACGGGGGTGAAGGGAGGATTTGAACCTCCTACCTCTCGAGTAACAGTCGAGTGCTCTACCAGGATGAGCTACATCTCTACCCACGGTTTTCAAAACCGGGTTCCGAAGCGGTCCGTTTCCGGCCCGCATATACAGAGCTCCAGCGGAGGCTGCATCGGCGACGCGTTCAGAACGTCGGCCGTCGGGGCTCAGACCGGGTGTCCGATCCGGGGAGCGGCCATATAGCCCCGGCTTGACGTTAGGGCAAGCAAATAATCGCCGATCACGCGACGTTCTTTACAACTGTCACATTCTGGCAACAGTTTCGTGGCGTGAACGTTCAGATGGTCTTCCCATTCCATCAATTTGCCTTGCATGATGGCGCCGAATGATTCGCGAAAACTGTTTCTATGAGGATTGCTATGGCTCAAAAAGAAATGGCCGCCCTGTGTTTGACCCTGAGTTTGGTATCGCTATCTGGTCCTGCGCTTTCTGCTGAATGCAATACGGGTAACTTTGCTCGCTGGCTCGACGGAGTTCGGAAGGAAGCCGCGGCCGATGGCGTTTCGCGATCAGCGATAAGAAACGGTCTCAATGGTATTACTTATGACAAGCGCGTCGTCAGCCGCGATCGGCGTCAGGGCGTATTCAATCAGTCATTTCTTGCTTTTGCCGGCAAACTGATTTCGAAGAACCGCCGGCAGGTCGGCGCCTCCCGCATGAAGAAATATGCCAACACCTTCCGGAGGATCGAAAAGCAATTCGGCGTGCCGGCTCCGGTTCTGACGGCGTTCTGGGGGCTTGAAACCGATTTTGGTGCGTTTCAGGGAGATTTCAGAACGATCCGTTCCCTGGCGACGCTCGCTTACGATTGCCGCCGCCCTGAACTGTTCCGGCCGCAATTGATTGCGGCGTTGAAAGTGATCGATCGCGGCGACCTGACAGCGTCGCAAATGATCGGCGCGTGGGCCGGTGAACTTGGGCAATTGCAGTTTTTGCCCGGCGACTATCTGGAAAGCGCGATCGATTTCGACGGTGACGGCCGCCGTGATCTGATCAACAGTTCTCCGGATGCATTGGCTTCTGCGGCAAACGTCATTGCCAAGCATGGCTGGCAACGGGGTCAGCCCTGGCTTGAAGAGGTTACCGTTCCCGGGCGCATGGCCTGGGAAGAAGCGGATCTGGCGATAACCCACTCGCGCTCCCAGTGGGCCAAATGGGGTGTCAGGAAGCGGGACGGCAGCGCACTGAAGGCCGACAATGTTCCCACTTCCCTGTTGCTCCCGATGGGCCGCAAGGGCCCGGCATTCCTCGCCTACCCGAATTTCCGGGTCTATCTGGAATGGAACGAATCCCTGATCTACACGATCACCGCCGGGTATTTTGCAACACGCCTTGCCGGCGCGCCGCCGGTGAAGCGCGGAAACGCGCCGGGTACGCTAGGCACCAAGCAGACCAAGGAATTGCAGCGGCTCCTGCAGGCGCGCGGCTTCGATGTCGGCAAGATTGATGGCATTGTCGGCGCGGGCACGCGGGCGGCCGTCAAGGCCATGCAACTGGAATTCGGGATGCCGGCCGATTCCTATCCGACCGCAGAGCTCCTCCAGCGGCTGCGGCGCGGCTAAAGCGCGCCCGGTTTGAATAAAATGCGAGCAGTTTGGCTTACGCGGAATTAGCGCCGGCCTGCCATTTTGCGCCGTCAACGGGCAAGGGATGGCGTTTCATGGCCGCGCGCGACGATTACAAATTCGAAGACTTGAGCATTGTCAGTTCTGCGGCGCAGCTGCACGATGGCAACATTCCGGTAAGTGATGCTGAACTGACTGACGAAGAATTTGTTCGCAGCGTCGCATTGGCGCTCAGGGCGGAATGGGAAGGCGACGACGATTTCTCTGTCGCAGCCGATAGCCGGGTTGCCGGCGGTCATGAGCCTGAACCGACGGCTGAATGGTCCGAATACCGGGCAGAAAGCGTTTCGGCGATACTGGCATTCCTGGACGTGCTGCACCATCGCGGGTTCCGGATCGTCCGCAAGGCTAGTTAGATCCTGATCCGGCCGGATGATCAGGTCAGGCCGTTAATTCCGGCGGAAGCCTCGCTCACGTCTACTCAATTCTGTGCGAAACGTCTTTGACGGCGCGATAAACCTCATTAGAAGAACACGGACCGGGGCATTCATGCCGACATTGTTCGCGGCTGCAGAAATTGAGGTAAGTCTTTGCTTGATGTCACATTTGGCGGTGCGTTTCTTGCTGGGGTGATTTCATTCGTATCGCCCTGTGTGCTTCCGCTCGTACCGCCTTATCTGTGCTATCTTGCCGGTGTTTCCCTTGAACAATTGACCGGTGAGGATGAATCCGAAGTCCCGGCAATGCGCGTCATATTTGCTGCGTTGGCGTTCGTCCTCGGTTTTACAACGGTGTTTGTCTCTCTAGGAGCAACAGCCAGCGTCATCGGCCAGCTCGTCACCCGCTATTTCGATGTCTTTTCCTGGATTGCCGGTATCGTCATAATCGCCATGGGCCTGCATTTTCTTGGCCTGTTCAGGATAGGCCTCCTCTACCGCGAAGCGCGCGTTGAGGTGTCCAGAAAGCCGGCCGGATTGCTCGGATCGTATATCATCGGACTTGCATTCGCGTTCGGTTGGACACCCTGCATCGGCCCGATCCTCGGCGCGATCCTGTTTGTCGCAGGTGCCGAGGACACAGCCGGACAGGGCGCTCTCCTTCTGGCCGTTTACTCGCTCGGCCTCGGCGTACCGTTTCTGGTTGCTGCAACGTTTGCCGGGCCCTTCATGAACTGGGCAAAGAGCTTTCGGCGACACATGGCGACCGTCGAGAAAGTCATGGGTTTTATGCTTGTGGCAACCGGTGTCCTGTTCATTACCGGCGGCATGTCCTACATGGCTTTCTGGCTGCTTGAAACCTTTCCGGCATTTGCCGAGATCGGTTAAAGAGGCTGTTCCCGCATTGCTGACCGGCTGAGTCCCAATGAAGTTCATTCACCTTACGGATCCCCACGTCATTTCCGGCGGCCTGCCGCTCTACGGACGTGACCCGGCTGCCGGGCTTGCCGGCGCGATCATCGATATCAATGCGCATCATGGTGACGCCGAACTTGTCGTCATCACCGGCGATCTCACCAACTGGGCCGAGGAACCGTCCTACCGGACGCTGGCAGGATTACTGGCGAACCTGAAGCTTCCCCACGTTTTGATGCTTGGCAACCACGATAGCAGGGAAAACTACAGACGTGTTTTTCACGACGCCCTTGATGACGGCAACGGATTTGTTCAGGGGACACGAGAAACACCGGCCGGCACATTTGTCTTTCTGGACACCCATGAGCCGGGCTGTGCCCATGGCATGCTTTGCGAAAGTCGCCTCGGTTGGCTTGAGCGAACTTTGACATCATCGGACGGGCCGCTGTTTCTGTTCATGCACCACCCGCCGTTTCCTGTCGGCATCGCCACAATGGACTCCATTGCCCTTCGCGAGGCGGAAAACCTTGCCGCAGTGCTGCGGCCCCATAACGCCCGCATCAGGCACCTCTTCTTCGGGCATCTCCACCGGCCCATCGCCGGCAGCTGGCTTGGCATACCCATTTCCTGCATGCGCGGAACCAATCATCAGGTTTGGCTGGAACTGAAGGGACGCATGGATACGATAAGGACCGGTCCGGAACAGCCCGCTTACGGCATCGTTCTGATCGACGACGAGCGGTGTATCGTCCAGATGCACGAATATCTGAACGTCGGAACTTCCCACGATTTCGAGCCGCCCGAGGGCGTCAGCGACCGCGACTACGCGACAAAGCTGTCCGACTGACCGCAAATCGGTCGCGGGAATCATGTCCGGCGACGCAATTGGCATAGCGCCGCACGCGGCCTGTTTTACATTTTCGTCAGCATCTGACCATTCTGCCCCGGAGGATTGTCATGCCTGCGATCAGCAAAGACGGCCTGATAGATGGCCTCGGATCTGTCCTGCAACCGGTAGCTGGCGCACGCGGCCTGCCCAATCGCTTCTACGTCGATCCGGCGACCTTTGAGCAGGAAAAGGATCGCGTGTTCTTCCGCAACTGGGCGGCTATCGGCTTTGCAAAGGACATTCCTGAACCGGCTGACGCCAGGCCCGTCAGTTTTCTCGGTCTGCCGCTTCTGGCGGTGCGGGACAAGGGTGGACGAGTCCGAGTCTTCCAGAATACCTGCCGCCATCGCGGCATGATCCTTGTTGAAGAACCGACGAAGCTGCGGGGCATGATCCGCTGCAAATACCATTCCTGGTGTTATGATCTGACCGGACAACTGCGCTCCACGCCCCATGTAGGCGGGCCGGGCCAGAACCTTGACGAAAACATCAATCGCGGCGAACTCGGTCTTATTGAGGTTCGCTCCCATGTCTGGCGCGATGTCATCTTCGTCAACGTCTCCGGCAATGCTCCTTATTTTGAGGATTATGCCGGGGATCTGATCGACCGGTGGGCTGCTTTCGATCAGCCGATCTATCACGGCGGAGCGGATTCATCCTTCAGCCTGGACGTCGGCACGAACTGGAAGCTGGCGGTAGAAAATTATTGCGAAAGCTATCACCTGCCCTGGGTGCATCCCGGTCTCAATGCCTATTCCCGCCTTGAAGATCACTATCACATCATCCGCCAAGGGCGCTTCGCGGGCCAGGGCACAACGGTCTACAATCCTTCGCTCGGCGACGGTTCGAAATCCTTCAGTGACTTTGCAAATCTGCCGGCAAAGTGGGACAAGGCGGCGGAATATATCGCGCTGTTCCCCAACGTTCTCTTCGGTGTTCACCGCGATCATGTCTACGCGATCCTGCTGGAGCCGACCGGGACGGAGACGGTGACCGAGCATGTGGAGATCTATTACACCGAAGAGGCGATGACCGGCCCGGACTTCGCGGACCTGCGAGAAGAGAATGCGCGGCTCTGGAAGGGCATCTTCATTGAAGACATCGGTGTCGTTGAGGGCATGCAGAAGGGCCGCCATGGTCCGAAATTCGATGGCGGCAAGTTCTCGCCCGTCATGGATGAGCCCACGCACGCCTTTCACCACTGGGTCGCCAGCCAGTTCGTCGGGCAGGACCGGGCGAACGGTGCTGGATGAGGTCGAAACCGCGCTGAACGAACGCCTTCTGGCCGCTTACAGGTGTGGTGACGGCGCGGCATTGGTCGAGCTCTATTGCCAGGCTGCGGACATGGCCGAGACATCCGACGACGTCGATCGCACCTGTTTTTTCCTGGTCCAGGCCTACGTCTACGCGCTGGCGAACGGACACCCGCTTGCGGGCACTATCCGCGAGCGATTGCGCCGCCATGGCCGGGAAGAATAACGTCAGCCTGGCGCTGAACGGCACCTATGCCGATGTCGACCATAACGGCAACCTCGCTGGCGAGGACTACAGCACCTGGATTGTGGCCGGCACAGCGCACTGGAGGGCGACATCCGGTCTGACAGTCTCCGGCGAAATCGCCTACGAAAAGGTCGATGCCGACAGCAGTTCCAACTATGTTGTGGACGATGACGTCTGGGGCGCCATGTTGCGGATCAACCGCGTCTTCTGACAACGCTCAGAGCTCGAACGCGAAAAGCCCGGCCTCGATCCGGTTGCCATCGGGGTCGCGGATGAAGGCGGCAAAGTACCGTTCGTTATATTCCGGCCATATGCGCGGTTCGGCTTCCGCGGATCCGCCTGATTTGATCGCCGCATCGAAGAACGCTTCGACGGCGTCCTTGCTTGGCGCCCGCAGGCAGATATGAATGCCGCTGTCATGGCCGATCGGCACCATGCCGCAGCGGAGATTGATCCAGAATTCCGGATAGATCTTGCCGAAGCCGATCGTCGTCTTCTTCAGGACAATCTGCGACAGGCCAATCGTGGCGAGCACGTCAGTGTAGAAACGCCGGCTGCGCTCAAGATCGGAAACGGCGATGGATATGTGATCGATCATCGGAACACCGGAAGTGAACGGTGGCCATTTTCGATGATCAGGGCCCGGCAGGCAAGAGGAACGCAAGCTTCGCGAAAAGTGGAACGGCCCGCGCTGGTCAAACGCAGGCCGTCGTTTTAGAGCGCTTTGCGCTAATCAATCGTCTGGCATGTTCAAGCGGTTTCGGCTTCCTCGCTGTGCCCCGCGTGGCCACCAGAGATCTCATCCGTCTGCTCGTCAACCAGCTCCTCCGGCAGGATGAGATTGAGAACGATGGCAATCAGTGCCGCTGGCAGAAGCCCGGAAGTCATCAGGATCCGCACCGTATCCGGCAGATACTGCACGGCCTTGGGCTCAAGCTGCAGGCCGAGGCCAACGGAGATCGAGATCGCAAATATGACCATGTTGCGCCGGTTCCAGTTGACGTCGGACAACATCGAAACCCCCGCCGCGACAACCATGCCGAACATCACGATCACGCCACCGCCCAGCACTTCGATCGGGATTGTGCGCACCAGGCCGCCGACCTTCGGGATAAGGCCGCAAACGATCAGGAAGATCGCTCCGATCGTCACCACATGCCGGCTCATCACACCGGTCATGGCGATCAGACCGACATTCTGTGAAAAGGACGTGTTCGGAAATCCGCCGAACGCGCCGGCAATTGCCGTGCCGAAACCGTCCGCAAACGTCGCGCCCTGGATTTCCTCTTCGGTCGCCTCTCGGCCGGCACCGCCCTTGGTGATCCCGGAGACGTCGCCGACAGTCTCGACTGCGGAGACAAAGGCCATCAACGAAAAACCGATCACGGCGGCGATGCTGAACTCAAAGCCGTATTTGAAAGGCTGCGGAAGTGCGAAGGCAGCCGCATTGCCGAAACTGCCGGCAATCGATGAGACCGGAAGCATTCCGACAAGGATCGCGTAGACGTATCCCGCGATGATGCCGATCAGAACCGCGGATACGGAAATCATGCCGCGGGTGAAGAACTTCAGGCCAAGTGTCACCAGTATCACAACCAGCGCGGCGCTCCAGTTGAGCAGGCTGCCATATTCTTCAAGCCCCTGGACGCGCGCGGGCACGCCGCCGGCAGCATAGTCGATGCCAACTTTTACCAGCGCCAGGCCGATCATGGTGACGACGAGGCCGGTCACCAATGGCGGAAGCGCAAACCGGATGCGGCCGATAAAGATGCCAAGAAACGCATGGAAGAGCCCCCCGATCAGAACGCCGCCGAACAGGGCGGCAAGTGCGTCAACACCCTTTCCGGCGACCAGCGGGATCATGATCGGGATGAACGCAAAACTCGTACCCTGGACAATCGGCAGTTTTGCCCCGACCGGGCCGACGCCGATTGACTGGATCAGCGTGGCTATGCCGGCAAAAAGCATGGACATCTGGATCAGGTAAAGCAATTCCGGGAAATCCGGTGAGTTCGATCCAAAGCCGAAACCGGCTGCACCGGCAACGATGATCGCCGGTGTTACGTTGGATACGAACATGGCCAGCACATGCTGAATACCCAGCGGTACGGCCTTTGCCAGTGGTGGAGTGTAGTTCGGGTCGCGGAGTTGTGCCGCTGTACCGATTGCTTGATCTGCCGCCATTGTTTTGTCCCCTCAATGCGATGTTGGAATACCGACAAGCCCGCAATTCATACGGGCTTTATGCGAATCGGATTTCCAAACAATCCGAGAATAATAGCGTACAATTCTGCGCCGATTTTCAAAAAAATCGATAAAGACTTTCCATGTCAGCCTTTGACGTGCCGAGTATCATACATCGGTCGGCGATATACGACCTGACGGTTCGTTTCCATCCGAACAAAAACGGCACTAGTCTCGCCAGAGGAAATACCCATCTATATCAGTCGGGCCCTCTTGAGGTCTGAGTGAAAAGGTTTGGCCATGCATATCAAGATCGAAGACCTGGTTTCCCATGACGAAACGGACGAATGCGTAGTGTGCCGCGCGCAGGACATCGTTTCATTCATGCTCGTGCCGGCTGTCGCAGCCTGGGAGCACGCCAACCAGTTGCCGGGCCACGCTCTATCTCTGCATGGCGCAGCCGCCCTGATCGGTTTCATGCTGCAGGACGGGGCCAGGCGGGAGGATGTGGAGCACGCCCTGGCCAAGTTGCTTGACGACATGGAGCAGCAGATTGCCGAAGAGCGGGTGTTCGGTGGTCCACCACAGGGCACGGCCTGAACCCTCATTCCGGATAGCGCGTGTTGGAATTCAGAACCGGTCTTTCAGACGACCGTGGCAAAGTGCGGCCGTCACCAGAGCGTGCCGCAGCCAGCGCCAGCTCGCAATTCGCGGAACCTTCAGTTCTGCGTAAAGCGACAATTGCGCAAGGGTCTCCTGGTCTGCGTTGCGTCCGGTGTCGGAGAGCGCCTGATGGGCAAGCAGCTTGCCGACATAGGGCGCCAGCGCCACGCCCTGGCCTGAATAGCCACCCGCAGCCCAAACGCCCGGCCGGATATTCCGGACATAGGGCATGCGCGGTGCAGTTATCGTGACCAGCCCGCTCCATCCATGGTCAATGCCAATCCCCTTGAGCTGTGGATAGATCTCCTCCACGAACGGTCTGACCAACGCGCCGATATCCGCAGGTCTGCTGACGGCGCTGTTTTCACCACCGCCGAAGATCAGGCGGCCGTCCGCACTCTTTCGCCAGTAACGCACGATGAACCGGCTGTCGTCAGCGCACTCGTTGCCCGGCAGGACCGTTTCGCCCGCTGATCCCAGAGGTTCAGTTGCAATAACAAAAGAGTTGATACCGAGGGCGCTTTTGTAACCGGCGGAGTCGAGATGGTCGGAAGCACAGTCCGTTGCCAGGATGACATAGTCCGCCGAGATGGTTCCATGGGTCGTGACGACCGTGCCGCCGGAGCGCAGCAGGATCGCGCGTGTATTCTCGTGGAGCGAAGCGCCGGCATCGATAGCCGCACGGGCAAGTCCGAGAAGAAACCGATAGGGATTGAGATGGCCGCCGCCTGCGTCGCGGAACCCGCCGACATAGAAGGGCGAGCCCAATGCAGATGATATCTCGTCCGGATCGAGCAGCATGATGTCCTTGTAGCCATATCGCTTCTGGAGAGCCCAGACGAGTTCCGTCGTCTCAGTCATCAGTGCCGATCTGTGAATGCCTTCCAGCAAGCCGTCGGCGAGATCGCAATCAATTGCATATTCTTCGATCAGTCCGCGAACGTGGGCCTTCGCCATTTCACCGATGGCCCAGAACGATCGGGCGGCCTCTGTTCCGACCTTTTTTTCGAGCCAGAGCACATCTTGCCGCTGACCGGAATGCAGCTGCCCGCCGTTGCGGCCCGATGCCCCGTAGCCGATCCGCCCGGCCTCGATCAAGACGACATCCGCGCCGGCCCGGGCAAGGTGCAGCGCCGCGGAGAGGCCGGTAAAGCCACCCCCGACAACACAGACATCGGCCTTGACAGACTGGTCCGGCGGCGGCAGTTGCGGTTGTTCGCCGGCCTGCAGGTGATACCAGGAGGGCGGGTGGTCCTGAACGTCGGTCATTTGAGTAAAGAAGGTACGGGCCCGTCAGACATTGAGGAGCAGAAACTCCCGCTCCCACGGGCTGATCACTTTCATGAAGGTCTCGAACTCCGATTCCTTGATGCCGCGGTAGATATGGATGAATTCTTCGCCGAAGATCTCCGTCATTTCCGGTGTCTTCTCAAACAAGTGAACGGCATCGAGAATCGAACGCGGCAATGTGTGGGCCTTGTCGCGCTCAACCACCTCTATCGGCGGTCGCGGTTCTGTCCGTTTCTGCAGGCCGAGATATCCGCAGGCAAGCGATGCCGCCATGGCGAGATACGGATTGGCATCGGATGACGGCACCCGGTTCTCCACCCTGCGCGATTCCGCATCAGAAAGCGGTACGCGGAGGCCGACTTTCCTGTTGTCATAAGCCCAGTCCAGGTTGGTCGGCGCGGCCGTGCCGCGGGCAAATCGGCGGTAGGAATTGACGTAGGGCGCCAGCATGCAAAAAACGCTCGGCAGATAGGTCTGCAGACCGCCGACATACCACAGGAACGCTTCGCTCGGTTGGCCGTCTTCCTGCGAAAAGATATTCCTGCCGCTCTCCAGATCGATCACCGAATGGTGGATATGCATGGCCGACCCCGGTTCCTGTTCGACGGGTTTGGCCATGAACGTGGCGTGCATCTTGTGGCGCAGGGCGGCTTCCCGGATTGTTCGCTTGAACATGAAGACCTGATCCGCCAGCTCCCGGGGGTCGCCATGGCGCAGGTTGATCTCCATCTGCGCCGTGCCCTCCTCATGGGCCAGAGCATCGATTTCCAACCCCTGTGCCTCGGCGAATTCATAGACGTCGTCGAACAGTTCCTCGAATTCGTTGACGGCGCTGATCGAATAGAGCTGCCGCGCCCGCTCCGTGCGGCCGGAACGTCCAACGGGCGGCTCCAGCGGATAATCCGGATCAACGTTCGGCTTGACCAGGTAAAACTCCAGCTCAGGAGCGACGACCGGCTTGAGACCGGTTTGCGTGTAGAGCGAGACCACTTTCTCCAAGACACGCCGTGGCGCTGTGTCGAACGGCCGGCCATCCCGGTGATAGGCGTCATGAATGACCTGGGCTGTCGGGTCGCTGGCCCAGGGCACGGTCGCCAGCGTCGAATAGTCCGGTTTGAACACCAGGTCGCCGTCTGCCTGCCCTTCGGCAAACACTTCTTCTTCGGCAGCAAAATCGCCCATGATCGTCTGGGTGAAGATCGACATGGGAAGCGTCATCGGCCTGCTGTCGAAGAATTTCTCCGTTGCATCAGCTTGCCGCGCGCGACACCGGCCTGATCCGGGACGATGCACTCAATATCCTCAATCCGCCGCAGGTCACAGAAATGCCGAGCGGCTTCAAGATCCGGCACCCCGCGCGATGCACTGACGGGCGCTTTTGCAATGATTTCAGTCGGTTTGTT